>MDTE01197768.1_pt1 | contig 10463 bp, 15 predicted proteins | sample 811231 | NCBI WGS metagenome assembly MDTE01 (sample SAMN05326651, study PRJNA326480) | marine metagenome | isolation source: seawater | place: Indian Ocean: Red Sea | collected 2010 | reverse complement strand
TATTAAAGCTTTAGATATTCCTAAAATTATTGCACCAGCCTGACCTGACAAGCCCCCACCACTAACAGAACATTTAACATCGTAATTTGATGCAACTTGAGTTATTTCAAGCGGTCTTGTAACTATAATTTGATGTACTGGTCTTTTAAAATATTCAACCATTTTTAGTCCATTTACATGAATGTTACCAGATCCTTTTTTAATCCATACTTTAGCAATTGATCTTTTTCTTCTACCTGTTGCGTACTTACTATCCTTAAAATCTAATTTTATTTTTTTCAATTTAGGTTTTGATTCCACAGGAGTATCCATTTTTATTTAATAATATTTTTTTTATGCAATTTTTTAAAATCAATAATTGTTGGTTTTTGAACATCGTGAGGATGTTTATCACCACTATATATTTTAAGTTTTGTAAGTTGTTTTTTTGCAAGTGGGCCTCCAGGCAACATTCTTTTTACTGCAAGTTTTAAAATCTCTTGTGTTTTGTTTTTTTCTCTCAATATTAATGGAGATGTTTCTTTTATACCTCCGGGATGCCCTGTATGTCTGTAATATTTCTTATCTTTATTTTTTTTTCCAGTAAATTTTATTTTTTCAATATTTGTTACAACTACAAAATCGCCATTATCTATGTGAGGATTAAATGTAGCTTTATTTTTACCTCTCAAAACTTTAGATATATAAGCGGCAAGTCTGCCAACAGCAGCATTTTCAGCATCGATAATATACCAATTCTGTTTAACTTCTTTCTTTTTAATAAAAGGTGTCATAGTGATGGCGATAAATACAAAGAATAACTTATAATGTCAATTTATTTTATGTACGAATAATATAAATTAATAGCACTTAACATCAAAATTATACTTAATATCTGGTGCCCCGATGCAAGTACAATATTTAGATTGCTAATTAAAGTAAAAATACCTAAACAAATTTGTAAAAAAAGAAATATTAAAAAAATTATTAAAGGTTTATATAAAAATTTTTTTTCACTTAAAAAAATAATCAAACCCATTATAACTGAATAAATAAAAATCAAATATGCATTATTTCGGTGGTAAAATTGAACCAGCGAATGGTTTTCAAAATTGATTAAATTCATATAGTTAAGGTCATCAGGAAAATAAGTAAGACCCATTAATGGCCATGTCTGATAAATCTTACCAGCATCAAGACCTGAAACAAAGGCACCTAAAATTATTTGCAGAAAAATTAATATTATAAGAAATATAAATGGTAATTTTTTATAAGAAAAATTAAAAAAAACTTTAAAAGTTTTACGTTTTAAATTTATTAATTGCCAAAAAATCATAGAAATAATAATAACTGCTAAAGATAAATGCATGGAGAGTCTGTAATGACTAACAGTTATGTCATTTACTAAACCACTTTTTACCATGTACCAACCAACAATTCCTTGAATTAAAATTAAAAAACTAATTATATAAAATGGTAAAACTTTTCTAAACTCAATTTTTAAAATAAAATGAAAATAAGCTAAAGGTATTATAAAAAACAATCCAATTAATCTTCCAAAAATTCGATGTGCATATTCCCAGTAATAAATTATCTTGAATTCGTTCAAGGTCATATCACTATTTAATAATTTATATTGAGGAATTTCTTTGTATAAATCAAAATAATTATTCCAATCTGCATTGTTAAGTGGCGGCAATATTCCTCTAAATAGTTCCCATTGCGTTATCGATAAACCCGAATTAGTTAGTCTAGTTAAACCACCAACTATTATCATTGAAAAAATCAGAACAATACCTGTGGTTAGCCAGTAAATAAATAATTTATCAATACTTTTATTAGACATCATCATAGTGACTTATATATATATTTTTGATAAAATTGAAAAAATTTAAATGTCGCTATGATCAATGCTAAAATAACAAAGATACGTAAAAAACTGGATAAATTAGACGACAAGTTTCTTAATCTTATTAAAAAAAGAACACTCTTAGTTAATCAAGTTCTAGCAAATAAAAAATTTAAAAAAGAGATTGTTGATAAAAAAAGAATTAAGATAATACTTAAAAATATTAACCTAAAGTCTAAAAGAAAAGGAATCGATAAAGACATCACAAAAAAGATTTGGATTTCGATGATAAGGGCATTTATTAATTATGAATACAAAAATTTTAAAAAATAATAATTATTTACTATGTGGTGGTAGTTTTTTTTCAATAAAAAATTCATGCTTTCTTGTATTAGGATTATATTTTTTTAACTTTAGTTTATCTTTAGCCTTCTCGCCTTTAGTTGGCTTTTTTGCATAATAAATAAATTTACTGTCTGGGTTACTCTCGGGAACCATTCTTACCTTAATATGAGTTTTTTTTGCCATAATTTTTTAATTTTTTAAGTTTTTTTAATATGTTTAAGCTTTTGTCTTTTATTTTAGATTTTGAGTAATCTGTTTTTAAACTAAGGGCGTCATAATCGTCAAGTTTATTTATATTTGAATCTAGTACTTTTTTTACTCCGCTTATAGTCATGCCCTTGTTTCTTAATAAAAATTTGATTAGTTTAGCTATTTCAACCTGTTTTTGATTATAGTATCTATGATTATTTATGATCTGCGGTTTAAGTTGTTTAAATTCTTTTTCCCAATAACGTAAAATATAATTTGAGGGTTTATTTTTTGCTTGATTAATTAGGTTTAGCAATTTTGATAACTCGCTAATTTTAATTAATTTATCCATTTTTTTTATTCAATTTGTCTAATAATTTATTTGACGCAGTAAAACTAATTGTCTTTCTTTTACTTATAACAAACTGTTGTTTTGTTTTAGGATTCCTACCTATTCTTTCTTTTTTATTTAAAATTTTGAATGAACCAATATTTTTTATATTTAAAATTTCATCTTTAGCTAAAAGTTTCAATGTTAATAAAATATCATTTACTAGCTTGTTTGAATAAGATTTTGAAAAACCAAATTTTAAGCTTAATTTTTTAACTATATCGATTTTTTTAAAATTAGTCTTTATCACTTTCTAGATGGCTTAAATTTCTCCTAATTTGATCCATTAAATTACCCTTTACAATTTTATAACATAGATCAATAGAATAATAAAAACCTAATGCGTCAGTACCACCATGACTTTTTACAACAGGTCCGTTAAGACCTAAAAAAATAGCGCCATTATATTTTCTAGGATCTAGTCTATCTTTAAATTTTTTTAGTGAAAAATAGGAAAAGATTGTAGAAAATTTTGTAAGAAAATTTTCATTGAGTGTTCTTCTAAGATTATCTGTGATAAACTTTGCGGTCCCTTCGGCTGTTTTCAAAGCAATGTTACCAGTAAATCCATCTGTAATAATAACATTTGTCTCACCGTCCATAATTTTGTTTCCTTCAATATAACCTTTGAATAAAAAATTATTTTCATTACTTAATAAATCCAATTTTTTATATGCTTTCTTAAGAGTCTCTGTGCCTTTAATTTCTTCTGAACCAACATTCAATAAACTGACTAGAGGTTTGTCTTTAGGGAACAAAGCTTTATATAATGCAGAACCAAGCTCAGCGAAATCAACTAGATTATCCTCATTGCATTCTATATTTGCTCCTAAATCCAAAACAACGTTCATCCCTGTCTTGTTTGGCCAGAGACCAGCTAATGCTGGTTTGTAAACTTTATTCATCATTTTTAAAATCATTCTCGAAATAACTAGAAGTACACCAGTATTTCCTGCTGATAAACTTATATCTGCTTCACCACTTACCTGTGAATTTATGCAGTTCCACATACTTGTATTTTTAGAGTTTTTTATAGCTGTTAATGGAGTTTCGTCATCAGAAACAACAGAATTGGTATGAACAATTTTAATCTTATCTTTTGACAAGCTTGAGTCGGGTAATTCATTTTTAATTTTTCTTTCGTCACCAAACAAAAGAATAAAAAAATCATCTTTAGATTTATTTTTTTCTAAGAATAAATTTAATCCTTTAACAGTTTTACTGGGTGAGTTATCACCACCCATTGCATCAATTGCAATAGTTATTTTTTTTGTCATTTATATTTACTAAATATCTAATATCTTTTTTCCGTTATAGTAGCCGGATTTAAGATCTACATGATGAGATAACCTATATTCACCACTTTTTTTATCTTCAACTATTGGGGATGAAGCTATTTTATGATGAGATCTTCTCATTCTTTTTTTTGAAACTGATGTTTTTCTTTTAGGTACTGCCATTTTTAAATTTAAAATTTATTGCATCTCTTATCATATTTTCATGAGATAATTCAAAACAAAATTTATAAAAATCTAAAAAATATCTTTCAAAATCAAGATATTTAGGGGTATTACAACTATCAAAATCACTAAAATACTTTAGAATCAACTTCTCATTTATTTTAAATGTAGAACTGTTCTCTTTTTCTATTTTTAATAAAATATCATAAAGCAGTTTATTTAATTCTTTCATTTTTTTATTTACTGACACATCGCCAAAACCTAGTTCTCTCAGATTATTCTCAATATTATGGAAAAAATTATCATATGATTTCTGATCAAACTTACTTCCTTTTTTTTTGAATATAATCATCATTAAAGAAAAGTGGATAAACATTAAATAGATACGTGTCTCAAAATTATCTTTTAATTTAGTTGTTTTATAAAAAAAAATATTTCTAGATAACTTTAATAGAGTATTGTACAAGTCATACTTATGCTTTTTAAACTTAAATATCATAAAATTTTATCAATATTCTATTTATTGACAATTCTGACTAATTGTCAATTACAAGAACCCTCTAAAAATCACGGAATTATTTTTTTGGAAAACCGTTCAAAAAAATTAGTATTAAATAGATCTAATAAAAACGATGTAATTAATATTGTTGGCCAACCTCACTCAAAATCTATAAATAATGAAAATGAATGGTTTTATATTGAGAGAGTGCTAACAAAGGGAAAATATCATAAACTTGGAAAAAATGTTTTGAAATCAAATAATATACTAATATTAAATTTTGACAGTTATGGAATTTTAAAAAGTAAAGATTTTTTAAGTAAAGATGACATACAAAACATAAAATTTTCAAAAAATGAGACACAAAATACACTAAGTAAGAAAAGCTTTGTTCAAAGGTTCTTAACAAGTATTAAACAAAAAATGTACGGTAATAAATAATACTAATGAGCAATTACTGCTAAGAGCAATAAGGCAACAATGTTTGTTATTTTTATCATTGGGTTAACAGCAGGTCCTGCTGTATCTTTATATGGATCCCCAACTGTATCCCCAGTTACTGCAGATTTATGAGCCTCAGAACCTTTTCCACCGAAATTCCCATCCTCAATATATTTTTTTGCATTGTCCCAAGCTCCACCACCTGCAGTCATTGAAACTGCCACAAACAGACCAGTTAATATAACTCCGAGCAGCATTGCTCCTAAAGAAGATAGTGCAGCCTCTAAACCACCGATTTGCAATATTATAAAATAAAGAATTATTGGTGATAAAACTGGTAACAAAGATGGTAAAATCATTTCTTTAATTGCTGCTTTGGTTAACAAATCAACTAATTTACCGTAGTCAGGTTTTCTTTTGCCCTTCATTATTCCAGGAATTTTTTTAAATTGTCTTCTTACTTCAATAACAACTGCTCCACCTGCTCTTCCAACTGCTTGCATTCCCATTGACCCAAATAAATATGGCAACATACCACCTATTAATAATCCAGCCACAACAAAGGGATTTGACAAATCGAAAGTTACATTAACGCCTTCTAGAGCTGAACCGCTTACACTAGAAAAATATTTTATATCTTCGGTATATGCTGCAAAAAGAACTAAAGCTCCTAAACCAGCAGAGCCAATTGCATACCCTTTTGTAACAGCTTTTGTAGTATTGCCTACAGCATCTAAAGCATCAGTTGTCTTCCTGACATTTTTAGGTAATTTAGACATTTCTGCTATACCTCCAGCGTTATCAGTCACAGGTCCATAAGCATCCAAAGCTACAACCATACCAGTAAGTGCAAGCATCGCTGTTACAGCAATAGCAATTCCATACAAACCAGCTAAACTATTAGTATATAAAATACCGGCAACAATAATTAATGCAGGTATAGCAGTAGCTTCCATGGAAATAGCTAAGCCCTGAATAACGTTTGTACCATGTCCTGTAGTTGAGGATTTAGCAACTGTTCTTACCGGTCTGTAATTTGTGCCAGTGTAATATTCTGTCACCCAAATTAATAGTCCAGTTATAATAAAACCTACTACTCCACAAATATATAAATCTAGACCAGAAAATTTTGCACCAGCGTTATTATTATAAAACATATCTAAACCAATAATAGAATCTGTAATTGGATACATAATTATTAAAGATGTAACTGCGGTTACTATAAATCCCTTATATAAAGCTCCCATAATACTTTTGTTTTTACCTAGTTTCACAAACCAAGTTCCGATTATAGAAGTAAGAATACAAGCTCCGCCAATAGCTAAAGGATAAATCATTAAATTATAATCTTGAGGTGAAAATATTGAAGCAAGTACCATGGTGGCAACAATCGTTACTGCATAAGTTTCAAATAAATCTGCGGCCATACCAGCACAATCACCTACATTGTCTCCAACATTGTCAGCAATAACAGCAGGATTTCTAGGATCATCCTCTGGTATTCCAGCCTCTACCTTTCCAACTAAATCCGCACCTACATCCGCTCCTTTAGTAAAAATTCCACCGCCCAATCTTGCAAAAATTGAAATTAATGATGCTCCAAATCCAAGAGCTACTAAAGCATTAATAATTTCTCTGTTATCAACTTTAAGATTTATTAAAATAACATAATAAATAGTAATTGCTAACAATGCTAAGCCCGCCACCAATAAACCCGTAATGGCACCAGATTTAAAAGCAATAGTTAAACCAGATTGTAAGCTGTTTCTAGAAGCCTCTGCTGTTCTCACATTTGCTTTAACGGAAATGAGCATACCAACATAACCAGCTACGCCTGAAAGAAATGCTCCAATAAAATATCCTAAACCTACTAAGTAATTAAAAAAATAAGTTACTATGGCTAAAACAATTATTCCTACAACAGCAATAGTTTTATATTGTCTATTTAAATAAGCTTTAGCACCTATTTGAATTGCTTCAGCTATTTCTTGCATTCTTTTGTTTCCAGGACTCGAAGCAATAATTTGACCAGATAAAAGATAACTGTAAGCAACAGCTAAAATTCCAATAAAAGAAATCAGGTATAGAAGTTCTAAATAATTTGTCATTTTAATTAACGGATAAATGCCAAAAAAGCATAAAAAACGCAAGCTAAAGTTGGCAAATTTTTAAACATTTTACTCATCTTTTCTAATAACTTTAGATATCTTATCTAAAATAGCGTTTAAATAACCTATTTGCACTTTCTCCAAAAAAAACTCTGAAGCTAATAAATATTCACTAATAACAACCTTTTTTGGGTTATTATGTTTAAACATTAGTTCAAATATAGCAGCAAATAGTATTATCTTTAATAGTTTATCAGTTTTTTTAAGATTGATATCTTTATTCAAATGCTTATTTATAGTCTCCTCTATTAATTCAGATCTTTCTAGTGTGCCTGTTACAACATCCTTTATGAATTTTTTATACTGATTTTTAGGATATTCTATTTCTGTGTTAGGGTTCATTAATGAATTATAAATTTTTTGAACTACCTTTATTCTTGGAGAAAAATTTTTAGATTTTTTTTGGACCATTTCTTAAAAAGGAGAGCAATGCTTGAGAAGCTTCCAATGCTTTATTTGGTTTATTTGATTTAATTAATCCACATCTTTTTTTAGCTTGATTAATATTTAATGCTGTAATTACTCCATTAGTTATGGGTTTATTATATTCAATTGATAACTTTAAAAATGCATCAAATGCAGATTTGCAAATTAGATCAAAATGAGGTGTTTCCCCTTTAATAACACAACCTAAGACAACAAAACCATCAAATTTATTTATATATTTTCTTATAGTAATTGGTGCTTCAAAAATACCAGAGACTTCAATAATGCTAGTATTTATATTTTCTTTTTTAAAAGCACCTATAGATGAAGAGACAAGTTTTCTCGTTATATTTTTATAATAGTTAGCACTTACTATTAAGATCTTTTTCATTTAATTATAATTTGTTTTTTAATCTTTAGACCAAAACCTTCTAGGCCGATTAATTTTTTTTTAGCTCGAGAAAAAAGTATCATATTTTTTACTTTAAAGTCTTTAATTATTTGGGCTCCTAATCCATAATATCTCAAAGTAACATTTGTTTCGCTTTTTTTTGCCTTATTCATCTCGTTGTTTATTATAACTAACATAAAATTTTTATATTTGGATAAAAGTTTTATATTTTTTTTAATTTCACTGTCTTTTAGTATATAAGCTCTACTTATCTTCTTAGATAAAACTCTTAAAGGAACGGATTTATATATATTAAATTTTCCTCTTGAGATTACATAACTTTCATATTCATTTAATTTATTTTTATAAATGTTTAATTGCATTATTGGTGATTTTTTTTCAGTTATACTTTTGGAAAAAACTTTATAAACTAATTTCTCGTTTTTTAATCTATGTGCAATTAAATCTGCAATTGATGCAATTTTTATCTTATGCCTCTTAGAGAATTTTATTAAATCATCAAGCCTAGCCATCCTGCCGTCTTCATTCATCACCTCACAAATAACTGAACTTGGATTTAAATTTGATAATTTTGATATATCTATAGAAGCTTCTGTGTGACCTGCTCTTTCTAAAACCCCGCCATTTCTTCCAACTAATGGGAAAACATGGCCTGGTGAAACAATATCATTTTTGCTCGAGTTTTGATTAATAGCTACTTTAATTGTTTTCGCTCTATCAAAAGCTGAAATTCCAGTTGATATACCTTTTTTTGCTTCAATTGATACTGTGAAGGCAGTTTGCAGTCTTGATTTGTTAATAGGAGACATAAGTGGAAGCTTCAGCTTATCTATTTGTTTTTTTGTTAAAGCTAAACAAATAAGACCTCTGCCATGTTTAGCCATAAAATTAATCACTTTTGAATTACATTTTGATCCTGGAATAACAAGATCACCTTCATTTTCTCGATTTTCATCATCTACCAAGATAAACATTTTACCTTTTTTGGCGTCTTTGATTATAGATGAAATATTTGAAAATTTTTTTTTAGACATATTAGCTTGTATATTTATATATATATTTACCAAATATATCTAATTCAACGTTCACTAAATCATTTACTTTAAGGTATTTTAAATTCGTTAACTTTAAAGTGTGAGGTATTATATTTAATTGAAAATCTTTTTTATGAACTTTTGAAACAGTGAGTGACACACCATTTATTGATATGGATGCTTTTTCCTCTAAAAATTTCATAAATCTTTTATTTTTAATTTCTAGTTTAATGGACCACGAATTGTCGATTATATTTATTTTTTTTATTTTTGCTGTTGTGTCGACATGTCCCTGAGTAAAATGACCTGAAATTTTCTGACCATATATTAGAGATTTTTCTAGATTAATTATATGACCGATTTTAATTTTTTTGAAATTTGATCTATCAATAGTTTCATTTGATATATAAAAATAAATAATATCTTTTTGAATTTTTGTGAGTGTTAAACAAACACCACTACAATTAACAGATGAACCAATTTCATTCTGTTTAAAATTTAAATTAGACTTAATACCTATCAGCAAAGATTTTTTATTTTTAAAGACTTTTTTAATTATACCGGTTCTATATATTATTCCGTTGAACATTATTTTACTCTCACTTTAAAAAGTTCATCATTGTCTAAATTTACATTTATTTTATTCTTAATTTTCAGTTTCTTTATAAAATTGATACTTATGTTATTGTAACCATTTAAATTTAAAAATTTATTTGACTTAAATAAATACAAGTTATTAATTAATTTATATTTGAATAATTGATTTAGAAAAATCAAACCTGATTCAACTAAAACTCTCCCTTTACCAATTTTCATTATTCTTCTAAAAAGATTTTCAAAATCAATTTTATCTTCGAGTTTTTGTATCTTAATAATTCTAATTTTTTTATTCTTAAAAAAAGAAATCTTTTTTTTATTATTGCTTAAAGTAAATATATAAATTTTTCTTCGAGTTGATGAATTTAATAATTTAAGTTTTTTTTTAAGCTTTAAATACCTATCTATTATAATTAAATCAGGTTTATTATTATTTAATCCCTCTATTCTACAATTTAACAAAGAATTATCCTTATTAATCGAATAAGAAGTTGAAACTATACAATCGTATTTAGACCTAATTAAATGGGCAACTTGTCTAGACCTAAAATTAGTAATCCACTTATTTTTTTTATTTATTGAAAAAAAATCTTTAGAGACTGCAATTTTTGCGTCTATTAATGGGAAATTTTTAACTTTATTTAAGAAATAACTTTTATAAAAATTTTTGTAT
>MDTE01153639.1_pt1 | contig 10463 bp, 9 predicted proteins | sample 811231 | NCBI WGS metagenome assembly MDTE01 (sample SAMN05326651, study PRJNA326480) | marine metagenome | isolation source: seawater | place: Indian Ocean: Red Sea | collected 2010 | reverse complement strand
TTATTTCAGCGCCAACAGATCTGCCAATCCAGTTTTTCTGCATAGTTTTAACTTTTTCAGGCCATAAATCTAATTTTTTGAGATCTTCTAGCAACTCTTCAGCATAATTTGTGATTTTAAAAAACCACTGAGATAAAACTTTTTTTTCCACATTAGCACCTGTCCTCCAACCTTTACCATCTATCACCTGTTCGTTTGCTAAAACCGTTTGATCAACAGGGTCCCAATTTACTAACGCATCTTTTTTGTAGGCCAAACCAGCATTGAAAAGGTCTATGAATAATTCTTGTTGGTGCCTGTAATATTCTTCATTACAAGTTGCTAATTCCCTATCCCAGTTTAAATCAAGATCTAATTTTTGAAGTTGATCTTTCATGTTATTGATATTTGAAAGTGTCCAGTCCTGAGGGTGGGTATTAAATTGTATTGCTGCGTTCTCAGCCGGTAGACCAAAAGCATCCCAACCCATCGGGTGTATAACTTCATCACCAATTAATTTATGGTAACGAGCACATATATCACCAATTACATAATTTCTAACATGCCCCATGTGAATATTCCCAGATGGGTATGGGAACATCTCCAAAATATATTTTTTACTCATAAAAATTATTTTGAAAGTTCTTGATTTAGTTTTAAAGTATTAGCTATTTCTAGAATTTTAAGAGTCATCTTTTTCTCTTCATCAATATATGTATTTTGATCAGAATACCAAGAGTCCAAATCTTTAGTTTCACATATTAATTTTACTCTTACACCATTAGACACTAACTCTGTGGAGGTGATATTAATTTTTATTGAGCATCTTTTATTTGGATTTTCTTTTTCGATTATCCAATCTGTGACTATCACGCCTCCTTGCGAGTCAACAATTTTCAGAGAATATGGGTCTAAAAGAGCAAGAGAGGCATTCCATAAATTAGGATTGACGGTTGTACTAGCGTAAACAGTTTCTCCTCCCATTTTTACTTTTTCAATGAGTTCTGTGATGTTAATTGGGTCGTCAACCGTACCGTCTGGGCCGGCCGCTCTTAGTTTGTCCTTACATATTTTTTTTTGCCCCTTTGTGTATTGTCTGTAAGGGTTATCACATTTCCCAAATGTTTTATCAAGCTGTTCTAAATTCTTTTCCATATCACTATTGAAAACGCCTCTACTACAAGAGACAGATAATATGAGAAATAAAGCTAAAGTTAAGAGCTTAACCATGTGCCGATATTATTGAATTTCAATTTCTTATACAAGGTCGAAATAAAAAAAGCCAGGTGGGATATTCCCACCTGGCATTAAAGTAGTTTTAAATTAGATTAGAATGATACTGATGTACCGAAAGCAATAGCTGTTCCGTCTGCATTAGCAGCTGTATCACCAGTTAAGCTTCTTAAGTCTAAGTATACTGAAGCACCACCACCAAGAGCTCTTGATACTGATAAGTCAGCTTGTGTGTGTGACTCACTGTCTGAGTCTTTAGCTGACTGATAGCCTAGAGCAAGAGTAGTATCTGCGTCTAATGACATAGAGTAAGTTGCACCAACAATATCAGAGTCACCAGCAGTAGTTAGGTCACCATGGTTTGCTGTTAATGTCTGTGATGAGTAACCAACAGTTACAGTACCACCACCGATAGCACCGCTCACAGAAGCACCTGCAGAAGATTCACCTGAGTCTGAATCAGCTACACCTAGTGATACTGTGTATCCAGCCATAGGCATAGAGATAGAAGCAGACATTGCTGAGTCAGCGCCTGAAGCATTGCTGTTTACTACGCCAAAGTTGTCAGCATTGTCATTAGATACGTATGAAACGTTTAATGAAGCAGCGCCAACAGATGTAGTTAACTCAATACCAAGACCGTCATCATCAAGGAATCCAGAAGCAACACTAGTATCTAAGTCACTAGCATCATCAAGAGGACCGTTTACAACACCACCAACTGAACCAGTTGTGTCTGAGATTTCAACATCACCAACTACGATTGTTGCTCCACCAGTTGTGAAAGTAACAGCTTGACCACCAGTAGCAGTTGAACTGCCATTAGCATCATAGTCTTGTGACATAGTCATACCGCCTGAAATACCCATTCCAGAAGCAGTAGTTGTTGACATAGCGAAAGCTACTGTTTGACCAACAGCTAACTCTTCGTCATTTGTGCCTGTACCAGCAGTAGCAATGTATGCAACATTTGCTGAACCTGAAACTGATACGTCTGCTTTTGCTGTAGCTGTAAGAGCTGCACCTAAAGCAGATAATGCAATTATTAGTTTTTTCATAATAATTATTCCTTTCTTAATTATTAGTTTTTAGTTTTAATTAAAACTGTGAAAAATATATCCAAAATTATGCTTTATAGTACTTCAAACTATTTGTTTGTAGCTAAATAGAATAAAATGTTGCATATTTGCAACATTAATTTTGTGACCAATATTTTCTTTGTAAATCAAGGTTTTTAATAAACTCTTGCTTATGATCCTCAAACTCTTCCTTTTTTAAGGAAGACGCATAGATATCTTTGGTGACTTGAAATTTACTTGCTGTTTGAGCAAAGTGTTTTTTTCTTCTGTTTTCATCATAATTACCCTCTAATTCACAGAAATCCCAGATTTTATTAATAGAGCTTTCTGTATCTGACACTAATTCTTCGTAACTAATATCAAGGATGTCGTTGTTTTTCTCGCTTTGCCAAAGTTTCATGATGTATTCATAATTTGCGTATTGTAGAGCAATTCCAAAGAAACTAGATGACCAAAAAAGTGCGTCCTGAAAGTTTTGCTTAAAGATAGATGTGGCAGTATCCCATGGGTCTCTAAAGATGTGAAGAAATTTTGCACCGGGTAAACTGTTTCTAATAAATTTGTAATATAAATAATTTTCTGGAAGCTTATCAATGTAAAATTTTCTACCATTTTTTTGAATATCAATTATATCAAGATAATCTTTGCCTAGCCTAGAAAATACATCCTCTTTTTTAGTATCAGTTGATTTATTATAAATTATAGGCTGGCATTGAACCGAAAAAAAAATTTTTTCACCACCTGGCACACAATTATCAGCCGTTGCTATTATTGACTCTAAAAGGGTCGTACCTGATCTAGGCATACCAATTATAAAAATAAGACCTTTGCCTTTGTCCTTTGGGATATCGCTTGACATTTCTTCTGTGTCATTGGACTCAAAAAATTTAATTAATTTTTTTATGTAGTTTTGATTTTCATATAATGAATTTCTCTGGACGCTTAAAATTAGTTGATTTGACTTAACATAATAATCTTCTGATTTTTTTTTATCTTCCTTTTGGTAATATTCTGCAAGACAAGAATAAGCACTTGCCTTAGACAAAGTGCCTTTGATAATATCTTTATTATCTACTATCTGATTTAATGCATTATTAAGAATTTTTAAATTTTCATCTGTGATACCGTTTCTATTATTTCTTAAAACTTTTCTAAACATGTCTCCAAAAAAAATATTTTTTTTGAGGATACTTAGTGAAACTTCATTAAATTTATCTAAATCACCTTTTGCTAAGAGAATATCAGTGTAAAGATTTAATGTGTCAGCATATTTTAAAATTTCGCTAGACTCTAAGCCACCTCTGAGTTCTATAGATTTCAGAACACATTTCTCTGCTTTTTCATGATCCGGAATATACAGATAGCAATGTGCCATATTATGATAAACCTCAGGTTTATTTTGTTGAATTTTTAAAGCATTGTCACAAAATTTTAAAGATGACCTGAAATCTTGAACTCTATTAAAAATAAAGGATATATTAACATTTACATCATAATCTTGAGGATTCAAATCATAGCATTTATTGAAAGCGACCAATGCCTGATTATATTTTTTTTCTAAAAAGAGAGTTGTTGCCTTTGCTTTGTTCATTGCAAAGGAATTCGGGTTGTTGGTAAGTTCTCGATCTATTTTTTTTAAAGCCTCTCTATAATGACTCTGATTTATTAGATCAATTATTTTTGACAACTCTGTGTTCATGATTTAAGCATATAATAGTAATGAAATTACTAAAGAAAATTAAACTAGAGTACAATACAAAATTATTTAATGATTACATATCTAATCAACAATTTGATTTAGCATATAAATTTGTATTAGACTTAAATGATAAAGATCAAGCTGATTTTTTTCAATTTCTAAAGAGCTGTTATGATAAATTCAATGATATGCCTCATGATTTTTACAAAAAAAAAATAATATGGTTTCTTTCTTATGATTTGCTTGATCTATCTTTCGTTAACAAATTTTTAAATTATTATTTATCAAAACACTCTAAAACATCTTTTGAATATCAAAATTATGCAAATACATTAAGCGATCATTTTGCTAAATATAATTTAGATTACCAAAACGATACTATTACTTTTAACGACTTTGTTAAATATTCTAGTTTATTTCAAAATCTACTTTTATTTAATTGTAAAAAAAATTTTCTTTTTTTAGAGTCTTGTGCATCATTTTTTGAAACAAACCAAAAAAATTATTTTATAAATGCTAATATTACTCATTGTTACTTTTATATTGTAGCAAAACCTGAAAACTTATATTTAAGGTATAAAGATAATTATAAATCTTCAGAAGCTGCTTTTAATGAAATATTTAATTTTAGTGAACAAAATTATTTAAACCCCAAACAAGAGAATCATAAATTTAAAGTTTTTGAAAATCGAACCAATTTGAACACTAATGTAAAATCATGGACTGATATTAATGTAAAGAATACATACAAAGGCAAGGTTATATCTTATCAAAGACTGATAGAGGAAACTGAAGAGGTATTAATTGAAATACTTTTTCACCTCAAGCAATATAACTTTGATTTAGAAATAGATATGGACGACATTAAGAATTATTTAGCCTCTAACCATATTGAGGGGAATATGGAAAGCCAATTATCAAACAATGAAAAAAAATTTCTTAATCGAAATCTTGATCAAACAATTGATTTCTCTCTGTAAATAGTTGAGTATTAATAACAATAATTTAGATTTATTAATTAAAGATTTATCTTTTTACCCTAATACAAAACTTTTAATAGTAACTAAAAATCAAAAAATTGAAGATATATCGGAATTAAATTTAAGAGGATTTAATGTTTTCGGTGAAAACAGAGTCCAAGAGGCGCAAGCAAAATATGAATCTTTTTCTAATTTAAATCAAATAGATCTTCATTTAATAGGCCCACTTCAAACTAATAAAGTCAAAACTGCTTTGAGATTATTTAATGTTATACAAACTATCGACCGCCCTAAGTTGGTTGATGAGATAGCAAAACAATTAAATAATTTATCGATAATTAAAACTAAAGATTTTTATATACAGGTAAATATTGGTGATGAAAAACAAAAGTCTGGAATTCATAAGAAGCATCTGATCGATTTGTATAACTATTCTATTGATAGAAAAATTAATATAGTGGGGTTGATGTGCATTCCTCCCAATATTTCTGATACAAGTGAGTCATTTAAAGAAATGACTGAACTTAGGGATAAAACAAATAAAGACTTAAAGTTGAGCATGGGAATGAGCAATGACTATAAAATTGCTTTAAACTTTCAAACCAATATCATAAGAGTAGGCTCATTAATTTTTAAATGAAATATGTATATACTTTTATTTTAATTTTTATTCTAAATTCATCATATGCAAGTAGCATAAAGTGTGAATTTGAAGAAGTATATCAGGATGGATCTATCCAATCAGGTCATATGTTATTTAATAACGGTTTATTGAGATACGAATACAATGACAAACAACTTTTTACGATTATTTATAATGATGATTATTTTGTTATTAGAAATGACAACAATAAAGTTGTAAATAAGTTAAAAAACGACGAAATTTTAAATGAACTTAAATCTATTATTAAAAATTATCCTGAAATTAAGAACACTTATTCAAGAGATGACATTAAAATTGCTATTCAAGATAGTCAGACTATAGATTTTATAAAAAGAGTCTCGATTAAAAGTCAAAAAGTTAACTTAAGTATTTATTTTATAAATTGTAATTTTGAAAATATTCCTAAAGTTTTTTTCCAACCGTTTGCTTTGAAGGAGATTAGATAATGATTTATATTAAGTCTAATGACGATTTTTACCTTAAAAATATAATATTTTCACTTAACCAAAAAGAACTTCCGATAATTAATGATAGATCATCAAAATATTTTTTTGAATTGGATTTACACTTTGATAATGAAAGCTTAAGAATCAATACATCAAATGAAAAAATTTTTTTGAAACTCCCAATCTCCTTTGAACAATTTTTTTCAGAAATAAAAAAAATATTAATTAATAAGTTTGTGACTATAAAAGATTTTAATTATGGACCTGTAAAACAAAGCATATCTTATAAAGATAAAACTATTCATTTAAATTATATACACAATATAATTATTGCTAATTTAATATTAAATAAAGACTCAGGAATAGATAAATTTCTTTTATATCAATTAATTTGGCCAAACGATAAAGATGCACAAATAAATAAATTAGATACTCATATTACAAATCTAAAAAATAAAGTAGTAAATGAATTAAATATTGATCTTAAGATTATTACAAGCGGCGGAATACTTAAATTAATTATTGATTAAAATATCTCGTTTACCTGCGTGATTGGGAGTGGATACAACACCTCTTTGTTCAAGTGCTTCCATAATTCGAGCAGCTTTATTATATCCAATTTGAAAGTTTCTTTGAAGATAACTAGTAGATGCTTTATTTGATGACTTTATCAAATTTATTGATTTAGATATTAGTTCTTCATCTTCATCACTTAAAGAGTCAAAGTTTTCATCATTATTTTTAATTATCTCATCTAGTTCCTCAAGATAATTGACTTTTTGACTTCTCTTAATCTCCCTTATCAACTTATTCACTTCATTGTCAGATATGAAAGCAGACTGATAACGAATTAAATTAGAGCCATTCTTTGACATTAACATGTCCCCATTACCTAGTAATTGTTCTGCACCAATTTCACCAAGAACAGTTCTGCTATCATATTTACTTGCAACTTGGAAACTAATCCTTGATGGAAAGTTAGCTTTTATGCTTCCTGTTATTATATCAACACTTGGTCTTTGCGTAGCCATGACCAAGTGAATACCACACGCTCTTGCCATTTGAGCTAACCTTTGGACATAATGCTCTACCTCTTTACCAGCCGTCATCATTAAATCAGCCATCTCATCTATGAATACAATAATAAATGGAAGTTTTTCCAAAGACTTTTGATTGTATCCCTCTAAGCTTCTTGTGCTCTCTTCATTCATTAAAGAATATCGTCTTTCCATTTCCTTACACACCCATTTCAAGGCAATAATAGCTTTTTTGGGTTCGGTAACTACTGGGGTGAGAAGATGAGCTATATCATTGTACACACTGAGCTCTAACATCTTTGGGTCTATTAATATTAATCTCAAATCTTCTGGTGAAAATTTATATAAAATACTTGCCAATAAAGTATTTATGAAAACAGATTTTCCTGATCCAGTCGTCCCTGCAACAAGAAGATGAGGAGTTTTACTTAGATCAATAACTTCAATATTGCCAGATATATCTTTACCAATACATATGGGTATTTTATGAGTAGCTCCTGTAAAATTACTGTGACTTAAAAGCTCTTTAATGGTTACTGTTTCTCTTTGTGAGTTTGGCACCTCAACACCAAGATATTGCGTTCCATAAATTTGGGCAATTCTTACAGCACCAACGCCCATACTTCGAGAAATATCTCCAGCTAAATTAATTATAGTATTAATTTTTGTTCCTGCTGATGGCAATATTTCAAACAACGTAACTACAGGGCCAAGCCTCACATTAACAACTTTAATTTCTATATTAAAGTCAGCAAAAACATTTTCTAATAAAGCACAACTTTCCTCAATATTTTTTGAGTCATCTTTCTTGCCCCTTGTTGTTATGTCTGAGTCAAGAATATCTAAAGAAGGCGAAGAATAATCATTTTCTTTAATTTCTTTTTTGTAAGTGTTTTGGTTTTCAAATTGAACATCATCTTCATAGTTTATTGTATTTTTAATTATTGGTTCTTTTTTTATTGTATTTTTCTCTTCTAAATTATTTGAAAGTGTAAAAAGTTTACTAAAATTTAATTTGCGAAACTTTAAAATTTGAAAAATATTTTGTGAGAAAAAAAATAACAAAAGTCCAGTTATTGATAGAAAATAACTAATATAATTATTTTTGTGAAAATAATATATTTGATCAGCAAAAAATCCCCAAGTTTCAATATTGCTATAAAATGGAATAGTAAATTTCCATAGAATTAAAGATTGAGGTATTAGCAATAAACTTAAAATAAAAATTAACAATCTTATAAATAAGAATCTAGGACTCTTATTAATAAATATAAGAGCTGGATAGAAAATAAAAAAAATAACAAAAGAATATGCCAAAATTCCAAATGTATAAAAAAAGAAACTAGCGGTATATGACCCCACAACACCAAAAAAATTATTTGTAGGGTTATTTGTAATTGTTAATAATGAGTTATCATTAATATCAAAAGTCAGAAATGAAATTAAAAAAAAAATAGCAACTAGAAGTAGAAAAATGACGTAAATGTATTTAAAAAATAATATAATTTTATCGGTTAGAATTTCAGGAAAATACTTTTTGCTCATGACCCAATTTAAATATATTCACCAAAATGAAAAATAAAATACATAATTATGATTTTTTAGTAGCAGGTGCGGGCTTAATTGGATCTTTGGCCGCCCTTAATCTAATTCATATGGGATATAAAGTTTTAGTTATCGATAAAAATATTAAAAAAATATCTGATAAAAGGACTTTAGCTGTAAATGCAAATTCTAAAGATTTTTTATCTAACTTAGGCCTGTGGGATCAGTTAATAAGTAAACCCCAAAAAATTGATAAGATTGTAATTAGAGACTCTATTAATAAATCGCCATTAATTTTTGAAAATAAAGAAGAAGAAATGGGCAATGTAATTATGAACAGTGAATTACTAAAAGCTGCGAGAAAATTTCTTTTGAGTAAAAAAATAATAATTCAACTAAAAGATTTTGAAATATCTCAAATCAAATCAAATCAGATTTTAATTTTCAATGGCAAAAAATATCTATTTAAAAATATTATTTTAAGTGTTGGAAAAAAATTTTCAGATGAAAAAATAATTAAAAAAATATCATTCCCCAATAATCATCATTCTTATGTTGGTTTTTTTAATCACAGTTTAAATCACAATCAAACGGCTTATGAGATTTTTACAAGTAAGGGACCATTGGCAGTTCTTCCATCTCCTACAAAAAAAAACGGGTCCTCAACTTTTATTTATTCTACAAAAAATAAATTATCCAAAAATCAAATATTAAAGTTGATTGAAAAACACTTCCATATGTCTCATGGAAATATCAAATTAAATAAAGATATTTATAAATTTGAAGTTTCTCCTCATTTTAGTAAAGAATTAAATAAAGATTACATATTAATTGGTGACATATTAAGGTCTATCCATCCTGTTGCAGGACAAGGATGGAATTTAGGTATTAGTGATATTCAGGTTCTTTGTAAAACTTTAGAAAGATACAAAATAGATGACCCCAAATTGATCAACAATTATTATTATCAAAGATCATTACAAAGCATGAGCTATTTGTCTTTTACATCTTTAATTAATTTTTTATATGAAAACCAAAATCCCATTTTCAACTTTTTTATTAAAACTGTTTTTATAGGACTCCAAAGAGTAAACCTACTTAGACAAACTTTTATTAAACAAGCAATGGGGAGATTAAATTTAATTTAATTGACTAGAGTTATTACTAACAACTTGGAATGTATTTAAGTCTAAAATCGAATTTATTGTATTAATTCTTTCCATTATATTTGGCGATTCTAATATAGCTTGCTTATCAATTTTATTGAAAGGAGCAAGCATTGCCAAAGTGGACAATAATTGTAAATTTGAAGTTTCGGATAAAACATTTTGATCAATATCAAGTTTTTTAATCTTAAAAAAATCGGTATATTTTTTAATTAAATTATTTCTATTAATATTAGGTTCCATATTGTTCAGATCTTCTAAATAATCTGAACTATCAATATTTGCTTGATAATATCCTTTAGAAGTAAGATTTCTATCATGCAAAACAAACCGACATATTCCCTCTAGATTTAGAACCAACCTATAATCAGGAGTTTCGATGTAAGATGTTATTTTGCCTATACAACCCATCGTAAACAATTCATTGTTATTATTTTTAGGCTGAATAATTCCAATCATTCGATTAGAACGTAAACTGTCTAAAACCATATTTATATATCTTTCCTCAAAAATATTAAGGGGTAGCTTCCCAAAAGGCAGTAAAAGTACGTTATCAAGTGGGAACAAAGGAACTGAGCCAGGTAGATTTTTCGGCTCTACTTCAAAGAGTTTTTTTATTTTTTCTTCCATTATTT
>MDTE01142296.1_pt1 | contig 10463 bp, 10 predicted proteins | sample 811231 | NCBI WGS metagenome assembly MDTE01 (sample SAMN05326651, study PRJNA326480) | marine metagenome | isolation source: seawater | place: Indian Ocean: Red Sea | collected 2010 | reverse complement strand
CCCTACCTTGTATGTCAAGTTCAGATCTGCCAATTCATTTAGGTTCTTAAATCCCAGGTATCGGGACTTATCAGGAACTTCATAGTTCTTGACCACAATTGTACCATCCTTTTCGGATACTTGCAAGATAAACTGACGATATGGAGTGTTCAGTTTATTGAAGTACGCTTGCTCACCATAAAACAGGTGATCACCGACTTTGCGATGTTGAACAACGATATATGCATAACGAGAAGGGTGAGTAAATGCTTGGATTCTGTTATTAAACTTTCCTTCCAACCATTCTTCAAATTTGTCAATCATCTTGTGGTAATAGTTCTGGATTATCTACTTCAAGTTCAAACATCAGCGGATGACAATGTTCTTCTGCCAAATATGCTGATGCTTTATATAGCATGTCCATGTCCCAATCTTGATCACTCAATGCTTCTGTTTGAACGCCAGGGTGATCTTGAACTAGGGTAGGTAACTCGTCAAATGTGTAAGGAATGCCTTGAATGAAATACATACGCACGACACTCCCTTCTAGAAAAACATATTTCTGGGAAAGCGTATACTCCATATGGATACCTTTGTTACCATTTCCTGATATTTATGCTTGAATCACTTGATTACTTCACGTTCCTTGAGGTAATGCAATGTTTCCTTTAATGATCCGATGTGCTTGTAACCAATATTGATTTGAGGGTATTCTGCTTCTTTGCCGAATTCTTCTTCAAATCCTCTTTGTGAAAAATGTTGATTGAGGCGATATTCCAAGAATTCTCCTCCCAGTGAACGCAGAAGATCTGCCATTCTTTCACATTCTTGTGATCCGTTGCTGTAGATAACTGCGGTCTCGTTCATTTGCTTGAGTGGTTGAATTCGATGACGATTTTTTGATGATATGTAGTACGATCGGAACACTCAAGATAATGTGCTTTGCCGTCCAACAGTTCTTCAATTTTTTCTACTAAATTCTTGGCAATATTCAGTTTAGTTACATCAGACATTGTACTTATCCCATAGTTTACGAATGTTTTGTGTAATAGGTACACCACCAGTGTAAGTTTCTAAATGTTCTCCATTCTCATCAGCAATGACAAGAACGGGAGTTGCAGTTACACCATATGATCTTGCAAGTGCAAGATTCTCCTCTGGAATAGGGACATCACTTACATCTTCGAGATGAATCTCCTCAATAATTTCAGCACGATCATCTTTGAGTGCGTTGATATATCTCTTTACGAGACCACAGGGTCCGCAAGATTCCTTTGTAAACATTAAAAACTTAGTCACGTTGTCTCCAATCGTCAGGTTTGTCTTGTTTAAACCAGTCATTAATGTCATCTGCGCCATCAAATCCTGTTTTATAGTTAGATGGATCAGGATCACCTAAACCCATCTTATTCATGAAATCGTCCATACTGCCCTCTTGGATATCCTGAGCAGCATGTCTTCGTGCTTTGTTTAACCAGTCACGAGCAGTAGTATGTCTCTTAGCGAGTTTTTCTGCCCAAATCATGTCTTCGAGTTTTACCTCTTCCTTGTTAGCGATCTTCTTACAGATGAACTCCAGTCGGAGTCTGTATTGGGTAGACAGCATATTACTCGCGCAATTTTAGTTCCAGATCTTCAAGTTTATGATATTCAGCATGTGCTGCTTCTTGACGAACGCAGATGATGTCGAGAATATCTTCCATGATTATATCGTTCTCAACGTAATCGTCAAGATACTTGTCCAATGCTTCTTTCAAATATCTATATCTATGCCACTCAGGACTATATGGTTTGTAGTGCATAATGAAGAATCATTCAATAGTTATTTAGAGTCACTAGGACCCTTGAACCCTTTACAGAGTTATCCTACTGGGTTTCTGGGGATTTGTCAAGCTCGACTTTTTTGACGATTTTTGGGCGGAGAAAATTTTTCGGAATTTATGTAATCAGTTTAGGAAAATCGGTTTACCTATGACTTTGACGGGTCCTTTGCTGACCACCTTGAGGTTCATGGCAGCGATTTCCATCTGCAATTTGCTCTCGATAATTACTTTACTCTTTGTCTCCATCTTGTAAGATCCACCGATGCCAGCACCTAATTCTAGTGTGTATGCAGCATCGTTATTTTTTCCTAAAGACTTACCTCTTACAACTCCCTTATAAGCACCTGTAATATCTTCGATGTATTTGCCTCTAGTTTTTAATGATGCACCACCTTTTAGTGCTTGAAATAGTACGTGACCTGTAGTAGAATCTATTTGCATGTCGCCACGGGATGACAACTTATAGTCGCCCGTTGCAATGTGTTGAATCGAACCAATTGTGTTAATAGATGCACTTGCTCCAGGTTTATTTTTCTGGTTGACAGAGAATTCACCCGATCCATCAATATAGAAACCACCATCAACATTATGTTTTATATAAGTAGAGTCTGTATTAATGTCAGCAGCACTCATGTTGATTTTACCTGATCCATCTGCTGCAATGAGGTCGATGGAATCACCTTTCAGTGTGAGTGTATTTTGTGAGTTGATAGTGATGTTATCACCTTTCATGCCCACATTGCCACCTTGCGATTCAATAGCAACATCTCCTTCGACATATAGAGAGTATGCTGGTGCTTTCTTGTTATCTTTGCCAGCGTATCCTTTATCAGTCTCCTCATCATTGCCACGAACGTGAATATATGCTGAGTCTGTTACTTGGTGCTGATTTTTTGCGTGGATGACAAGTTTACCACCACAACCTGATTGTCCAGGTTCACCTGTTGCTAGTACAATGTTTCCATTGACATCAAAATGGAACATCGATTGTCCATTGGTTAGAATGAATCCGTTTGTTCCGTCAGTATTTTCATAGGATCCCATCGTCCAACCATTATGTTTAGCGATGACATGGAAATCCTGATTGGCAAATTGTCCTTCGTCTAGATCCGAAGATCCCTCAGGGCGAGCTGCACCCTTGTTCTGCAGTTTTGCCTGTGCAGGACTCGGTTGATGTGTTGTAGAATTTTCGTAATTTGTAGACATTATGGGCAATCAATGTACTTACCTGTACCGATCTTGGCATAACCTTGAGTCTCAAGACCTATATTATCTAGGCAAGACATGTTAGGTAGGAATTTAGCGCCAGCACCTCCGCCACCACCAATAAAGGTGATCTTAGGCATGGAAGTATATCTTGCGTTGCGATCGGATGTTCTAACGCTGACGACATATCCTCTATCATCAATTTCTGCGATAGCGATGTCTGGAACACCATCAACCAAAACTTTAGGTGCTTCGGTGTATCCAACACCAGGAGAGATCAAGGTGAAGGAATCGATGATGCATTGGAGGTCATTTGCATCAGGTGTGTTCGACTTGTAGTTGACACCAGATCTTGTGACTCTAACTTCAGTAACAAATCCATTACTATCGAGTAATGCAATTGCACCAGCACCATAACCTTCTCCAGTGATAATAACTTTTGGTGGAGATTGATATGGACCACCAGGAGTTTTGATTGGAATCTCAATGATTTCTCCTCCAGGTCCAGTGATAGGATCATCTGCAATTGGTTTGCTAGGATCAAATGGTTTTTCTGGATCTACATCTGGGTTAGTTGGAACTACTTCAGGTGCATCAGGTTCTGAAGAGTCAGCAAGAATATTGAAAGTAGTATCAGCACCTTTGTTGACAATTAGGAAGGTAACACTTTCTAGATTCTCAACTTCAATGTCATCTTGAATACCAATAACGATTGTTGCTGTATTGTTGTTGATCTCGAAGTTACCTACAAGACTATTCAATACGAAGTCGGAAGGTGTAACATTGACACCAGTCATTGCATAAACACACGCTGTTCCATCAGGTACATTTTCTGTGGTTACTGTGACAATGACATCTTCGCCTTCAAAGTAATTAGTTTTGTCTGTGGTTACTTCATAGCTTTGTGCAGTGAGGTCTTCGGGTAGTGTAATTTCGTCAGTTGTTCCAGCAGGATCAATGACAACATCAGTAAAGATCTCTGTAAAGTTATCAAGACGACACCTTACAATCTCTGCAGGGTCACCATCGATAGCAATAGTTCTCGTAAACGTTGCTGTTCCTGCTGAATGTGTGGTAGTTGCATTGCCATCAGCATCAGTTCCTGTTGTAGTAGTGACACCAGAAATAGTTGCGGTGCCAGTCAAACCTTCAACAAAGTCTGTAGATGTGATATCAACACCACTTAGAGTTAGTGGAACCTCAGTTCCGTTAGGAACATTGGTGCTAGTAATGGTGTAGGTAATAGTTTCTCCTTCCTCATAGACTGATTTGTCTGCTACGATGGTGAAGTATGGATCTCCATTAGGAATAGGATCAGGAATGATTTCTTCTTCTGGTGGATCTTCCTCTGGATCGGGAGGAATTACTGGGTCATCGTCCTCATCGTCTGGTAGTTCTGGAACGATAGGATCTTCTGGGTCAGTAGGTGTTAGACCTGGGGGTGGATCTTGCTCGCCTGTTTCTGATGGTGGAACAGATGGTAGAGGTTCTGTCTGTGGTTCATCATACACACCACCAATAAAGGTGACAGTGGTGTCTTTATCTTGAGGAACTTGCTTGGATTCATCACAAACAAACAGAGACTGATCACCAATACCAGATTCAAGAAGATCAAGCAACTTGTCTAGATCATCTTGACCATCATTGTCAGAACAATCAACACACTTTTCTTGAATTGGTTCACATTTTCCTGATGGTCCTGTACAAGTGATACCAAGTAGACCCAAGATAGAGTTAACAATACCACCAATCAGGTTAAGAGGGGCAGCGATTGCTTCTAGCAATGCAGTGATAGGTCCTAGTACCTTATCAATGATTGCTTCTAGTTGAGCAACAATTTCATTCAAGATTCCATCAACTAAAGTATCAATGAAACATGCTGCATTGTTGAATACGTCAGTGAGATACCCTAAGATTAGATCTGTAATAAACTTTGCAATGCTTTCAGTCATGTCAGCAATGCTACATCCAAGTTCTTTGAATACCTCATCAAAGATCTTTTTAATCTTTTGGAATCTATTACTCTTCTCCGTGATTGGCACAAACGCTTTGTCAGGATCTTTATATGGTCCTACTGCTTTGTAACCACCTGTAGCAACTTCTTCTGTAAGTAGAGCATCATTCAGAAGTTTGATGCCACCTCTAATACCTTTGACAATCTCAGACTTACTTCTAGAAATGAAACTCTTGACTAGTCTTACAACCCTGCCAGTGTGGTAACGAGCAATGCTGACCTGATTGTAGATCATGCCATTGATTTTACTGACATAGAAGTCACCGATGTTTCCTCCTGATGCCTGATTGGCAGCAAGAAGATCACCCATGAGTCTAGTCAGACCACTCTTGAGATTTTTTTCCTGACCACAGTTAGGATTAGCAATGACAACACAACTCTTTCCTCCTGTGGGATTGGTCTCGCTGTGCTTACCATATGCTGCAACTAGAATAGGTGGAGCACCCTTTGGTGTATCGGCTCTGTCACTATCAACAACACCTTTATCTGTGTTGCCACCACTACTATCTTTACCTGATTGATTGTCTAAAGATCTGTCTCTCTGTGGTACAACTTCGGGATCTTTAACTGCAGTGAAGTTTAGTGGACCAGAACCAGGATCATCTTGTGATTCTTTTGTAGCACTCTTTGTACCACCAAGCGAACCCATGATGATAGGTTTCTGTTTATCATTATCAAGATAGAAACCACAAACAAAGCAACCACGCTTGAGTCCAGGAGATGCACCACTAGTACCACCTTCCACGAATGGTGTTGTAACAGGCATCATGATGTGTGCCCAAGGCAATTCACTTGTAGGCGTAGCATTATCGCCTGTCTTCAGGTGCTGTCCAATGATACGCACACGATATCTACCAGATCTCTTTGGATCATCCTGTTTATTGGTCTCTACTTGACCGATCCACCAAGAGAATCCGTCAGAACCAATCTGGTGTATAGGATATAGTGAGTTTACTGAAGAATCCATTCTTTAATAAGTCCTACTCTTATTTAACGTTCGACTCATATTCTTTAATACCATATGTATCTCGGATCAATCCCATCCTTGTAACAAATTCTGGGTTTCCATTCTCTTTCTTACAAATAAAGTTGTGAGATATCTGTGCGATAAGATACGTACCGCTGTTCTCTTCATCATATTGTTGCTCCACTCTAAGTGCCTCGGCAGACATGTTAGGGATCAAGATCTTAATCTTATCTCCCACCTTTAGGTTCTTGTTTCCAGGTACACTGATCTCAATCCTTTGGTTCTCCATTAGATAACGTCTACCAATAGATTGAGACACCCAATACTTTGCATAGTCTGGGAATTGTGCATCACCATTTTCCTCTGGTCTAGCGATAGAAGTATCGTCATACCAAGACTCATGATCTAAAAGAATAGACATGACTCTACTTGGTTTTGCTGCTGCTTCACGTTGTGCCTTAGGTAATTTAGTTTGACTACCAAGGTGTGACATGTTGTTGAAGGTATCTCTCATATCATATTGATACTCTTCATACTTCTGTGCAGACACATCAAAGAAGCACATGTGGGTAGAGAAGATACCATTGTTTAGTTTACTGATGATGTCAATCTCATCCGTAAACTTATACTCTTCGATAGTAAAAAAGTTCTGTTCAATAGTATTGTTAGTAGCAGGTCTGGATATGTATGTTGCTACTGGTGCTGTGCCACCAAAAGAATCTGATCCATCCGAACATAATCTATCAATAGATTGGAAGTAGAATCCATTTTTGTTCTCGAAGAACAAGTATCCAGCAGTTCCTTTTGCTTTTTGGATGTTATCACCTCCAAGATTACTGCTTCCAGTATCTGTTGATGCCTTGGACTTTCCTACTTCAAATTGAGAACTCATTGGTACAGTTCTAACCATCATCTTCTGGATGATAGCGTGAACCTTCCTGCCATTAGGAAAAACATTCTCAGAAAACTTAGATGGTTCTGCGAAGAGTTGCTTCTCTGTTCCTAGTTCCTGTTGTAGCAAAGTCTGAACAACTGCCTCAGGTTTTCCTTTAATCTTATCAGTTACTCTAGCACTCTCATTAACCAATGCTTCAGGTGACATCAGTGCTAGGTTATATGTCTGAACTTTTCTATCAAATGCTCTGTTATATACTTTCCAAATCTTAAACCTATACTCAATCTCCTCATCTTTGATGTCTTTAAACTCTACTAGAACATCCTCTCCACCTTGGATAGGCATAGTTCCAATCAAGTTTTGACCAGAGTCAATGATTGTCATGTTTGCAGTCACAAATGGCATGAAGATGTCTTCAAAGTATACGAACAGACCCACCAAATCTGTGATGATATACTCGATGCCATTGACACTAGTCAACGTTACCTTTGTAGGTTTAAATGATTTTGCTGAGTTAGTGTTCATGGCGTAAACATGAGGTAGGGATTTTCTGTGTTATACAAAGGTAGATATGTAGATGGGTAAATGTTTTGACTAAGAGCAGATTGTTGTGGATTTGCTGGTCCTGGTGTGATTGGGAACATCACTGGACCCTGATGCTGTGCGGATGGTAGACTAGAAGCAGCTCGTGGTGTCGATGCTGCTCTTGCTGATTGTTGTGGTGGTGTAGCATTTAGTTGACCACCAACCATGAAGTATTGTCCAGCAACTGCACTACCATCTGCAGGACCAGATGATGTTGATGGATAGTATTCAAAGTGTAGGTGTGGTCCAGTAGATCCACCACCACCTGGGAGTCCAGGTTCACCACCAACTGCACCAATTGCTTGACCAGTAGATACCTGCTGTCCTTTACGAACCATCACCTTACTTAGGTGAACGTAACGACTTTCAGTTCCATCTGGGTGAGTGATTCTAACAATACCAGACACCTCTCTGCCAGTGGTTGGTGCCTTCACCTCAACAACTTCACCACCTTTCTTGAGAGAGATTAGTTTTCCTTGTGGAATAGCATAGTCAATACCATCATGTTGTTTAACCTGACCAGTAATTGGATGAACTCTCTGTCCAAATCCTGAGATCGCAGAGTATCCACTGACAGGTTCTGCATTAGTAACATTACCACCAGGAGACAAAACACCTGCCATGTTCGCAGTCTGGTTCATGCCCATAGCATTCTGGAACTTGCTCATGATGCCCTTGAGGTTGCTCAAAGGATCCTTCATGCTTCTCAAACCACCTGATTGCTGCTGCCCTGTTCCTGCCTCTGCTGACCCCTGAGCAAGGACTTGTGTGGCAAGAGATGCAGGTAGACCGAATGCTACTGCTGCAGGAGCAATAAAGTTGCGAAGAACTGGACGGAACAACTTACCAACACCACCCATCTTATTGACGACACTACTGATGGTTGATAGCAGTAGAGATCCTGCTGCCATTGTAGGCAATTGCAGGAGTTTTGCCATGGGATCAGACTTCTTCTGATTCTCATTGCTTTCTTTCACCGCCGTTGTCATCTTATCTTTAGGGATGACTGCCGTTGACGTTGGCATTCCAGCAATGTCGGTGGGGTTATCAAGAACTCCGCCCATTGATAGTTTTATATCTTGTGGGTCTGTTGTTGCTTCTTCTTTTGTTGGGGGTTTAACAATGCCACCCGATGCCAACTTAGATGATGGCATGATGGGATCAAAACCACCACCCGCTCTAGGTTTCCAGGTGTTACCTGCTGGTGCTCGACCAGGGAACATCCTTTGTGGACCAATAGGATTTGAATATGCAGTCTTACCTTTTATTCTTCCACGTCCACCCTTTCTACCCATTCCGAGTAGATTCTTACCGATATCAATTACATTACCTAATAATCCTTTCCCTTGCTTTCCTTCTCTTTCAAATGAATATCCTTGACCACCTGTGCTTTGCTGCTGATTCTCTCCTCTGTTCTCTACTGCAGCGGTCTTCCTATCTTCTGCTGCCTCTACCTGTTGATCAAATAGATCTTTCTGGATGACATTGGATTGCTTTTGAACCTCATTGTTCTTCGCAAAGTTCCTCTGGATCTCCTTGACATTATTATTGGTTTGTAATAGTGTCTGAGTATTCTTTGTGTCAGATTGCTTTAGACCTTGTACCTTTTGAGTGATACCATTGAGAGAATCTGAAAGGAACTGAGTTAGTTTACTCAGTGCTAGTTTTGTATTGTCATCTAGTGTCTCCTCATTCAACTCCAGTTGCCTGGTAGTCTGAGGTTCCATCGTTTTATTGATGAGAGACGTGAACCTCTGCTTCTTATCTAATGCTGGATCATTTTCATCTGCAGGATTCTTTTGAAAGAATCCCATGGTTCTTCTCAGTCTGTCTCCACCGAAGTCGGAGATCATTTGAGATGCAAACAAAGTTCCAGGTATTTTGTTGCTTGCCTTAAATGTTAGTAGGTTCTGTAGTCTTGCAGAGTCCTCATCATTTAATTGACCACCACGTATCTGTTTTTTCTTTTTTAGATCTGCAATCTCTTGGTCAATCTCTCTACGCTTTACCGCAGCAGCATCCATCGCGCCACTAATTCTGCTGCCGATGTCGCCAGCGGCGCTGCCATATTGTGGTGCTTGATAACTTACTGTATACGCTGCCATGCTCGACCTTTTTCGCTATTTTTTGGCGGGAAAAATTTTTCTGAATTTATGTAATCAAAAGGTGAAATTAGTATCACCTATGTATTTATCACTGCAGCTGCAATCTTGCCCTGTGTAACTCTTGGAATGATGGGTAACGATTACCTCTTGTATCATAGGTATCCGTATGCATCTTACCCTCAAATCCTTGTCGTTTGACAGTATAACCTTGGACTCCACCCACGTTGAATGGAATCACCTGATGTCCCAATGACTTAGCATTTATTACAGGCAGGGGCATCACACCAGGAGGTGGTGCTGGTGGTTCAGCAACTGGTGGTGGAGGTGCAACCAACTGGAAAGGTCCAGGGTTAATATCATGTTGATGCCCTTGGTTAGTTACAGGTGTTACAGGTTGTGCCTGTGGTAGTTGTGGTGGATTAGCTGATTGAGCAGGTGGTTGTGCTCTAATACCTGAGTCAACAATACCAAACTCTGCTTTCTTCTTCTCAATTCTACCACCCATCTCGCCTACAGTAATGTTACCATCACCATCAGCATCTAGTGGTGCATTATTATTGTATGCAGCAGAAGGTGAGCTGTACAGAACAGCGTTGTTATCCTTGCTAGCATAAGCAGGAGCAAATACTACAGAGTATAGTTGACCAGCACTAGCACCTTGTGGTAAATTCCAATAGTCAAAATACTTCTCAACATATTTCATCTGCTGCGCTCTTGTCATTGACTTGAGTGCTGCTTGTGTTGTGCCAACTGCTCTAGCACTATCAGCACTGAACTGAATCAGTCCAACGTGTGTACCATTATCTGATTTTGGATCTAATCCAGACTCAGATGCCATCAATCCTAGTAGGTCACCTTCTTTGATGTTAAACTTCTGTGCAACTCTAGT
>MDTE01121374.1_pt1 | contig 10463 bp, 5 predicted proteins | sample 811231 | NCBI WGS metagenome assembly MDTE01 (sample SAMN05326651, study PRJNA326480) | marine metagenome | isolation source: seawater | place: Indian Ocean: Red Sea | collected 2010 | reverse complement strand
TAGTAGGTGATTTTTTCTTAGATTTAAAATCTCTCTTTTCGAAATTTCTTGAAGGTGTTTTTCTTCCTCGCTTAGGCGTTCTTTTCGGAGACCTATATTTTTCATCTCCAGATTCTTCATCTGATTTTCTAAATTTTGATGGTCTATCTTTTCTAGAGGATGGTTTTTTATCAAATCTTGAATCCCTACGATCTCTACCATTTGACCTTCGTGGAGCTTTTCGGGCTCGAGGCTTTTTCTTGTCTGCTCTATATTGAATCAGCTCACCCTCAAAGCCTTCAATTTCTACTTTGTTAATTTTTTTGCCTAGAAGGTCTTCTACGGCGGACAGTTTTTTGCTTTCTGATTTGCATACAAATGAATGAGCATCTCCCTTTTCTTTAGCTCTTCCAGTTCGGCCAATTCGATGCACATAGTCTTCAGCAACATCAGGCAACTCATAATTTACAACTCTTGGCAGTTGTTTAATATCGAGACCTCGAGAAGCAACATCAGTTGCTACCAGCACACGAACGGTCCCTTTCTTGAATCTTTCTAATGACCTAGTTCGGTGACCCTGAGTTTTATCACCGTGAATAGCCACAGACTGTATACCATCCTTAGTAAGTTGTTTGGATAGCTTTTCTGCACCATGACGGGTCCTCGCAAACACTAGGACCTGATCCCAATTACCATCATTAATCATATGAACTAAAAGCTCACGTTTTCTAGACTTTTCCACTGGGTGAACAGTCTGCCTGACAAGATCTGCAGTAGTATTTCTCCTAGCAACCTCTATCTTTTCTGGGTTGTTTAAAAAACTTTTTGAGAGTTCTCTGATTTCATCTGAATAAGTCGCAGAAAAAAGTAAGCTCTGGCTCTTAGATGGAATTAAACTAATAATTTTTTTTATGTCCGGCAAGAAACCCATATCGAGCATGCGATCTGCCTCATCTAAAACAAAAGTCTCTATTTTTGATAATTTGATGGTTCCTCTCTCAGCATGGTCCAGTAGCCTGCCAGGAGTTGCAACCACGATTCCCACTCCTCTTCTAAGTAATCTTATTTGAGGGTCCATCTTAACCCCACCATAGAGAGCACAAGAATAAATACCTAAGCCTTTGCTATATTGGTAAACGAACTTCTCAACCTGATCTGCTAACTCTCTGGTAGGAGCAATGATCAATGCTCTTGGTGATCGGTCTTTAGTTCGCTTCTGATATTGTGCTTGGAGAATCGGTAGCGCAAATGCAGCTGTCTTGCCAGTACCTGTCTGTGCTCCTCCAATTACATCTCTTCCTGAAAGAACAGCAGGAATCGCTTTGGCCTGTATAGGAGTTGGTTTTTGATAACCTTTATCTTCAACAGCTTTTACAAGTTGTTTGATTAGGCCTAAGGATTCAAAGGATGACATTGACTACCCCCACCTACGCCAGTTTTGGCGATCATGATAATCAAATTATCAATAATCTTAGCTATGAACTAATTTTAAGAATTCATGATCTCTTCAATCTCATCTGCTTCGACTGGAATTGTAGCCATAAGGTCAATATTTTCGTCTCTTCCGATAAGGTAATTGTTTTCCAAGCGGCATCCGAAATTCTCTTCTCTAATGTAAATACCTGGCTCTATCGTGAAAACCATACCTTCGCATACAGGTTTCCAGTTATCTCCAACATCATGAACATCCAACCCGATGTGGTGGCTTGTACCATGCATAAAATATTTCTTATAAGCCGGCTGGTCAGGGTTTTGGTTATCTATGTCCTTCTGCGAAATAAGCTCCAATTGAAGCAATTCGGATTGAACTAATTTACCTACTTCCTCCTGGTAATCTTTAAGAATCATACCAGGTCTAAGCATCTCATTGCATGCTCTCATTGTCCTTAATACAGCGTCATATACTGCTCTTTGCCTATCAGTAAAGCGCCCATTAACTGGTACTGTTCTGGTTAGATCGGAATTGTAATTGGCATATCTTGAGGCCACATCCATTAGTAGCATTTGCCCATCCTCACAGGTATCATGATTTTCGAGATAGTGAAGCACACAAGCATTCTTCCCAGATCCTATGATTGGATCATACGCAAATCCATCGGATCCATGGCTTAAATACTCATGGATTAGTTCGGCCTCAACTTCATACTCTTTGACACCAGGCTTAATAAATTTAAGAACCCTCCTGAATCCAGCTTCCGTTATGTCACAGGCTTTTTTTATCAGCTCAACTTCAATGTTACTTTTGGTAATTCGTAGGTCAGCCAAAATGGGCGCCAATCGTTGATAATCATGTAAAGGATATTGGTTTTTGAGATCTCTTATAAACCTTAGGTCCCGAGTCTCAACTTTATCGGTTGCTCTAGCATGTTCATTCGTATTAAGGAAAACATGATCCGCTTGAGTCATAAGCATTCTCAAAGTGCCAGGGAAAGCGTCAAGCCAGTGAACATTTTTGATTCCAGAGGTTTCTCTAGCAGATTCTTTGGTGTGCTTTTCTCCTTCCCAAATGGCGATAAGTTCAGAAGTCTGTTTTGTGAAAAGCATCTCTCTCTGTTTTTCATCGGGAGCATCTGGATAAATGACCAGTACGGTTTCCTCTTGATGAATACCACTCAGATAAAAGATATCTGAATTCTGTCTCAACAGCATCGTGCCATCAGCATTAGTTGGAAGAATGTCGTTAGAATTGAGTATGACCAAAGAATTTTTGGGGAGCCTTTGCCTGAGTCTCTCACGATTCTCAATGAAGAGTTTAGGATCAATTTTTTGATAGCGCATGGGTCAATAAGTATAAGATAAACAATATTTGTTATCGAAGGATTATGATATACTAACTTTTAAATAGAAAATGTTTAATTTTTGAAAATTTGTTGGGCATTTTCATGATTCAATCAAGAATTCGCATCCAAGAGTCCACGTATATAACCGGCGGCAAATAATCGACCCTGCATTTCATAGCCAGGATGTTCATTGGATTCACCGATCATGGTCGGAACATGATCCGGTCTAATTGTTCCGCTATAATCAATTTTTCTTAGTGCTCGAATAATTGAGGATAAATCGAGCTGACCATTATCATGCCAAGTTTCTCGGAATTGATTCATATCACCTTTGATATTCCTTAGGTGAACAAAATGTATGGAATTCCCCAACTCCTCGATGCCTTTGACTAAGTTATCTCCGGTAGGTCCCAATGACCCTGTGCAATAACAGATTCCATTGGAGTCACTTGGGACAAGGTTTACCACTTTTTTAAGAGCGGCAATACTGGTCATAATCTGGTCTTGACCCCAAAACCTGTCGACTGGTGGATCATCAGGATGTAGGGCAAGCTTAACACCTTCTTCTTCAGCTACAGGTATAATTTCATTAAGGAATCTATCTAAATTTTCCCAAAGCTTCTGCGCTGTTGTATTGCAGCTTGCCCTACCATCGGCATCAGTAACCGTTAACTGTGGATCATTAACATCAAATCCAGTGCATAAAGATCCTCCTCTTTCAGGTATGTTTTTTGATGTTCTACACCAATCTTCACTGGGCATCCAATTATAGCATAAAACCTTAAGACCCAAACCCCCCATTTGTTTAATAAGCTCGATAAAAGTATTTATTTGATCATCACGTCCGGATAATCCATGAACGATCTGATCATGTGGAATTTTTCTTTCTATGTGAGTAAGTCTCATTCCAAAGGAGTCGACTTTCTGTTTTAATGATTTCAAGACGCCTTCTTCTAATCCTGGAAAAATGGATACAATCTCTTCGACTCCAACCTGAGCAGCGAGTTCAAGGTTTTTATCGCAGATTGGTGTTAGTAGCATTGAAATACGCATACTTTTGGCTCTAACCCGAATGGTTCGATGCATCAAGAGTGTTTTCTATTCTTTTGAAAGGTATCCTAGCAATTTTAGGATTCGATCGTTTATTGATTATGAAAATGAAGTTCAGGACAGCCATTTTGATCATTTGCTATGTTATATGTGGCAATTCCTGTAATGAGCCACAGATAAAACCTTCAAATGATATCCCTAAGGTTAAAATTCATAACCCGATTCTCGGGAACGAGATTGTCGCAGAAAAAATTCAATCAAAATTAAACGAACTTGGTTTATTACTTTTTTCCCAAAATTTACCCGAGCTTCTTGCTAATGGTAGTGGGTGGAAAGCGATTTCTGAAAAACTTGAGGGCTCTATAGAGGACACTCGAAGGTTGAAAGTCTCTATCCATACGATTAAACATGAAGAAAATAAAATTCAGTCTCAGGCAAGAATTGAACTAAAAGCTCAGTCTATTGAAAAAAAGTTCTTGGGGGTCATTGCCTATTTTGATTGTTATTCTCAGAAATTGGACAATGAAGAAATTAAAATATTATCAATCGATGAACCCCAGAAAGTCGTCGTTAATCAAACCTCTCAATTATGGTTTTCTGATCAAACCTCTAAGGTAGCTGAAAATGAACCAATTTTTAAACACCACCTCTCGAAGGGTTTAGATCATTGGCTTTTAAGAGTCGAGTCAGTTCACGGCATAGATGCATTTATTAATAATGGCCTGGCATTAGGAGATTTTAACGGAGATGGACTAGACGATCTCTATGTTTGTCAGCCAGGGGGACTACCTAATAGGCTATTATTGCATTCAAAGGATGGAGGCATTTTTTCATCTCCAGTTCCCGGTTCCGATTACCTTGACCATACTAGCTCCGCTCTTTTTTTAGATATCGATAATGATCAGGATCAGGATCTATGTCTGGCCACTCCTTCAGGTATTGTATTATTAGAAAATGATAACGGTAGACGGTTATTACCAAAAGGAGTGTTACAAACTGATGACGTGGACTGTCACTCCTTAACGGCAACTGATTATGATCTCGACGGGAATTTGGATTTGTATATAACCTTTGCACTTGGCTCCCTTTCAGCAACAGAAGGGTCATCTTTCCGGTTCGATGACGCGAGGGATGGCGGAACCAATCAGCTTTTTAAGGGTGACGGCAAATGGTCTTTTTCAGAAGTAACTTCACTGACGGGGCTATCCAATCAAAACAACCGACATAGCCTAGCAGCAGCCTGGCACGACTATGATCACGATGGTGATCCAGACCTATATATAGCAAATGATTATGGATTTAATCAGCTCTACAGGAATGATCTAAAGAATGGGAAGAGATTATTTAGTGAAATTGCCATGATGGCTGGCGCTCAGGATAGAGGAGCAGGAATGTCCGTGAGTTGGGGGGATTACAATAGGGATGGGCTTTCCGACATCTATATTGGGAACATGTATTCCAATGCCGGTAATAGAATCACCAGGATGTCGGGCTATCTTGACAAAGAAAATGCTAGTTTGAAAAAAATATATCGTCGATTCGCGAAAGGAAACACCCTCCTTGTCCAAAATAAGGATAACAAATTTAATGACTATGGGCCTAGTGTATCTATGGGTCGATGGGCCTGGAGCAGTGTCTTTGCTGACATCGATAATGATGGTTGGGAAGACCTCATCGTAGCCAACGGTTATATCACAGGTCAAAGAGAAGATGACTTGTGAAGCTTTTTCTGGCGGCAAGTTGTGCCGCTTGGTAATGCTGGAATAGGACCAGGAATTGGGAATTCAGATCCTTCAAGACAACTACAATTTATGGTGCGTTCAGGATTATCTTTTTCAGGAAATGAATCTCACGTAATTTTTAAAAACGAAAAAGGCAAAGGCTTTAAAGACGTCTCAAGTATTAGCGGACTTGATTTAAAGGATGATGGTAGGGCGGTTTGCTTTTCTGATTGGGATCAAGATGGTGATCTTGACGTATGGATAAGTAATAGAAATGGCCCACAAATCCGTTATCTAAAGAATAATAATAATACTAATAACTATCTTTCACTAAAACTTATTGGTAAAAAATGCACTAGTGACGCTATTGGAACACGTGTGGTTATAGAAACCGAGGACGGACTTTCTCAAACGCGAACCATTAACGCTGGTTCTGGTTTTCTCTCTCAATCTACAAAGTCACTTCACTTTGGTTTAGGAAAATTTAATTCGGTGGAAAAAATAACTCTTTATTGGCCTGGTTCTGAACCGCAAAAAATTGGCAAATTGAGTTCAGGCCATTATTCGATTGAACAAGGCTTTGAGCCTAAGACTATCGAAGTGATGGGCTCAGATAAAGCGTTGTCACCCGTTTTGAAAGAGTATGATGACAGAACGTTATTGGCACAAATACTCCCAGTGACTAGTATTTTTAATCTTTCAAAAGAGGATCTCAAAAAACCTGTGCTCATATCGATAACTCGAAATGAATGTGAGCAATGCCATGACCAAATCAAAGAATGGGAAGAAAGCCCTCCAGAGGGTATAGAACTGAGAATTTTAAACATTAATGACTTAACGGTTAACAATCCTACTAAACTCGAGCTGTTTCAGATTACCTATGACCATTTTTATGACGTGAGGGCTCGGCCCATTCCAACGCCTATTTCTTTCCTAGTCGATATTAATGGGAATCTAAGATCACTTTATAGGGGACGAATTATAAGCGAAACACTATCTAATGACATCCAACTCATTGAATCAAATCAATATAACAAACGGAATCTTTCACTTCCATTTGATGGAATTTGGGCCTCAGAGAGCAATCCAAATGCGAGACCATTAAACTTTGTAGAGGACTTGTTAGATGCAGGCAAAATAACAATTGCCGAAAAATACATTGAATCAGAAAAAAGAATTTTGGTAGAAGATGATGTTTTTCCCATGCTTTTACAAAGGATCGAAGCCATAAAAAAAGAAAGGCAACCCTAAGGTTGCCTTTCTCAATTTGAGGGGATCCGGGATGGATCAAAATAAGAAATTATTTTTTAGCCTCTTCACGGGCTTGTGCATCCTCCATGACCTTTTCTGCAATGTTTTTTGGACAAGGAGCATAATGAGAAAATTCCATTGAGAATTGTCCTCTACCTGAGGTCATTGTTCTTAGGTCACCAATATAACCAAACATTTCGCTAAGTGGTGCTTCTCCTTTAACTCTTATTCCTGTAGGTGATGAATCCTGAGAAGAAATCATTCCGCGACGTCTGTTTAAGTCACCGATAACATCTCCGACATTATCGTCTGGAGTAAAGACATCGAGCTTCATAATGGGCTCAAGTAATTGAGCACCAGCTTTAGGCATAGACTGCCTGTAGGCGGCCTTAGAAGCGATTTCGAAGGCAACAGCTGAGGAGTCAACAGCATGGAATCCTCCATCAACTAAGGTCACTTTGAAATCCAAACAAGGATAACCAGCTAAAACGCCTTTTTCAGTTGAGAGTTTCCAACCTTTTTCTACTGCCGGTATGTACTCTTTGGGAACGTTTCCTCCGACAATCTTAGATTCAAATTCGAAGCCTGAACCTGCTTCTAACGGTTCAATGAGATAGTCAATTTTGGCGTATTGACCAGCACCACCTGATTGTTTCTTGTGGGTATAGGAATCTTCAAGTTGATTAGTAACGGTTTCCCTATAGGCAACTTGAGGAGCACCAGCATCGACTTCTACACCATGTGTTCTTTTGAGAATATCAATCTTAATATCCAAATGAAGCTCTCCCATTCCCTTTAGAATGGTTTCACCGGAGTCCTGGTCTGTTTCAACGTGGAATGATGGATCCTCTTTTACCATTTTACCTATCGCAACACCAAGCTTCTCAGCAGCTCCCTTATCTTTAGGTGCAACCGCAATGGATATAACTGGATCCGGAAATACCATTGGCTCTAATGTTGCCGGATTCTTAGGATCACAGAGTGTATGGCCTGTTTGAACATTTTTCAGTCCAACCAATGCCACAATATCACCTGCCTGAGCAGAATCGAGATCCTCTCTTGAGTCGGCATGCATTTCAACGATTCTACCGACTCTTTCTTCTTTCCCTGTAAACGTGTTAAGAAGATTAACTCCTTTTTCAAGGACACCAGAATAAACCCGGGTGAAAGTTAATGCTCCGTACTGATCATCCATGATCTTAAATGCAAGAGCTCGTAAGGGTTTGTCCTTATCGACGATGGCAAATTCCCCAGTCTCGTTTCCTTCAAGATCTACTTCAGGCTGAGGTTTAACCTCAGTAGGAGATGGCAAGTAATCAATAACAGCGTTAAGGATAAGTTGTATACCCTTATTCTTAAATGCGGAACCACAATAAGTTGGGAAAAAATCAAGGTTAATGGTTCCCTTACGGATGCACTTTTTAATGGTATCTTCGTCAGGCTCTTCGCCTTCAAGATACTTTTCCATTGCCTCATCATCTTGCTCAACAGCCGTTTCAATTAATTCAGTACGATACTGTTCAGCTTTTTCCTTAAGATCATCAGGAATATCCTGAACTTCATAGTTCTCGGGTTGCCCAGAATCATCCCAAACATAAGCTTTTTGGCTCAAGATATCGACAACGCCGTTAAATGAATCTTCAAAACCAATTGGAATTGTCATCACCAGTGGCTTAGCAGCAAGAACAGTTTTGATTTGATCAACCACTCTGTAAAAATCCGCACCGAGTCGGTCAAGCTTGTTGACGAAAATTAGACGAGCAACACCAGATTCGTTCGCATATCTCCAGTTAGTCTCTGATTGTGGCTCTACTCCACCAGACCCACAGAAAACACCAACTCCTCCATCAAGAACTTTAAGTGAACGATAAACTTCGATCGTAAAATCTACGTGACCAGGTGTATCAATAATGTTGAATCGGTGGTCATCCCAGAAGCATGTTGTGGCCGCAGACTGAATCGTGATACCACGCTCTTGCTCCTGATCCATGAAGTCAGTGGTGGCAGCACCATCATGAACCTCACCAAGCTTATGAATTTTACCTGTTAGCTTTAAAATACGCTCAGTCGTTGTGGTCTTACCAGCATCCACGTGAGCAAAGATTCCAATGTTTCGGTATTTAGAGAGATCAGCCATATTTTTTAAAAAAACGAGCGCGCCCGATAACCCATTTTTTGCGATATTTCAATGATTATTTGCTAAGGTTGGCCGCTTTAGCCTATTTATTGGGGAAAAAAATTATAAAATTTTAATTAATTATTAATCGATAAGGCTATTTGTGAAAAAGGATGTCCTTAATCTAAACGCAGTTCTTTATCCAAAAACCCCAATAAGTCGGCAAAATCTTGAACAGATAATCCCGCTTCCAAACCATCTGGCATGATAGATTTTCCAGTGCCTTGCAAGCTGGTAATTTCGCTGCGCTTAACGGCTCTTGTTGTGCCATCAAGCAACTTCATGATTAGACTATTCGAAGTCTCAGATTGAATTAATCCAAAGATGGTCTCACCTTGATGATTTAAATTGTAGGCCAAGTATTGAGGTTCAATTGAGGAACTTGGATTTAAAATTGCATCAAACAGGGACTGTGGAGATTTGTCAGATAATGCTTTAAGATTTGGACCTACATCACGTCCAATATCATTAAGACGATGGCATGTTGAACAACGGGCTAAGAAATGCAGCTTTCCCTTTTCATAATCACCATCAATAGAAAGTGATGGTTTGAACTTTGAATAAACTAAAATTCTATTGTTTGAGTTAGACTTCGAAAAGATCTCATTTGTTTGTTTTTGTATTTCTTCATTGGGATGATTTTTTAATCTTTCGATACAGCTAGAAGATAATTCTACTGGATTAATTTTTCCCTCTTTAAGTCCATCAATTAAAACTTTAGTTCCATCTTCTTTTGATAAAAAAGCATTTTCAGCAGAATTCTTGATTAGCGGTTCAAATCCTGGCCACGATTCCAAAATCTTATCAAAAGAACTGACTTTTCTAAGTTGATCAATAACTGCCGTTTGGATTTCTATAGAACTTGAAGACTTCAACAATGAACTCAGTTGATTCACATACCCCTTACTGAGAAGTGCCATAGCTCCTACTCTTTCGGAATCCGTTTTATTTTTATCAGTGGCTACATTTAATGCAGCATTCTTGGCCCGATCCTGAATACTTGGGGGAGCATGGGTTAACAATCTCCACTTATTCTCATTAGATTTACTATTTAAAATAGAAATAGATAATTCTTCTGCGAGCTTCGGAAATCGTTCACGCATTTTTAAAAGACCCTCAATTATTTGAGGACTTAAATTCGCAGTTCTGACAAGCTTATCATAATGAGGAATAGCTGAACTTAATATTGCTGCAGCCATAAAAACGTCTGATCCATCTTTCCCCGCAATCTTAGCAAGAGCTTCACCTGCTTCGTCATTTTCAAACTCTCCAAGAGTGTATGCCACCTGAAGTCGAATCTTGAAATCGTGGTCTGAGGATAGATTGGCAACTTCCGATGCAAGTTTTGGAAATTTTTCTGACTGTTTTAATGCCATTCTCCGAATATAAACCTCTTTAGATTGGAGGCCTTCAAGAACATCTTTTTTGCTCCATTCTGCTTTGTCGCCATTACGGAAAGATTCTTTAAGAGCAAGATCTCGTAAAATTCCATTAGGAGAATTTTTT
>MDTE01167270.1_pt1 | contig 10464 bp, 5 predicted proteins | sample 811231 | NCBI WGS metagenome assembly MDTE01 (sample SAMN05326651, study PRJNA326480) | marine metagenome | isolation source: seawater | place: Indian Ocean: Red Sea | collected 2010 | reverse complement strand
ATTATGGAATAATAATTCATTAAACTATTATTCCTCTGGTAAAGATACTATAATCAACTTAGAACTTGACCCGATGGATCTTACGCAGCAATCTGTTAAGCCTGAAGAGATGAACTATTGGGACCTTTCTAAATTTGTTTCTAAATTAAAAAATTATGGAATAAATGATCCTAGATGGGAAGTAAACCTACATTTTAAACCTGCCTTTGCTTGTACTAGTTTCTTAATGATCTTATTTGGATTATCTTTATCAAATCGAAAAAGACAATATAGCTTAGCTAAAAGCATTGGTATGAGCATTATTATTATTTTCTTATACTATGCTGCCATTAAATCTGGGCAAACTTTAGGTTTTAAAGGTATTATGAATCCTATGGCATCTGTATGGACACCTAATTTTATATTTTTTATTGTTGGTGGATATTATTTTTTAAATAATAAATATTAAAAGATTTATTTTCTAGTCTTTAATTTTTGAACGCCAAGTAACTCCTAATGATAAGTCAAAGCCTTTTGCGTTCTCAATATTAAATCCACCTTTTAAAGCAAATCCAAAATCAAACCATATAGGACCTAAGTGATAGCCAGATCCTAAACTAAAACTACTCTTTTCATAGCCTCCCAATGCATAACCACACCTTATTATAAAGGGATTAAATTTTAATATTTCTGCACCTATAGAAAGTCTCCATTTATCACTACTCCCTAATCTATTAGAAAAGCCTGTAACTAAATCACCAGCTATAATAACATTCTCTGGCCATCTTTTCGAAAGTCCTAGTCGAAAATATGCAGGTTCTCTTGTAAGAAAAGGACTATCAGTATCATTAGTTAAACTATCATATAATGTTTCAGAAGGAACCAAGTATCCAATATCAGAGAAAATTACTTTTAATGAATCATCACTAGATAAAAGATGCCATGGGATTGAAGAACTATCACTAACAATGACGACATTATAATTTTGGGATGTTATTAGTGAATCCGATCCACTTCCACTGAAAGAGCTTGCATTTATAGAATCAATCAAAAATGAATAATATAGCATTTCATTTTGTCTTAAGTAATAATCCCCTGCTGCATTTGAAATTGTATTTTCAAGATTGGATCTAATAAAATTGCTTTGAGTCCATTTAATAGTACCTAATAAATTAATTATTGATGAGCCAATTTTTATTCCATTCGGAAGTTCTTCCGTACTAAAACCTATATCTAAACCAAGTCCTGCTCCACCTATTGCTTGTTGAATAAGATATTGGCTCTGACCCGTAAATGCTGTGATATCAGTTTTAATATATGATGAATTAACTTCTTCAACACCCATATAAAATATTCCCATTAAATATTTAATTGATGTTCCTAACATAAACCCATTGAATTTTTTTGCATAAGAAAAACCAAATTCTTGATTAAAAACTATATATTCTTCTAGCCCTATAGAAAATTCTTTACCAATAGGATTCCCAAATAGAATTAAATCAAATAATGCTTCAGGTATTCCCATATCAATTGAAAATTTCATTTGTGAAGTAAATGCGATGTTTTTAGAAGAAAAATTTAACAATGGATATGGAAGTATAAAATTTTGATTTAACCGTAAACCAATTCCACCAAATTTATTTAGTAAATCAATTTTAGGATAATAATCAAAAGATAATGAGTCCTCTAAATTTGCACCACTTATATCATTATAGGTTGCCAATGAAAAAAAATTATTTCGAAAGCCAAAAGATGTATTTATAATATTTAATGTCCTATTAGAGGATGATGCCAGGTTTGCAGGGTTGATTCCTACACACTGATATCCACTTGCAAGGTTGGTATAAGAACCATTTAAGCCTAACATTCTAGCATCTAAATTGATTTGAGAGTATCCTATATTAAAAATAAACAATATGATTAAATTTGAAAAAACTTTTATATTCATTTAATTACTTCTTTTTTGTCATACAATTCAATTTTTTCTTCTCTAAATAATCCACCTGTATTAAGTATAAAGGTTAGATATGATCGAACACCAACATAATTAGTTGTTTGGAACGTACGAGGATCTCCTTGGCTACTATCAAATGTAATCATAGGAGACAAATATCTTGGATTTTCAGTAGTTATCCAAGAAATTCTAGTAGTATCAATTGTTAAGAAAGAGGTATCAACTTTTGCAAAGTCAGGATTTACAAATCCATTAAGTGGATTTATTGAATCAGTTGCGGGAAAACTTAATTCAAACATTCTACCTATAAAAAATTGCAAAATTGAATCATTATAAAATTCAACTAATAATGCAGTAGTATTATTAATATCTAAAGTATCGTATTCCTCATAATATATTGAATCAATTTCAATGCTCAGAGTATCCCAAATTTCAGTATTAAGCTCAAATCCATAATTTTCAATCTGGTAGTTTATATTTTTTTCCCAACTACCAGTAATTAATGAATCTAAAAATATGGGAAAAATAGTGCTATCTGAAACTAATAAAGACAAACTACCCCCTAAGGGAGAACTATTTGTTATTTCAACATTTAGTGAAGCTTCAATTAATGCAGAATTGATTTGATTTGCTGTAGATGTATCCATAGGCTCGATTTCAGTGAAGTCTGCAGGGATAATTGTTATAGGGTTCTCAAAAATAAAAGCTAAAGGAGCTATTAATGTAAAAGTACCCCAGACCTGAGTGCCTGGAGCTAAAATACCTTCTCCATCTATTTGTACTGCTCCACCAAAATTTATAATTTCAGGAGCAAAATTTAATAAGTCTACAATACTAGATTGTTCCTCAGAGTCTAGGCTTGTGCTTTCTATAAATGCAGGCTCTCCAAATGTCTTACAATAATATTCTGTTATTTGAGAATCTTTATTTAAATAAATTAGAGTTTTAGCAGTATCACCTATCACAGAATAATCGCATTCATAATTTTCCTGTAAATAGTAAGGAGTATTAATAACAGTACTTATATTAACCGGGGGCAAAGAATCTCCATTAGATTTGGATCCTGATAATTCTAATTGCAAGCCTACAGGAATAGCAATTTCATTAAAAAGTTCAATTTGCATTATAATATCATAAAATTTGAATCCTGAAAATCCTTGAGGTATATCTTCTATTGGTGGACTATCTACTGTTGGGAATCCTAAACTATCAGTAATAGCTGCTATGTATTCTAATCGCATATTGCCCATTTCTATTTGGTTAAATGTAGGAACACCGATTTCTATTTGATTATTTTCTACTTCAATAGTATATTCACCTGAATTTATTTTTGCATTAATATTGAAGGTCATCGAATCAATAGCTTCATCACTTTCCCAACCATCAGCAAGAATATAATCACTAAAATCAATAGCAGTACTTATCGAATCATATGCTGGAATTACTATATCCTCTGTTAAATAATCACCCGTTTCTTCATTAAAAAAATTAATGAAATCAAAATTTAAAACAAAATCAGCAAATAGGCCATTTGTAATATCTATTAATAATTGATTGGGATACTCTTCAATATATTCATTAATCTTTGCCTGTTTAATAGTAACACCTGAAAAACCAGGTATAGGCTGACCAACTGATAACGAAGTATCAATTCCTAGCAAATCAACAACAACACTTCCAATTTGATCAAAAGAATATTGAAATGATAAATCCATACCAGGTGAAATTTCATTATTAATTTCCCATCCTCCTACATAATTTCCAGCACTGCATTCTCCAGCACAACTTACATATTCTCCTGAAATACAATCATTACTACATACAAAACTGTCATCTGTTCCAGTACTACAATTATTATCAGTAAATGTAAGATATTGAGATAGAAAATCATCATAACAATAATAAATTTGATTACATTCGCTAATATCACATACACCTGAACACAAATCTGTAAAATATAAACTACTTATATCGTCACCACAGATAAATGCCAATGGTATCTCAGAATCTGAATCAGGTAGAATGCAATCTTCACTAGGATAAATATCTTCTAGATTCCCATCACAATAATATAAATCTGAACAATCTTCTAATTCACAGTTTCCTTCACATGTATCATCAAATTGATATACTCCCGAAGTTATATCTTCATTACATATATAAACGGGTGGATTGTTTATATCTGGACACTCCAGTCCGTCTTCTCCACTTTGATTTGGATCTATATATATCACTGCTGAATATCTTAAGCTATCTGTAACATCAATAATCGTTGGATTTGATACTGAGATTGGTTGAGGATCATTTTTAGTTGTATATGGATCAATTTCTGTAAGTAAAGTAGTTGAGTATAGCTCTTGCCCACCATTACTAATTGAAAAATCAACACTTGTGATAGTAAATGGAAGATTATTTGTTACGCTCATATCCCATACCCCATCAATGATTACAACCTTTTTTACTTCTACTAAGGCATTATCAATTTCAAAATCTAAACCAATTGATCCACTTTGATCAGGTATTGCTTCTAAAGAATCTAAAAAGTTGACAGGAAAGCAATCTAATGCACTTAAATCAATATCTATAGGTATAGGTATTTCTAGTGATTCAGAAGGTATTGCAGGGATATCAATAGGTTCACCACCTCCAATTCCTAAATCAGGCATGGCCATTTGGGATGACGACATCTTTATATTGAATATTGAATCAGGAAAGCCATTAGGAGCAAGTGAATCCGAAAATACAATTTGTATTACATTTGTTGAATCATCAACAAACAAGATGATAGAATCAGCTATACCCGAGAAACTATATTCTTTATCGATTAAAGGAAATGAAAGAGGGATATGCCACGTAGGCGTTTCCCATGCCTCAGGGGAATCTATATCACAGCTTAGTATTATAACTGCTATATATAAAAAAAGAGTGAAATAAACTCTTTTTTTAATTTTTTTCATCAAAATCCTAATTTAATATCTATAGTTATCTGATTTAAATGGGCCTTCTTTTGGTATACCAATATAATTAGATTGATCATCAGTTAATCTTGTTAATTCAACGCCTAAATGATCTAAATGTAATTTTGCTACTTCTTCATCTAGCTCTTTAGATAAAATGTGAACTCCTTGTGGTATCTTTTCAGTCCATAATTTAATTTGAGCTAGTACTTGATTTGTAAAAGAAGTCGACATAACAAAAGAAGAATGACCCGTAGCATTACCTAAGTTTACCAATCTTCCTCTTGAAAGAAGTATAATAGAGTGTCCATCTGCAAACTCAAATCTATCAACTTGTGGTTTAATATTAAATTCTTTTATCGAATTATTATTTTCTAAATATTCAACATCAATTTCATGATCAAAATGACCGATGTTACAGCAAATTGCATTATTTTTCATTTTTTTCATATGCTGACTGTTAATCACATCTTTATTTCCAGTTGCAGTTACAAAAATATCTGCCCATTCACATGCATCATCCATTTTAACTACAGGATAACCTTCCATAGCAGCTTGAAGAGCACATATTGGATCTATTTCTGTAACAAAAACTTGAGCACCATAACCTCTCATAGATTGGGCACAACCTTTTCCGACATCTCCAAAACCACATATAACTATTTTTTTTCCTGCTAACATGATATCTGTCGCTCTTTTAATACCATCGGCTAGAGATTCTCTGCATCCATATTTATTATCAAATTTTGATTTCGTTACTGAATCATTAACATTAATTGCTGGAAATGGCAACTTATTCTCCTTGCTTAATTCTAATAAACGATGCACTCCGGTTGTTGTTTCTTCAGAAACACCTTTGATGTCTGAAATCAAATTGGGTCTTTTATCTAAAATAAGTTGCGTTAAATCACCACCATCATCTAGAAGGATGTTAGGGCCTAAATTATCATCAAAATTTAATGTTTGTTCAATACACCACCAATATTCTTCTTCACTTTCATCTTTCCATGCAAAAACAGGAATGCCTGCATCAGCAATAGCAGCTGCTGCATGATCTTGAGTTGAATATATATTACAGGATGACCATCTAACTTTGGCTCCAAGATCTACTAATGTCTCAATTAAAACTGCCGTTTGAATTGTCATATGTATACATCCTGCTATTCTTGCTCCATTCAAAGGTTTTTCTTTAGAATATTTTTTTCTTAAAGCCATTAAACCAGGCATTTCTTTTTCAGCTAATTTTATTTCATTCCAGCCTAATTTAGCCAATGACATATCTGCAATCTTATAATCCAGTTCCTTGTTTTTTTTTCCAATAATTTCTTTATCCAACAGCTTCCTCCAATCTGAAATATTTCTTTATTTCATTTATCTTATTTGTTTCTTCCCATGGGTATCCATCTCTACCTAAATGTCCATATGCTGCTAGTTCTCTATAAATAGGCCTCTTGAGATTAAGGGTATCTATAATACCTTTGGGAGTCAACTCAAACTCTTTTAGTATACAATCCACAATTTCAATATCAGAAAATTGAGATGTTCCAAATGTATTAACTGAAACAGAAACTGGTTCTGCAACACCTATACTGTATGCTAGTTGTACTTCACACCTTTCAGCGACACCCGATCCAACAATATTTTTTGCAATATACCGTGCCATATATGTTGCGGATCTATCTACTTTTGATGGATCTTTACCAGAGAACGCACCACCACCATGTCTAGCATAGCCTCCATATGTATCAACAATAATTTTTCTACCAGTTAAGCCCGTATCTGCTTCCGGGCCACCGATAACAAATCTTCCTGTTCCATTAATTATAAAATTTTCTTTATAATCATATTTATAATCTTCGAGAATAGGTCTAATAACTTTATTTATAACTTCTTTAGATATATATGCATGTTCTTCCTCTTCTGAAGAAAATTTATCTAACATATCATCATGTTGAGTTGCAATTACTACTTTTTTTACTGCTATAGGAGTAAAACCATTATATTCAATTGATACCTGACTTTTTCCATCAGGGCCTAACCATGGTAGGCTGCCATTTTTTCTTACTTTAGCCAGCTGTTCAGCTAACTTATGAGATAATACAATAGGAAGAGGCATTAACTCTGGCGTTTCATTACAAGCAAAACCGAACATCAAACCTTGGTCACCTGCACCTTGATCTTTATTTTCTGAATAATCAACACCTTGAGCGATATGTGCACTCTGTTCATCTAAATGTATTTGAATGCTAACTCCTTCTGAACTAAATCCAGATTTCATATCATTATATCCAATTTTATTTATTGTATCTTTTATGATTTGGGTGTAATCGGGTGTATGATTAGTACTAATTTCACCTGATATAACTACTAAATTTGTAGTTGTTAGAGATTCACATGCTACCCTACCATTTGGATCTTTTGATAGAATTGCATCCAAAATAGAATCTGATATTTGGTCACATACTTTATCTGGATGTCCTTCAGTTACAGATTCTGATGTAAAAATAGAATTTTTCATTTTATTGTATAGCATTACCTTTTTTCTTTTATTTTATTCGATAATTTACGAAAATAATTAATTGTATCTATATTAAAATCCGTCAACATCTAGTTGCATAATGCTTTTATTTCTATACAAATTTTATTAGGAAATCCGGTTTTACTACTTATCTCTCTAACCTTTGCTTGTTTTATAGACTCCAAAGATGGATAAATTTTCCACAGTCTATTTATTCTTTTTTTACCCATCCCTGATATGGATTCAAATCTGCTTTCTAACATTTTTTTATCACGAATATTTCGATGAAATGTTATTGCAAAACGATGAACTTCATCTCTTATATATCTTAATAAATGTAAACCGGCAGATGTTTTTATGATATTTTGTGGATCTTTTATTCCGGGCTTATATACTTCTTCTAAGCGCTTAGCAATTCCAATTACAAACAAGTATCCTAAGCCCAAACTATCCAAAGCTGATTTTGCTGCTGATAATTGCCCTTTACCACCATCAATTAAAATCAAATCAGGTAAAGGTTTTTTTTCATTAATAGATCTTTTGTACCTACGCTTTATTACTTCATATATTGATGCAAAATCATCAATTCCTTTTACATTCTTTATATGGAATTTTCTATATTCTGTCTTCTTTGGTTTACCATCAATAAAACATACCATTCCAGATACGGGATGTTCACCTTGAATATTTGAATTATCAAAAGCCTCAATTCGACGAGGAGGTACATCCATCCCTAAATCTTCTTTAAGCTGAAGAATTGGTTTACTTAAATATTCTTTTCTTTTAATTTTTTTCAAACGCAATTCTTTTAAACGTAAACTTGAGTTGCGCTTAGCAATAGCAACCAAACGACTCTTCTCTCCTATTACTGGTATAATGATTTTTACTGATTTATTTTTTATTTTGCTTAACCATGAAGAGTAATGCGTCTTATTTTCAATTTGATTTTCTAAAAGAATTTCATCTGGAATATCAACAGTAGAAGAATAATATTGAATAAAAAATTGAGTTAAATTTAGTTCAACATTAATTGGATCATTAATTTTTAATACAAACTTTTCTTGTCCCATCATATGACCATTCCGAACTCGCATTATTATACCAATCCCATATGTGTTTTCTGAAGTTAATGCAACAATATCTCGATCTTTAAAATCTTGACTTACTTTTTTTTGTTTTTTCATAAATTCTTTTACTACAAACCATTGATCTCTGTAGCGACCCGCTTCTTCATATTCTAATTTTGAACTCGCATATTCCATTTTAGTTTTTAAATATTTTTGAATTTCTAAATTTTTTCCTTTTAAAAATTGGCTAATTTGTTTTATCATTAATTGATACTCTTTTTCTTTAACTAAGCCTTCACATGGACCATCGCATCTCTTTATATGATAATCTAAACAAACTTTAAATTTTTTTTCAATTATTGATTTTTTATTGATATTAAATGTACATGTTCTAATTGGAAATATTTTATGTATTACTCTCAATATTTCTCTTAAATACCCTGCATCTGTGTATGGTCCAAAATAATTATGGTTATCCTTGGTAAGGTTCTTTTGTCTAATTATTTCTACTCTTGGATAGGGCTCTTGTGTAATTCGAATATAAGGAAAGGTCTTATCATCTTTTAAAAAAACATTATATTTTGGCTTATGTTCCTTAATTAAATTTGCCTCAGTTAATAATGCTTCGACTTCACTTCCAACTACAAGCCATTCAATATCAGCAATATGTTTAATCAAAACTTGAGTTTTAGCATCTTTTGTATTAGAAGAATTGAAATATGATCTTACACGATTCTTTAATACTTTTGCCTTACCTATATATATTATTTCACCCTTTTTATTATGAAAAAAGTAAACTCCAGGCATCTGCGGAATTTTTTTGAGTTTATTTTGAATATCCATAAATACAATAATTCATAAGTCTAAAATAATTTATGCTAAATTATTTAATTAAAATGATCTTTTGAGTTTTTACAAAATCATCAGAAATGAGTTTTACAAAGTAATTTCCGCTAGAAAATTGTGTAGCATTCCAATTAATTGAATAATAACCTGGGTTTTTATATACATACTATACACTAGTTTGAATACTTTCTCCTATATTGGACCAGAAATTTTTTAATTTTTTCATCCCATCTATTATTTCTATTTCTGAAATTCCAGAGAAAGCAAAACGTATATATTTCCTATCTTCAGTACTATGAGGTGTTCCAAAATGTTCTCTAGTGCAAAATGCTACTCCAGTTTGTTTGAGTGTTTTTATTCTAAATTCTTCATAAGATTTAACACCCATCTTATTATAAATATCAGTGATATCTGGAAATAAATAAAAAGTAGTATCTGGCTTAAACACATCTATACCATTTATGTTTTTTAATTCATTATAAAGAGTATCTCTTCTTTTTTTTAAGGTTTCAACAATATTCACAGCCTCGCTTTGTTCACCAGTAAGAGCTTCAATACCACCATATTGAATAAAATGATTAGTACAACTCTCATCATTAACACCTAATTTAGAAATTATTTTCATTATATTTTTAGGCCCAATAGCTGCACCTAGTCTCCACCCAGTCATAGCATAAGTTTTTGAAAATGTATATAAAATTACTGTCCGCTCTGCCATTCCAGGCAGAGATGCAATACTATTCGATTGACCTGAATATCGTATATTAAAATATGCTTCATCGCTTAAAACCCATAAATCGTGTTTTTGACATAATTCAGCTAACCACTCCATTTCTTCTTGAGAAGATTCCATGCCAACAGGATTTTGATTATTATTATATATAAATATTTTTGTTTTATGATCAATCTGCTGCTCAATTTGTTCTCGATTAATTATAAAACGATTATTTTCAAAAATAAAGCCATAAGGCAATGAATGGCCATCATGAAAATCAATTTGACTTTCATAAATAGGATAACCTGGATTAGGATATAAAACACCATCACCTTTGTTTATGATGGCTTGAATAAATTTACTTATAACGGGTTTCCCGCCAGGTTGTACAATTACATTGTCAGTATCAAAAGATAAGTTTCGCTCTT
>MDTE01183295.1_pt1 | contig 10465 bp, 5 predicted proteins | sample 811231 | NCBI WGS metagenome assembly MDTE01 (sample SAMN05326651, study PRJNA326480) | marine metagenome | isolation source: seawater | place: Indian Ocean: Red Sea | collected 2010 | reverse complement strand
CGCTTCAAGAGCTTCCTTGCCTTCTGCACCACCCAGCGAGTTAAGGAGAACGAACTCGTCGTAGAGTGCGTCGTCCCCTAGGCTATCCTGCAGGATATTGCGGAATTCCCTAGTGTATTCTCCATCGTTGTAGCGTAGATCGCCCTCGGAGAGAGTCATAACATAGAGTGATAGTAAATCTTGGTCGCCTTGCGAAAGGAGCATGTTACCTGCTGCTGGAATACCGGATTGGAAGTTGTCAGCAACAGTTGGGTGGCTACCTTGTGCCAATGCCTGGAATCCATAATCCCACCATGAGACGAACGCCGGCCTCTGACCGAACTCAACCTCAGTATCCTGTTCTTGGAGCCATTGGTAACCATCGTTCCAGTATTGGCCGTTGAAACCTGGTCCGAACGAACCCATGTACCAACAACTGTTGGACTTGGATTGACCACGGCAGTGGTTTGGTGGATCGTATGCAGTGGAGTCAGCGAACGACCAGCCGAACAACGGATCTTCCGCCCTAAATAAGGCTGGAGTGATGTTGTAGATTGCACTGTCAACATCCTTCGCCTTCGAGTTACCTGATGGGATACCCGAGTCGATACCGTAGGTAGCGTGCTGGGCGAAGACCAGCAGGAACACCAGTAGTATGGCGACCACACCCGGATACTTTCGGGCTGTAGCGGTTGTCGATTTGAATCGAGCCTGTGGTGTAGCGGTTCCAAGACGCTTCCACGCCTTGGCAACCTCAGTACCTCCAACCCATTGCCAGAACATCACGAGAGCCCATGCACCCATTATCGCAATTGGCGGTGTAGCGTTGAAGATAAAACGGCCAGCTCGCCATGCCATTACACCTGCAACAAGAATCCAAATCGCCAACATGAACCTCTCGGGGCTCCTATGGCGCATTCCCTGCCACAAAGCGATGACACCCGATGTTAGCGCTGCAAGAGTGACTATCGGGCCGAAAGATGCGAACAACCTTGCACGGCTCGGAGCCTGTGCTTCAGCAATCGTGTCGAAGACCTTGTTCTTGGACAGGTAGTAACCACCTGTTGTTAGAACATCCCAACCGTTGTAGATGCCTAGGAATTGAAGCAACCAAAGGCCACCGAGTATTGTGCCCGCCAATCCAGCACCACTGATGATAACCATCAGCCATGGCTTGTCACGGAACGAGACTGCAACCCATCCAGCTGCGAAGGTGAATCCAACGATGTAGAACATTGGCTGGAAACCACTCGCATCCCATATCAGTCCGAGTTGCATATGAGCGTAGAACGGCAGTGGCAAGAGGAAGGTGACTCCCATCATAGTCAGTGCAGATACGAACAGAGACATGCTATCCTTACGCCTGAACTGATTGATGATCAACTGGGCAAAGAAAGCCAAGAATACGATGCCAAGACCATAGACGAATCCCTTCCATCCCAAAGCGACAGTCGAGAAAGCGAAACCAGACAACATCGCGTTGGCGATTGCAGCAGGTCGCTTTTCGATGGTCGCCTTGAATCCCTCCAGAATGTAGGAAGGCTTCCAACTCGAATTGGCAACCATCTTGTCGTCGCCAGCCGCCTGTACCGCCTTCAGCCAGAAGTAAAATCCTAACGAAAGGAACAGGATAGCGAAGGCGTCGTGATCGGCCAAAGCGAATGTGCTGTGTCCAACATGACCAGGCATCAATGCGATCAACCAAGCAGCGACCGCACCTGTTGCTGGACCAAAGAATCGGCGGCCGATTGCAGCTAGTGGTAAAACACAGAGTGCTCCGTAGATTGCGGGTAAAGCAGCTGCCGACCACCATACAGCCTCACCGACTGGCATGTTCAACAACATCGATAGCAGCATACCGCCCAGAGCGAGGCTCCAAGCGAATAGCGGTGGACGTGGGTTAATCGAACCCAATGGGTAGGATCTATCCATGTCGATGATGAAGTGGTTGTGCTCGGCAATGATGTACTCGATAGTTCTCATCATGTACCACGGGTCGGAACCACCGGTCAAATCGAACTCGTGGGTTCCTGTTGCATTCATGAACGGAATGACATTCCATATCACTCGAACTAGAAGGCCAATGAAGAGCGCCCCGCCTACAGTCATGGCGTACCAGTGATTAGAGAGGAATTTCTTGGCCATCCCTGGCTCTCTACGTGGAGATACATCGCCCAACTTACCCTTGATGCTAAGCATCACGACTAGCACATTGCCCCAGAAGAAGATGAACAACCAGACCAGAAGTCCGTTACCACCGTGGAAGTAATCATGCCACGCATCTCCTCCTGCGAGGATTATGCCCTTCTGCTGGAAGCTGCTAATCGAATAAATCAACCAGTTGACCATCAACAATAGTGAGCGTGTCTTCATCCTCTCTGCGTAGCAGTAAGCGGCCACCATTGAGAAGAATCCAGTGAACATAGGCCACCAGATACCGATGCCGTCGCCGGTAACACGCGCTGTATCCTCTAGTTGGAAGAACGACACGAAAGAGATGAGGTGGGCTAGCAGCCAACCTCCCAAACCAGCGTATAGCGGGACGAAACTCTTGTTCTTCAAGTCAGAAGGTAGATTTGAGAACCAACCCTTCTCACTGGCTGTGGAGAAAACTCCACGAGTCAATAGTGTCGCAAATAGGCCGAGCACGAAGGTAATCGCCCAGGCGTTGAAGAACAGGTAGGCAGTTGCCTCCCTGTGACCGTCTAGAAGAGACCAGTATGCTCCGTCCGATGTGTCTAGTATTGGTAGGAAATCTCCGGAGACCCATTGAGCCCCGTTCCAAGTAGGTGCGGCCACAGCAGCAAACGATAGCGCCGCCCAGAAGCCCATCACGAGCCACATCAGAATTGATGCCTGCTCAAACTTGGAATCCCTGTCGTAGAAATGTACGCCCAGTGCCAAAACAAGGAACATTACTCCTAGCAGAGTGTTCCCTAACACAAGTTGTGGAATCGCCGCAGCGATGACCAACGGGGCGTAGATCAATAGCGTAACCTGAGCAGGCTTCACACCGAGGTTGGAGAAGACGAGCCTAGGAACGCTACCCATCATGCCGCCTATCGTCAGCAAGACGAACGGCAATGCCAGGTTCATTATCGCGGTCTGTCCATCATATTCGACGCCCAGGGGGTACATCAGCATCGTCAGCAGCAGCAGAATCAAGCCTGCAAGCGGCGCACGTGCCAGACTCCAGGCCGGATTTTCCGACATGGGCGTCTTGTTCTCGTTTTCCATTTCAATTACCTCGGTTATGTGCAGTCTGTCGACTGTCAGCGTCGCCGCCACCTGACCCCTTTTTTTAACGGTTGCCAAATGCGCGAGCGTCCGTGCGCGCGCACACGAGGGGGACTGGCTACCTGTACAACGATTGTTTTTCTATACCTCAAAGCGCGCGAAAACCGATATCAGAACGGTGATGAGAACCTTCCAATCTGATGCCTCCCATGAGAGAATAGGCTAATTCTCGAGCCTCTTCAAGGGTACCTCCGATACCTGTGCAAGCAAGTACGCGACCACCGCTAGAAATCAAATGACCTGATGCATCGATGGTGGTTCCCGCATGGTGTACGAATGCACCGCCATCTTCCGCCGCTACCATGGCCGTCTCGATAGTAATCGGCAGACCCTTGCGCACAGAGCCAGGATAACCTTCCGAAGCGAGAACGACTGTCATCGCCGATGCCTCAGTGAAGTCCACCTCCACTTCTGCTACTCGTCCCTCAGCCACTGCAAGCAATAACTCGTGGAGATCGGATTTGATTAGAGGAACTGTGACTTGCGTCTCTGGATCACCGAATCGAACATTGTATTCGACGACATAAGGATCACCAGCCTCGTCGATCATCAAACCCACATAGAGGCACCCGCGGTAGGGGGTCCCCTGACTCGACAACCACTCATGCATCGGCTTGACTATCCTTTCGAAAGCCTTACTCCTAACCTCTGGAGTAACCACTGGCGCAGGCGCATAGGCACCCATTCCACCCGTATTAGGGCCTGAATCACCCTCTCCTACACGCTTGTGATCCTGACTAGCTGGCAGAGCGACCCAACCGCTTTCATCCATCATCACTAACATGCTAGCTTCCTCACCTGATAGGAACTGTTCTAGAAGAACGAAACCGTCCATTTCCAAACCTTCTAACAACGCGGAATGGGCGACCTCGCGATCTTCTGTTACGGTCACACCCTTGCCTCCTGCGAGGACATCACGCTTGACCACCCAAATCGGACCCAGTTCATCGAGAGCAATTTCGATTTCCGACTCATTTTCAATTAGCGCAATGGATCCTGTAGGCACCCCTAGGTTGAGCATTACTTGCTTTGCATACAGCTTCGAACCCTCGAGTCGAGCGCCCTCGGCGTGTGGCCCGAAGCATGGGATTCCCTCGGCACGCAAGGAATCCGCAAGGCCGTCAACGAGAGGCGCTTCGGGACCAACAACTACCAGTGTGCAACCAATTTCCTTAGCAAGGGCAACCAAGCCGTCAACATCGCTAGCAGAAACAGGATGATTGGTTGCGATGGATTCCGTACCGGCGTTGCCCGGCGCTACATGAACCTCGTCTACCATCTTCGAAGCAATTAGTCCCAATGCGAGCGCGTGCTCACGCCCGCCACCACCTACGACCAGCACATTGGTCTCTGACATCGTCCTAAGGCGTCTAAACCAGATGAATAAGGAAACCGTATCGGAACTCTCGTCAGTATGGGACTGATTTCAGACCCAACTTGTAACCCAATACATTGAACGAACGGTGGATGATAGGCGTCAGGACAAGAAGGATAACCATCCCAAGAACTAGACCTCTGTGGCCAACTATCGATGAAGTCAACAGAAGTTGTCCGAACAGGAATGTAGAGATCGCAAACGGCAGTGTGTCGAGTAGTGGTGCCTTGCTACTAACCTCACCCTCTCGCTTCAAACCGCGGCGCCTCTTGACAAACGAACCTGCCGAGTCTCCGACCATGCAACCGAAACCCAGTACGCAACCCATCAGAAATGCCGTGCCCCACTCCCCTCCAACAGCGAACCAAGCACCTTCCCACGAACCTAAACCATAGGTACCTAGAGGGTCGATGAATGGCGCCGCTGTGATTGGGTTGCCCGAAGCAATTGCGTGGGTCAGCATGCATATCAGTCCACCACCCAAGGTGCCGCCAGCAAGCCCGTTCCAAGTCTTTCCGTCACCCAACATCCTGTTGCCGTCTGAGAGTACCTTGCCACCATCAATCGGTTTGACAGGGATGCCTGTGGCATCGGGAATCCATTTGCCACCCAACATGGCAGCGGTGTTAGCAAGATATCCAGGGAGGTAGAGCCACAGGACAAGCAAAGGGGAGAGGAAGTAATTCTCCCAAGGTAGCAACTCAGTTGACATACCCCTTGAACAACCAATTCAGCAATTGAACATTGACTTCCTACAGCGTCGGGTTCATGGCTAGAGTCGAGTTGGCGAAGCCATGACGAGACCTGCGATTTGCACCATTGTAGTCCTGACGATGCTCACAATGAGCCTTTCTCACCTGTCTTTCGACGCTGATGCTGCACCACCCACTGACGGAGGCACGGTTACTATCTCTGGCGACGAAGTTTGGCAAGGAGGAACTGTGAATGGACATGTCATCATACCTGAAGGAGCCAGTCTGACCATCGATGACGAACTCTGGCTAGAAAAGGGTAGTTCGATGCATGTCGAGGGTGATTTAATCATCAACTCGTCCTCAATGAAGGCTAGCGAACCGCCCTCCGACTTGATGTGGTGGAACTCCTACATGTCAGCATCCACATGGTGGGTACCTGCAGAAGTGGGATTCTTCACAATCGAAATCGTAAGTGCAGCCGACTACAACCTCTCTAACTTCACGGTGCAGTGGAACGATGGACCTAAAGAAGACATGGCTGGCTCAAATCACAACATCTCTAGCAGTGTGATTTTCACGCAAGAAGGGGGGACGCTCTCCTTCGAGATGATACAAGGTGAGTGGGGGGAACTTGTAATCGACCGCATCGAGATTCACAGGGTGACCGAGAGCTACTCGATAGAAGCCTCCGAACTCGATGGAGATGGTTGGGTTCTTAGAGGCGACCCGGGCTTTGAAGTCGATGTCGATTCAACCGGCACCATCACTGTAGAGAACGGCTTAATCCATGGAGGGGAACTACAAATCGCAGGTTCTTTGGTTGGTAATGGTTCAACGATGAAGGATTGTGGGCCTGTTTCCATCAATGGTGATGGTTCATCTGTAGTTTGGAAAAACGGATCTTTCAACGGAAGTAGGGACGACCATGATCTGAAACTTGGGCCAACCACACAGAAGGACCTAGAGAACTTCGTTGGAACCGGTGGATTCGTCGATTACTGGGAAGTCCAGTTGGAATCACAAACGATACAGTTCCCTGGTTCAGGTATCACATTCATGATTTCAGATGTAGGCCCCATGGGTCAAACCATACACGGTCATTCGATGGTCGACGGCACATTCGTGGTACCAGCTAACCGGCAGGATGGCCCACGAGTCGTTGAGATAGGTTACTCCGACGGAACAGTGTGGACAGAGGATGCAAAGATAGAGAATGTCTCTTGGTTCACCGCTTGGGGGACATATGACTCAAACGGAGCAGATCTCGAGAAGAGCGAAAACCCACTGTTTGAGTTCGATAACCTGCCAAATGTCAGAGTCACTAATGTAGAGGTCACAGAAGAGTCGACTGTAGGTAAGAGAGCCTTTGTCGATGTAACAGTTGAGAACTCTGGAGCTGGAGCAGCCAATGTACCTCTGGAGTGCTCGGTCGACGGTGAGCCGGCAGACATCAGTCCAATCTATCCTAACGCCGAACTAGCACCAGGTGAGACCGAGACCGTCGAAATCCGCTGGGGCGTCGCATCGACTGGGAACCACACCCTCGTGTGCATACCCATGATTCCATCCCAAGTAGCGATTGAAGGGTCTCTAGGAGGAGGGGGTTCCGACACTAACAGTATAGAATGGAGGAGCGCAGATGTCGAAGAAGGTTCGATGCTTAGCCCATTGCTGATCAGCGTCCTAGTCGCCTTGGTAGTTGGGCTTCTACTGGTAGTCTACTTCCGCGCCATGGGAGACTCCGACATAATGACGAGCCATGCGGAGAGCGACGGGCTCGATGACTTGGACGATCTCGATGACCTGTGATTAGCAAGCTTCGGTTGGTTTGTACGGCTCACGCTCGTCGTCTTCCTCGCCATCGTTGTCGCTGTCCACCAAGGTCGTGTCACGGTTCTCGTTGTATTCCCAGAAGAACTCGTAGCCTTGAGTCGACTCGATAGTGAACTCTTCGCCAAACGGAGAGTCAGGAGTCACTGTCACACTAATCTTGTAGCAACCATCCTCGACATAAAATGTGTTCCTGTCCACGAAAGAGACTGCTTCGCCGAATAAATTAGTGTAGCTCCCATCACCACCGATGTCGAGCCATCCGTTCTCAACTACACCGCTTCTTTCTGACCAGTTGGCAGAAGAGCCATCGACGCTCACAGTAGGCGCAGTATAAACTTCAGAGCCCTCAAAGGTAATCATAGCTACCACTTGGTAGTCGGATTCTACATGCAGAATCTTGTCGGCTGAATCAGATGCTGCTGGGTTGTTCGCACCCATGCCTATCCTAAACGAAGCACCCAAGTGATTCAAGCCATTGTTATCATCGGATGATGTAGTCTGGGTGACAGCAGCTATCTCCGCGTCAGCGGTCTGCAAGGTTCGATCCATTATTGCACCATCAGCAAGGAAAGGCTCGGAACTCGAACCGTCTATAGTGACAGTAAGGGTGTATGGGATGTCTTCCGAATTGGCTGCCGCCCCTCTAGAATTGCCTTGATAGAACTCTGAGAACGCTATCTCATACCACCCTAATTTGGAGCCAATCGCATGTTGTCCACTGTATACCGAAGTAGCACCGTAGTCTATTTCGATGGTCATGTCACCAGAAGGAACTGAGCCGAACATCGGAGTTCCAATGAATATCTGGACGCGAAGAGCGTCGTCACTCTCATCGACCTCAATATCAGAGACGGAGATACTGTAGTCACCAAAGGTGAAGCCCATCACTACCTGATAACCAATGAAGAGAACCAACAAAGAAGCCAACGAAGCGGCTACGGCCTTCTTGATCTGAGCCGCATCCATGCCTCCTTCTGAAGATGCTCCAGCGCGTGCCAGAAGGCCTCCTCCGTCAGTTTGTACTTCACCTGCAAGAACGGGTTCGATGTCCTCGTCAGTGGCTGCTGATGTGGCTTCATCACCACCCTCGATGTCTTTCGCCTTTGCTAGCAATCCTTCGCTCATGTTAACTCCTCAGATTCTTTGTCTCGCTCTGAAGGTTATCAATCCGTTGGCAAACGGCATCCGTAGGATGCCCTTTCGAAAGGCCTGTGGAAACGCCATAAACGGCTTCTGAGAGACTCTTGGAGTTCTCAGTCATCCTATAATCGGAGAATCGGGGGTCGTCAAGGTCTCGGTCACCTCGGCAACCTCCTCGTCACGGTCTCGGCGAGCCAAGAAAGCAGCACCCAGAGCCACCATAGAGATGGAAGGTAGCAACTCGAAGCCAGGGACATAGACACCTCGGACATAGAGTGTGACCATCTGAGTCTGGTAGTTGGGTACGCCCTCGGTTCTCACGCTATACTCACTTGTCGCCTTGAATTGCAACTGATGGTAATCGTCGGACCAACCTTGAATCTTAGGCGTCCTCACCATGACTCTCATCTTATCTGCAGGAGCTTGTGGCTCAATCTCGGTGCTGATAGTTGGCAGTGTAATCTGGAAGTCCTTGCTCTCCAAATCGTCACGGTTGGCGACCTCGATGTTGAAGCGATCCCAAGCGTTGCCGTCGTTGTACACCTTGAACTCAAAGATGTAGTCGACCTTAGGCCTGAGTTGCTTGAACGGTTCCTCGGCCTCGACTCGAAGTCGACTGAACTGCATGATTGTGGCCATAACCGAAGATGGCACAGATGGGCAGGTGGTGCATGGGACACCGCTCGCGGTGGTAACCCTCGCTGTGATGGTGATAGTCCTTGATCCCTCAGCCATCCTGTTGTCACCACGAACAACGACCTCGAAGGTCGCCGAGTCGTATGCACCGACTGTAACGATACCAGGGTGAGCAACAGCAAGACCACCAGCAGTAACGGTGATGGTTACATCCTCAACATACTGCGTTGGGTTGGTAGCTGTACAGTAGGTGGTACCTGTTCTCTGTGCACCCGGGTGAACCTCAATCGGTATAGCCGCAGGCGAACAGGAGATGCTAATCGTAGGGGTAGGTGATACACCCTGTGCTGCTGCGTTGGCAGCAACTCCACCCCAAGTGCTCAATGCATAGATGGCGATGAGGAACACCACCATTCGAGTCGAACGTCCATTCATGTATCAGTCACCTACGGTGAGACTGTCTCAGTCATCCCGCTATAAGCGTATGGGGTCATGGAGCAGTTGCGTAGCAACTACTCAAAAGTCGTCTAACTCAAAGTCATCGAACGACTCATCATCGAAGTCTTGATCTAATTCGTCGTCGAAATCATCATCGAAATCGAAGTCAATATCATCTCCACCAGATGACCTTGCTCGCCCAACCCTAACCAATACGACAACAACTCCGACCAACGCTAAACCACCAAGAATCATCACCACAGTCACTGCCCAACTAGGTATCTGGTCTGCCGATGTAGTCAGGAAGGACTCGGGTTCTGCAAAAGACTGGAGCCTGAAGTTCTCCTCAACAGACCACGGATCACCTTGGTCATCGGCACGCTGGCTGGACACCTCGATATTCACTGTGAATGTCCCGTCGGATATGGAATCAGATGCAGCGATGGTCAAGGTAACCTCTGAAGACTGGTTGCTCTGTAATTTCACCGAATCTTCAGACAGGGTGAACTCGAAACCGAACTCCTCCAGGCCTGACTTGTTATCGATTGAAATGCGGAGCGTATCCTCATCGTTTCCGAGGTTGGATACGTTGAATTTCAATTCGGATGATGCACCGAAGTCCAAAGCTATCTCTTGCGGCTCCATATCTATGTCTGGAAGCCCGAACGGCATGACGCGTAACTGTACTGTATCACTCTTTGACTGACCTGCAGGATACGGTACTGCACCATACACAGATTCGATTGTCGCTTCTATTTCGGCGTTGACATTCTGTACTGCTCCCTTTGGCTCCGCTGACCAAGTGATGTCGAATGTTGTCTCTTCATTCGCGGCCAGAGTAATCGAACCGGTGTAGGCAACACCTGCCAGCGGATCATCCACGGTTATGTTGACAGTCAACTGATGCATTGACGGATTCGACAGGTTGCAAGTCACTGTACCTACTCTAGAATCACCGGGTGCGACCTCAATCTCCACCGGTGCGTCCGGACATTCCAGATCGATATCCGGATTAGGGCCACCACCCAACTGAGCCGATACTAGCCCTGCATTCAGGAGAGTAATTACCAGT
>MDTE01031789.1_pt1 | contig 10465 bp, 10 predicted proteins | sample 811231 | NCBI WGS metagenome assembly MDTE01 (sample SAMN05326651, study PRJNA326480) | marine metagenome | isolation source: seawater | place: Indian Ocean: Red Sea | collected 2010 | reverse complement strand
GTGGAAACCACTGGTTGGGACGCCTCGCTCCCGGCATTGTCCAAATCAGCGGCCGTATGCGTTGCAGACGCTGCTGTAGCGTCTGCTTTGGATGCTCATCCCCTGATTGGGAGTCCCGATTCTGAAAATCTCAGAAGCTTTGCCTGGAAAGAGGTCTCCGAGGTGCTCTCAAGGGGGCATTCGGCGGTCGTGAATGGGACTTGCAAGCGGGTAGTAGGAATCGAGGAAAATGGTGAGATCTTGCTTGCTGGAAATTCAAGCGTAAAATCTATCTCGGAAGTCGATCGAATATCTTGGAAGTTGGCCACTTGAGGCTGCCTTGAGGAATCCATCCTGCCTCATGGCAGCCAGATAAAGCAGATCGAAGATCTTCATCGCCCCATAATAGGTGTTGAATCTATGTTAAAATTTGGCTATTCTTTCCTAAGCGCGATATCATTCATTCATCAATTCAGCCAGACATGTGAAAAATACTACAAATTTACATCTCAGCCGACCTGTTATGGGGGCATTAGTTGAAACTGCAATTGTAAATTCGATGTCTGCGACATCGGCTTTGATGGTACTCGGAGAATATCTGAGTCACATTTCTTCCATCAGAGACAAAATTGCATCTAATATTAGAGAGGAGGCTCGAATAGGAGCTGACGTGATTGCGGCTTCCTCTCAATATTCAATCGCTGCTGTGGAGTCTTTGAGCGGAGAAGATACTCCATCAATCCCATTACCTGTTTTTGCGCTCACAAGATCTGCGATTTATGGGCTGTTATATCTTGACAATGCAGATCTTGTAAGGAAAAAAGAGAGACTTCCAAGTCCTGGAAAGTTCATACAACAAACGATGTATAAATGGAGTAAGGGAAATACATTCGGTCTTGGAAAATTTGATGAGTCCAAGGACTATCACGATTTATGGTCAAAATTGAGTGAATTTGTACATATTATTCCCGCGATACACAAAGGAGGTGGGGCGAAATATAGCGGAGTTAATTTTGACTTTGGGAGGGACCTCTCAAAACCGACCAAACACGCTGGTCTACCTGAGCATTTCGATGAGCTGGCTTCAGAGTGTCTCGAATGGCAATCCCTGCTGACACTGGCCACAATCGCCCAGTTCAGGAGGAGTCACAAACACTTCTTCGAGTTCAGCAGTACCAAGGTACAGAACCATCTAGAAAGCAGGGTATTTCCAGATTGTATTCAGGCAATTCAAGGAATCAGCTCTTCTGATCAAACATCTAAATCAATCAGTAGATTAGCCAAGACAGTCTTCTCGTCATCACACTAGATTAACTAGTCCTGATCGGCCCTTCACCATCCAGATCAGAAAATCTCCTGTTGAACTCCAACAGCATCTCACCTGCCTGCATTCGTACCTTCTTGATCTCTTCCTTGGGCCTTCCCGCAACGATTCTCGGCCACGCCCGCGCTTTGCTCAATAGCTGTTCTGCAATCTCATCAGAATCGATTTTCTGAAGCCTCGTAATCATTTCCTCAATTCCGGGCCTCGCTAATTTCATGATTGGAGCAGGCGGCTTTTTCGGCCTCTTTGGTGGGCCTTTCACTGTAAATCCCCCTTTTTCATTAGAATCATTCCTCCAATATTGACAGGTAAAGAGACAACCAGTCCGACAAATCCCTTGTATCTGGGATCCTCTCCTGGATCACTCTGAATCCTCCATGGGCATACTTATTCATCAGCTGATACCCATCTTTGGTATATTTCACCTCGCCCTCGAAGAAACCCTTCATCGCATCGAGAATTCTGTTATCTGCCTCATCGTCTACCAAACCCAGACTCTTGCAGTGCAAGTAGAAGCCCAGGCCATCAAGCTCCTCTTCGTATGTTCTGGCATCCGATACCCACTCATCGACCATATCCTTGCTCATCTCACCTGGAGGGGCCATTTTGTTCTTCACAACCCCCATCACCATACTAACATAGAATGGGTGTATATTCGTCGGGAAATAACCGGTTTTCGAATCTCCCTTTCCACTCTTTGAAATACCGATCTTTTCGTAGTAACTCCTCATTTCATCCGACAATATGAAACTCGATCGACCTCCTTCCTCACTCATTTATTCACGACCTCCCTCGTAGCCAACATCGATCTCATAGAGGTCAAAGGTCTCCTGAGAACCGTCGATGAACATGGTGCCCGTGGTGTCCCCGCCCCCGGGATCTCTCCCTGTCCTCACTTGTTCATTCTCCCTTAGGAAGGTGTACAAAGTAAGATCATCCTGGCTCCACCAGAACCTTAGAGAATCCTTCTCTGAAGAATTGATTAGAGCAATTCCCTGATTGAAACCACCGCCAACGACATCCTTCCATGATTTTGACATACTCTTGCCAAATCCGGCCAGAGGGGTATCCACGACTATGGGCAGTGATACGTCTGCATACTCATTCAGAGCAGCCACCAGACCGTACACGGCCCCCAACTCACCCGACTCATTTGCGTCTTCTTGGACGTCCCCGGAAGCATTGGTGAAGACCATCCTCGATTCAGAAATGGATATGTCGAAATCGACTCCTGGCATTCTGCTCGCAAAGTCATTCATCTTCACTTCGAGCTCCTTTTGAATCTCCTGGAGGACCCTGGATATCGACTCCTGCAATACGTCTTTCATGACCTTAGCACCTCGCGCCTTGTTTGCAGAATCTCCTGTTTCCAGTATCAGCAAGACAAGATTCTCCTCTACCCTCTTGATCTGTGAAATGTTTTGGATTCTATTGAATATGTGCGGTGAAACAGTGATGTAATTGTGCTTCTCATTTGTTGTTCGTACGTTCTCATCCAGATTATTTTCGAGAATGAAATCCCGATTTTCCGAGTCATACCAATTAAAATCGAAAGTCAAACCTTCCACTTCTTCTTCCAATGAGCTTTCCTTTGCACTCAGCTCCTTGTATCTCTTCCTCTCATCCTCGGGGAAGTCTTTGCGGAGCTCTCTCTCCCTCTTCGCGGCTTGTTGGTAGGCTTTCCTCCTCGCATCCAAACCCGCCTTCAGTGTACCTATGTCTGTTGTACTCGTTGACACTACGACCTTCTTCTGCATTCTCTTTACCCGAGGATGGATTCTACTGTCGACGTATTTTCCCTTTTCTTTCAGGATCGTTTCCCTCATCCCATCAGTCATTTTAGTTCCACAGATGCAATCGTCCCTGTCCTCTACAAGCTCCTCGAAGAAAAGACCAGTAGCCTCGCCTGGGAGTTTCCCTCGAATCTGGGTTCCGTAGAATTCCCTGACATCCTCCCATAGATTATCTCCGAGTATATTCCCTGGGTTGAATATATGCTTCAGGACATTTCGCGCCTCCCTGTCCAGGGCGGATTTCGCCTTCTCCTTGGCCGTCACGGCCCTCTCAAAATCTTCGCTACTGGTCTTGTATTTCTCATCGAACTCGAGCAACTCTTTTCTTGTAGTGTCCAAAGCTTTCAACGCGTTTCTGAGTTTCACCCCAAGTTTATCTCTTTCACCCTCAGCATAAGCGAGATGTTCTCTGCAAGCTTCGAGGGCTCTATCGAGGTCACCCTCTTTCCTCTCGCCACCTTCACTCTCAAGTCTGTCCAGAAGAACTGATATCCTGCCCTTTCCTCCTTCCTCGTCGATTAGGTCGCAAACCGCCTCAAGACCAGTCACTTGACGAATGGCCTTCCCAATCGTGTTCTCGGTCGTAGCCCGATTCATATCCTTGGCCACCTCGCCATCCAATACGAGTAATTCGGCAAACTGCTTCTTGCCCTCGAAAAGGGATCTGAAGTAGGCCGGAGGGCTCCATCCTGGCCTGTCCCCGCCGGCATTCTTTCTGTAGGTGTGAAACTCCTGTTCCCCTTTCTTCCAGTCAATAATGGTCCTGATTTGGAAAATCTCATCGTCAAGCTTCAACATTACGCTAAATTCTGGCCTGGCTTCGGGATCTCCTCCCCAATCTGTTCTACCTTTTCTGTAACGGTATCCCTTGAGTTTGTCTCTAGGCATCTTTACCCCAGTTAGGCAAGATCGTAACAGATGCATCGTCGTTGTCTTCCCATAGTTGTTCTGAATCTGCATCAGGGTCCATCCTTCCTGTTCAATGGGTTTGTCTCCTGCTCCAAGCCCTAACTTTTCGAAGTTCCTCACGTTGTTCCACTTCATACCCAGTATCCTCAATTTGTGAGTAGGCATCATCTTCCACCCCCAATATGCTCGAAGTAACCCATCAATTTGTCATCACTCAGAGTATCTCCGCTTCTGATCATCTCAACAAGCGAAATGATGGTGCGTTTCTGAGCATCACTTAATTTCCTCTTATTCGAAACGATCTCTATCATATGTGTCAGCCTCTCAAAAACATCATCTTCTGCCATTATTCATTCCTCCTAGTTTTCGCAAGCTCGGATAGGTAATCCCTTCTCTTGGTATCGGCGGTTTCCTCTTCATCATCTCCTTCCCAGATGAAATCAACCACCGTAGAAATCTTATCCGGATTATTACTATCGGTCCTCAAAGCCCGACCGATCCTCTGTATCGTCTGCAGCCTAGTGGCATCCGCGGAGAATAGTACTATGGTATCAACGCTCTTTATGTCGACACCCTCAGAAATCCTTCCACAAGCAATCAATGAGTCGATATCGCCCCTCTCAAACTCCTTGAGAGTCGTCATCTTCTCTCCCTCAAAGAATGTCCTGAAGTCAGTGATATGGAACTCATTGGCTAGTGTATTGTCTACGAAGTCCCCGTAGTCCTTCTTAGCCACAAACATCAGACATCTCTTCAGCTCCCGGCCATCTTCGAGGAATTTACTCAGCCACTCCTTGAAGGGGTGTATCTTCTCCTTCGAAGTCTTGAATGCCATAGCAGCAAGTATCATCCCCATTATTTTCTGTTTGTGTTTAGGTAGAGATGGATTGACCTTTGTGAAAGCCTCCGCAGCACGATCATGATCCTCTTTTGATGGGGTGTACGGTAATGGAATATATTCGAAGGGACAGAGGATGCCTCTTTCAATACCCTCTCTGAGACCGAAGTAGAACACTCTCTCTGAGTCAATCGCCTCGTTCTCCCAATCGTCTACATTTTGTTTGACCTTATACTCCCCATTAACAAAACCATCAACGATGTATTGATTTCTCGCAGAGTCGTACATGTCCCAAGGAGTTGCACTTAGGCCCAACCTACAATCGAATTCAGACCAGTCTCCAGAATCAAGGCCCTCAATACTCACCTTCTCCTCCTCAATCTCATCTCCATCGAAATTAGAACCTAATTCGTCTACCAGACCCTTCTTGTAGCCATCAGAACCGATATGGTGCAACTCATCTACGACAACCATCGTTTTGGAAACATCGTTCCTCTTTGAAAATTCGAGGAGGCTCGGAACGAAATAATAGCTCACTATCAATACTGAATTCTTGTTGTTGTCCATGAAGAAATTCTGGTAGTTCTTCTTCGAAGAGGACCACCAATAAGGATCCAAGTCCATTTCCTTGTAGTGTTCATATAGCTCGTTACTCCATTGCTCTTCAAGTGTCTTGGGTACTATGATTACGGCCTTGTTCACCCTATCTTCTTTGATTGCATCTCGAATGGCGCTTATCGCAGTTCTGGTTTTCCCCGAGCCCGTTGCCATTTGGAAGATCCCTACCCCATCGGCCCTATTCGGATCAAGGAACCACTCAACTGCCTTTTCCTGGTGCCTCCATTTCTTTATGCCTTCATAAGATTCTCCCCACCCCCCATGCAACCCCTTTATCTGCTCAACGATGTATCCCCTCCTCTTCTTGGCCTCACTGACCTCATTTAGTCCGGAGGGGTCTGCCGGAGGGAATTTATCCAACTGCTTCAACCTAGCAGCGCTTGGGAAATCAAGCACTACGACTCCTTTTTTGTATCTCTTGTTCTCCCACAAAAGTTCGAATTTGTTCTTGTATGTCGAAATTTTTTCCTCCGATTCCGTGCCTTTCCATGACCTTGAAACGTCGATTGTTTCGTAATTATCCAACCAAGCCCTCTTTGTCTCGTTGGCCGAGCCCCCAAAATACATCTCACATTCACCATCGCTGACAATGCCGAACTTGGAATGGAACTCTGCCTCCGCGTGAGGTATCAATTGCTTTTGCTCATAATCGTACATAGCCCCCACTTTAATCTCGAGTATGCCCTTTTGGAGCATCCACGAGAGCCCTTGAAACCTCTTCCTTTCGTATGCATCAAATCCTTCCTCCAAATCTATTTTCTCAATTGACGAAATCAAGCTATCCTCGACCTCTTGTATCAAAGCAGGGTCCTCAGCGTGTAAGACGACCTGTTCGTCTCTAGCTTGAAGACGGGCTCCCACAATCAGACGGAATTTAGGCAGACCTTGGCTCTCTCTAGGATTTTCGGAACGACAGAACTTCGAAAAACCAGCACTGGCATGTGAAAGGACGGCGGAGCTGAAGTAGCCCGCTACCCTATCATAGGTGAGCGCGCGCTCCAGCATTGGGACGTAGAATGTTTCCAACATTTCATCCCCTCGAACGTGGTCGTAGTGGTGTTTGAAACCAAAACCCTCCAACCCATTACGATCTGCCATGGAATGTGAGTCTAATATGCAGTTGATCTAAACTTTTCTTCGGCGGGTTATCAATTTGAAATTTGTAATGATTATCTACCATGGATTATTTTCATAAAATACGGTGAGTGTCTCAATCGAAGTGCTTTACTCTAGGTCGAATGTGGTGGTTACGTGGTAAATCTGGTGAATCTGTTCCGCGAGACGGGGGATATCCCGTGGGTTGTGGGGCTGAGTGGGGGGAAGGATAGTACCGCTGTGACTATGAAGATGCTAGAAACCTTGGAGGGTTTACCTCCACCCATTAGAAACAAGAAGAAGTGTTTCGTAACGTGTGTGAACACACTGGTTGAAGCCCCCCCGGTGATCAATCACGTTCACCAATTCATAACTGCGTTGAGGGAATATGCGTGGGATAGGGATCTTCCGGTGGAAGTTGTTGAGCTGACTCCCGATGAAGATCAGACTTTCTGGGTCAATCTGATAGGAAGAGGTTATCCCACCCCCGTGAGGGAGTTCAGGTGGTGTACGGATCGAATGAAGATTCGTCCTCAAACAAAATTCGTCCGAGAAAACCTGGACATTTTTGGAGACCCCCCTGTGATACATTTCTTGCTAGGAACGAGGTACGATGAGAGCCGAGTAAGGAAAACGACGATGGAAGCGAATTCCGGAATGGGGACTGATATTCACCCTCATGGCACGATGCCCTCCGCTGGCGTCATCAGGCCAATCGAAGACTGGTCGACCGAGGATGTGTGGGACTATCTCCTGGATTCTGAGTGGTCCAACGGGAATCCGAATCCGTTCTATGAAGTGAATCAAAAACTTGCTCACCTGTATCGAGATGCTGCTAGCGGGGAATGCCCAGTAATTCATGATCCCACTCAACAGACCTGTGCAGGCAGTAGATTCGGTTGCTGGACTTGTACGGTAGTTGAGGTAGACAGTTCCCTAAGGGAGATGATCGCTTCTGGGAATGATGATTACGCTACCCAAGAGCTTCTCGACCTGGCTGACTTTAGAGACAAGCTCCAACGAGAAAGGAATGAACCTAAATTTAGAGTTCAGGGGCGCAATAGGAAAGGCAGGGTTTTGGTGAAGAGGGACGGTTCCGTCGGGGTTGGGCCCTACACCATGGAATATCGAAAGCATCTACTTGAAGAGTTGAAGAAGCTTGATGATCGGGTGTCCGAAGAATTAATTTCTCCACAAGAGATACTACAAATCCACATGATTTGGGCGGAGGAGCAGGCACATTTGGCTGAGTTGGCTGAACTGGAACAGAGGGCGGATGTCTAATGAAGCTAGATGAGTCGAAAATCGCCAGGATGGCGAATAGGGAAATCGACTCAAATGGCGATGAGCTTGCTAAGATATTAATTCAGATGATTGATATTGAATATAATTCAAGGCATCATTCAAGACCAAAGATGGTCAAATTGCTTTCAGAAATATTGGATTCGATGGAAGGTGAGTGAGTTGGTATCCTTCACTCAATTTTCGATTCGAAATTTCAAAAGATTCTCTGGACGGCACGACATCAAATTCAATTCAGGAGAAGGTCGTTTGACGATAATCGGCGCTCAAAACGGATTGGGAAAAACCACACTAATGGAAGCTATTCATCTGGCGTTATACGGAAAAAAAGGATTTGAAAAATTGTATCCGAAATCTGAATATCACACTTGGATAGCCAATGCATACAGCGTTGATGCGGATAAAACTGAGAAGCTAAATTTCTCCTTGGAGATGGAAGGGGCCGCTTGGGGTAAAGTGAGAATATCTAGGACCTACTGGATGTCAGAAGGCATCGATGACTCGGATAGGGAGGAATTTGTGGTGATGGTCGATGGCAAACCAATACAGAAAGAGGGGAGGCGGTCATTACTGGATTATTCAAACAATTGGATAGAGGATTTTATCCCTCAGGCCGCAATGAGAAAATTCCTGGTTGATGGGGAAAGATTGTCCGAATTAGACCCAAAGAAAATTGACTCGGAAATAGTTTCAGGCATAGATGACGTGACTGGGATTGGATTACTCCACAGATTACATCGTCACTTGAACAATGTAAGGAAGAGTACACTTTCTAGCATGGCCCCAAATGAAATAGAGTTAGGAATCGATCACCTTTCCTCCATGCGGGAGTCTTTGAAAGAAGAACAAAGGGGGTGTGAAAGTAAGCTTAGTGAAGCTGAAAACAGCCTTTCTTCCACGAATGCCAGAATTATTTCACTGCAAGATGAAATCGAAAATCTAACTCGTGATGGTGGTGTTCGAAATGTTGAGTTGCGAATGAATTATGCCATTCGACAATCTGAATTGACAGCATCGAGGAAAGAGGTGCATCAACACCTATTGGAATCGATACCATTCATCGTCGCTGGATTCCCCTCTGACCTAGAAGAATGGGAGTTTACGGAAACTATGGATCGCCTCCGATCTGAGCAACATAGAACCAATCAGCTCGAATTTCTGAATGATGTGATTGAAACAAGTGGTATCGGGAAAGATGCAGGAGCTAAGCTTATGGAAGCCGGGGAAAACATCCTGGAACTTCTGGACCAGGATTTGGCAGATAATCGATTGTCAAAATTTGATCTTATATCGCTGGATCAACTCAAGAATAGATTTGTTGAGTTGGGTCTTGCTGATGCTAAATCAAGAGTTGCTGATTCGATGAGTGAATCATTAGAACGGCTCACTACATTCAATGAAGCAAAAGACGATCTAAGAAAGGTATCAGCGGGATTGGGGATTTCAGAGAAGGCTGAAGAATTGCGTGAGCTTGCCAAATCACTGGGTGTGGTTCATGCTGAAATCGCAAGTCTGAAGGGGGCGATTAGGCAGCTTAAGGAAAGTCGCAATGATGTGGAAAAGAGAATCTTTGAAATTCGTCAGAGGGAGGATTCAGACTCCCTGTTTAACAAGAGGCTGTCGCGAATAGACAAGCTGGAGAAACTAATTGAGTTAGTTCTAAACGATGTTAGACAAAAATTCTCGAAGCCATTGGAAAACTCGTTTGCTGAAGGTTTTGAATTATTATCGAGAAAGTCAAAGAGAATCGAAGAAGTGAGAATCGATCCTCTTGACTATTCTTTGTTCTTGAAAATGAAAGGTTTTGATGGGAACTGGTTGGACAGAGACCTATCTGCTACTGAGAAGCAGCATGTGGGCCTTGCCCTAGTTTATGCTTTAAGAAGAGCATCGACAGAATGGTCGATGCCTCTACCGGTAATTATCGATACACCGACATCAAGAATGGATTTGGAGCATAAATCCTGGTCCGTCACAAAATTCTATCCGCTGCTCTCCAACCAGGTTATTGTACTCGCAACTAGCGATGATCTAGCCGGTGGTTTGTATCAAGAATTATCCGATTCTGGAATTCTAGCTAATGAATTGATGATAGAGGAAATTTCAGACAATTCGGTCAAAATATCAGAGGCGGATCTCGAGGGGTTCTTCAGGTTGTGAAGTTATGCAGGAGCTAGAAAAATTAGCCACCACAACTCTTCAGAGTTCAATCTTGACACATCATCGATTGAAGCGTCTGGGGGAAATGGCTCAGTCTACTGAGGACCATATTTCGCGGCTAGCTCTCGGCCTCTCAATTTCTCAAGGGGCTATACATGGTCGTTTTTCAACGAATAAATTGAATGGAGAACCAGTTTATGGGGCAGTGATATCTGAAAAAAAATTGAGGGGGAAGACTCTGTTCAAGGATGATTTGGTACTTTGGTTGGCTTTAATTCTCAAAATACAGCAACCGGCAGATTTTGCTGAATGGAGGAGGGTATTTGTATCGCACTGGGAGAGAGGTGTTGAAATCTTGACTGAGAAGTCAATATATCATGAGGACTGGTTAGAGGTGGTCTCTTCTTGTCTGAACGACTAACTGAAACTATTCGTCTTGATTTGTTG
>MDTE01128381.1_pt1 | contig 10466 bp, 9 predicted proteins | sample 811231 | NCBI WGS metagenome assembly MDTE01 (sample SAMN05326651, study PRJNA326480) | marine metagenome | isolation source: seawater | place: Indian Ocean: Red Sea | collected 2010 | reverse complement strand
TGTTGAGAAGCTTTTTTTTTTAGCTCATTTAATTCATCATTCTTTATTTCTGCATTCAAATACGACTGCGATTTATAACCCAATTTTTTATCACTATCAACGCCCACATGGTCTTTAAATCTGTATGTCATAATTTCTATCAAAGCAGGACTTTTGTTTTTGTTAATTCTTTCAAGCAATATTTTTACCTCTTTAAAAATTTTTTCCGTTGAATGTGAGTTTATAGTTATTGAATAAACTCCAAAAACTTTTGCTCTCTCAGAAATATTACATTTTTCCATTCTAGTTTTTTGGTGAGAGTATATTGCATATTGATTATTTTCACACACAAATAATATTGGAATTTTTTTTAATGCTGAAAAATTTAAAGACTCCCAAAATGTTCCTTGGTCTGTTGCTCCCTCTCCATGATAACAAATTACTTTTTTTTTTTTTTTTTTCATTTTTAAAGCCATTGCGTATCCTACAGCTTCAGAAATTGCACTAGAAACAATCGCTGAGGTATACATAAAATTTTTACTCAGATCACCCAAGTGCATTGAACCAGCTTTTCCAGCCGATAAACCTGTTTTTTTGCCGTATAGTTCTGCCCACATTTTTTTGTAATCTCCATTATGCGCAATAAAATGTGCATGCCCCCTATAATTACTAAAAATAATATCTTTTTTATCACACGCCATTGATACTGCCGTTGGAATAGATTCCTGACCAATCGATAAATGTACCGGACTTTTAATTTTATCAGTGTGATAAATATCTATAATCTTTTCTTCAGTCTTTCTGATTTTGTTAAAAATATAATATGCTTTGTTATAATCAAATTTTATCAATGTAGTCCTTAGTTTTAATTTTAGGTAAAAATTCCTTTGTCCACCATTCAGCAGTTTTTTTTACACCCTCTACAAAGCTGACCTTTGGTGACCAGCCAATATGTTTTTTAGCTTTTTCACAATTTAAACTTAAACTCATTTTGATTGATGGACGTTTGTTATTATAAATTATTTTACATTTTGGATGCATCACATTAATGATATTTTTAACAATCTGAGTAACGGAAAAACTTTTCATTGATCCACAATTAAAGATTTCATAATTAGTATTTTGGTTATTCAAGGCACACCACACAAAATTAATTAAATCGTCAATGTACAATAAATCACGTTTTTCTTTTCCATCTCCCCACACTTCTATTTTTTCCTTTTTAATTTTTTTTGCCAATCCAACTTTTGTAACAGTAGCACCAAAAATATGCGACTTATCTAAATCAAACTTATCATGAGGACCGAAGACATTTGAATGTCTAATTATTGTAAATTTTGTTTTTGAGATTCTTGAAAAAAATTCACAAATTTTTTCTATGTAAATCTTTGTATTTGCAGCTCCAAAATATTGAGGATGGAATTCTTCAATTTTTTTTTTTTCGTCAACAAACCTACTTGACGGTGGATACATCAAAACACAACTAAAGAATAAAAAATGTTCAACATTGCTATCATATACCTCTTTCAAAATAAGGGAATTCATTATCGCATTGTCAGTTATATGAATATGTGGCTGATGTATAATATCTCTTGAGCCAGAAGTTGTTGCAGCTGCTTGGATAACTATATTGAAACTTTTAAAAAGATTTTTTACATCTTTACTTTTACATAAATCAACTTTCATCCATTTAACATTTTTATTAATAAAAGGGGGTTTTCTGTTATAAGTAGCTGAAATTTTAAATTTTTTTTTTGAAAAATAATTTATTAAATTCCTTCCTATGAAACCAGTACCCCCTAAAATAATTATTTTTTTATTTTTTATTTCCATAAACTTTTAAACAATTGAAATACCTTTTAAAAAATAATTTTCAATTTTATTTAGCTTAATAATCTTATAAATTTCATCGCTGCTTAAGGGCTCCATATCTAATACCTTCGTATTTTCTTTAACTTGATTTATATTCATCATACCCGGAATTGTAATTGTTATTTCTGGGATTGAAATACAAAACTTTAGACAAAATTGAGCTTGTGAACATTTTTTATCTTGTGAAACATTTTCATATAAACTTTTACTTGATTCAACCCATTTTTTTATTTGATCCTGACTCCAGTATTTTCTGTGGTCGTTTTTAGTAAATTTTGTGTTTTGTTTGATATTTCCAGACAAGAAGCCAAAACATAGTGGTGTTCGAGAAATTATTGAAACTTTTTCCTTTTTACAGATTTTTGCAATTCCAAGTTCAATTAACCTGGTATCAAGTACATTTAAATTTACTTGAATTGAATCGATATGTTCAAAATTCTTTATAAAAAAAAAATCAGACGGATTTTTTAAAGATATTCCAAAACTTCTGATCCTACCACTTTCCTTTTCTTCAATTGGAAATTGAAATTGATCAAAATTCTTGAGTATTTTTTCGGTGGGATTATGAAGTTGTAATAAATCTAAATAATCTGTACCTAAATTCTTCAAACTTTTACTTAGCTGTTTCTTTAAAGAAACTGACGAAAAATCCTGGCGTGAATTAAAATCAGATATTCCACATTTTGAAGCCAAAAAAAACTCTTTCCTTTTTTTATTCTTCAAAAACTTTCCCAATATTTTTTCACTAGATCCGTAGGCTGGTGAGGTATCAAAGAAATTAACTTCATTTCTTGATGCTAATTCCAGACATCTAATTGCCTCAACTTCACTAATCTTTCCGTATGAAGGGTTCAAAGTAGATCCACCGCCAAGCCCCCAACAACCAAAACCAATTTTTGATCTTATTAGATTTGAATTACCAATTTTATAAGTTTTTTTAAACAATATTAATAATGAGCTGAGTAATATTTTTTAAGGGCCTTACTTCCAAATAAATACGCACCTTTTTTATTTGCGAACCATACTACCTTTTTAGCCCAATCTAAATCATCATTCCACTGCTCTCTTTTTCTATCAATTTTATAATTGAAGGATCCTTTGGTAAGCTTTACTAGTTTGCCATTTAAAACGGATTTGTAAAAATCAAGAATATTGTAATCTAACTCAACATTTAAGTTTTTATTCCTGTTCGGAAGCTTTAACATTTCGAAGTTTATTTTGCATGATTGACTAATTAATTTATTGAATTTTGATAACCTTTTATCTTTATTAATCATTCTTTCTTTCAAAAGGTTTTCAGATTCATTATAAAATTCCTTAATTAAATCATCTTCATAAAGTTTAATCAGCATATACTCGTCATGAGGCCACCAGATGCTTAACCATTTCTTAGAAAACTTATATTCTGGTCCACCTTTTTGAATAATTAGTGCAGAATCTAAAAAATATTTTTTTATTTTAGAGATTAGCTTGAATTTTTTGTCTACATCATTAAAAAAATAGTTGATAATTGCTTTGTAATCTTCTCCAGTAATATGTTGATAAATTATAATTGGGATTTGTAGAATTTTATTAAAATGGAGAAATGCAGTCATCCACGAAAAAGCCCTTGTTTTCAACCAGTCCTCTTTAGGCATTGAAGCAGTAGAAATAACTAGCTGTTGTTTTTCTGGCACACCAAAGTCATTCTCACCAAGACATCCATGCATATTTAAAATATTTGTATTAACAGTCTTCATTTTAAACTTTTTTTGATACGCAGCGTCACCCATCTCGGAATTAGGTAAGATTGATAAATTGTTAAATTGTATTCTGTTATGCTGACCATTCTCTATTAATTGTGAAACTCCATCTGTAAATGAATCAAAGGTCTCTCCAGGTAAACCAAGTATTAAGTCAGAATATGTTGGTACCCCGTGATTTGTGAATCTTTTTTGAAGAACCTCATAAGTTTCTAGAGAAATATTGTCTCTTTTAATGTTTTCCAGGGTTAGCGTATCTAAAGATTGCATTGAAAGAGTCACACCTTTATTTAGCCCAGAGTCAGCTAAGATTTTTTGTGTCACATATGCTCTTTCTGTCGCATTTTTTGTATTTTGAACAGATAAAGCTTTTGGATAACCAGTAGTTGATTTTTTGTGCGCAGCATACTCTGCAATCTCAACATCTCTTTTCATTATTCCAAAATTGGCATCGCAGCAAAAAATAAATTCAATTTTCTTTTCAGAAAACCAATCTATTTCTGCTTTTAACCTATCCATCTCAAACTTATTGACTTTGTCAGCTGTTGCCGATCCCCAGTCACAAAATGTACATTTAAAAGGACACCCCCTGTTTGTTTCCCACAATATTAACCATTCGTCATCTGGGTTTTGATCTAAAAGTTTATCAAAGATTCCTGTCAAATATGGAGATGGTATATCTTCAAGCCCTTTAATTCTCTTAGGTTTTGGATTATTGTGAAATATTTCTCTTTTATCTATCCAAGAAATACCATCAACATCTTTTGTATTTTTATTTGTAAAAGATTCAACAAGTTCAAGAAAAACCCTTTCTCCTTCTCCGTGAACAGTATAGTCTATAAATTTATGCTTTCTCAAGAAACTTTCAGAGTTATCAGGTACTTGAGGACCTCCAAAGATAATTTTAATTGACTTTTTATAAGCTTTAAGTGTTTTAGCTATTGCTAATGAAAGTTGTTCATTCCAGGAATATAAGCTAAAACCAACTATGTCAGCATCAGCGTACATTTTGATAGCATTTTCAATACCTATTCTTTTATAGAGTGGTAAAAGAAACTGAAAATTATCTGGGTCTTTTGAATATTTTTTAAAATAACTTTCTATTAAACCTGCTGCATACGGAAGATAATGAGCACCTGAAAAGCTATTATTAATTTGACTGATACCTATTTTAATTTTTTTCATTTCATTACTTTATTAGATTTTAATATAGTTCATATTATCAATAATTTCTTCAATTAATTTATTTTAGACACAGCTACCGCAGTCAAAGAAAAATCTTTGATTAGTTTAAGGAAAAAAGATATTAAATAATCGACTCAAAGTTTTTTGAATCAACTATAGTTTTCAATTTTTTATTAATAAGATTTAACAATAAAATTGCTCTATTTTTTCCTCTTTTTTCAAGAAAGATAGCTTCATATTTGAAAAACTCTTTCTTCAAAACTTTTACTTTATCACCAAATTTAAACGAACAGTCCTTTACCAAAAAACCTTTGTCATCAAATTTTTTTTTTAAGGTTAAAAATAATGTCTCATTCATAATTGCCAGCTCAGCGCCAAAAGTAATAATATTTTTCACACCGTAAGTATTGTTAATACTTAGAAAATTTTTGGTATTTTCTATATTCACAAACAAATAACCAGGAAAAAATGGCTTAACAACCTCTTTTAACGTCTTATAAAAATACTTATTCTTTATTTCTCTTGGAAAGAAAACTTCAAAACCTTGTCTCAAAAGATTACAATATGCTTTATTTTCAGAGTTAGCTTTTGTTTGAACAATTACCCACTTCATATTTTACTTTCTGTTAATCATCATAAATTCTGGAGTTAAAATGTTGTCTTTCAAAAAAGAAAGTTTTTTATAACTGCCATTAGGATCGAATGATTCACATAAGATATAGAAGGACTTTTTTCTAGAAACTATTGAACCAAAACTATTTTCAACTGAAATTCCATAAAAATGTTTTTTATCAAAATTTTCATCGTAGATTTTGTCAATTTTAACATCTTCAAGATTTGAAGTGAGAATTGCAATTTCACAAATTTCACCAGTACCTATTAGATAAACATTTTTTGTTTTTTTTGTTTTTAAAAACTTAAAAATCTGTTCAAAATCAAGTCTAGCTTTTTTATAAAAATTAAGAGATGATTTAAAATATTCTTTAGTTAATCTACTTTTTTCAATTAATCCTCTTGGAGTAACATAATAAAAAAATCTCTGCATTGGGGCATGTTTCAACTTTAGGAAGCCTTTTTTAACAAATTTTTTTACAAGTGAATTGGCAAAACCAAGCGCAACATTTAATTCTTTTGATATTGACCTCTGAGAAATATTCTTATTCTCTTGAATTTTTGCTAAAAGCTTCAGTTCAATCTCAACATTTTTTTTACTTTCCACGTTCATACCTTGAACATAGTATTACTTATGCCTTTTCTCGTCAAGCCACTTGATAAAATCAGTCTATTTTTTACAAAAGAACTTTTTTTTGAAAATAAAACTTATTGAATATTGTTAAATATTATATTTTTTATTGATTCTACTATTATATCAGCATCACTAGAAAATTTATTTATTTTCTCATTTTTATTGTAAAATATATTAGATGGTTTTAATACCTTAAATGATATATTGGAATCTTGGTTTTCCTTTTTTATTGATTTAAACAAAATTTCAATAGCCGATTTTGAAGATACATAATGCGAGATATTCCTACCACCAGTTTTTGTTGCGTATGAGGAAATATATATAATTGATTTTTTTTTATTATCTAACTTCATTAATTTCAAAGACTCTCTAAAACAAATCATTGCAGCTAAGTAATTTATATATGCCATATTTACAATTTCATCATCTGTAAAATCAATGAAAAGTTTTCTTTTTTTTATTGGGTATGTTGGACAATAAACTAAATCTGTAATTCCATTAAATTCTTTATAAAACTTTTTAAACATAAGCTTTATTCTTGAAAGATTTAATAAATCTAACTTAAAGAGTTCAAATTTATTTTTTGATTTTTTTTTTAACTCTAATAGATTATTTTTATTTGAATTATAATGCGCACCGACTTCTACTTTCTTATGTATTAAAGATTTAGATAGATGAAGACCTAATTTTGAACTAGCCCCAACTATAAAAACTTTTTTTTTTAAAATTTTTTTCATTATTTATATGCCTCAAAAAACAAATCAATATTTTTTTTATTATTGAACTTTTTTTTACAAATTTTAAAAGAATTAGTGCCTAAAATATTTATTTTTTTGGTAAGCATAAATTCAATTTTTTTTTTCATTTCCTCTTTATCAAATGCTGGAACTAAAAAACCATTTTTATCAAAAAAATCTTTATTACCTCCAACATCAAATGCAATAATTGGGAGACCATTATATATAGATTCTAATAAGAAATTTGAGGAGCCCTCTTCACTTGACGGACATACAGAAAAATCAATATTTGCATAAATTGAGTTAACATCATTTTTTGCATTGTAGAACTTAATCTTTTTATTTAGGCCGAGCTGATAGGTTTTATGCATTATTATTTTTTTAAAACCGTCTACGTCAGCACCAATTAAAATTAATTCCCATTCTTTATTTACATTAATTTTCGAACATATTTCTAATAAAGTTAAATGATTTTTATATGGTATAAAATTAGCAACATATGCGAACTTAAACTTTCTTTTTTTATTTTTTATTTTTTTTCTAAAACTAGTAACGAAATTTGGAATTACCATTATTTTTTTATTTTCAACATTTTCATCTGCTATTAATTGTTTTTTTATTGTTTCTGTATTTGTTAATATTAAACTCATCTTTTTATGAAGTAGTTTCTCAAAAAATAAAGAAACAAAAAAATATTTTTTGTGATAATTATTTAATGACCTTCTGCTCATTATTTTTTTTTTTTTTTGAAAAGTAGGTAAAAAGACCTCCTATCAAATATGCTTTTGGTAAAAAAAAGTGATAGATGTCTGTATCATTAGAAAATAAAAAAAAAGCAAGTTTTAAAACTGAAAAAAATTTATTGTTGCCATACGTTATTTTGACTCCAGGTCCCCTAAATTTTGATAATAACTTGCCAGATGAAAATGCAAAAATACTGATTTTATATTTTTTTTTAATTAAATTTATTAGACATAATAATTGTTTTTCAGTTCCACCAATATCTAAACCATTAATGATAAATGTAATTTTTTTTATTTTTTTCTCTCCCATTTATCATACCAGATTTGGAATACAATAAAATTCCAAAGAATAAACTGCCAATTTCTTTTTCCATTTCTATGTTGTTCCCAAAGGATTCTATAATAATCTAAATTAAAAAGATTTTGTTTTTCAACTTCTTTAGAATTCAGAAAATATTCTAATTTATCATTAAAATATTTTTTTATTAAATTGTTTAGAGGTATTCCAAATCCCATTTTTGGTCGGTTAATTAAGTTATTGGGTAAAAATCTTTTTAAAACTTTTTTAAGTGCTAATTTACCATTTCCTCTAGATATTTTATATTTTTTTTCTAATCCCCATGCATGTAATATTACATCATTATCAAGAAATGGAACTCTTACCTCAAGGGAATTATTCATAGAAGCACGATCAACTTTTGTTAAAATATCATCAGGCAAATAACTCATAAAATCAAGTGCTTGCATTCTTGTAACCGAATCATTAAACATAGTCTCATACATATTATCAAAATATTTCGCTTTCTGTTCAATAGGTTTTACTAAGCAATCAGTAAGATCGTAAATATTACTGACAATTCTTTGTTGGAATAGTGAAACCTGATTGTCCATTAAAAGATCTGAAAGTTTTACTAATTTATCACCAATCTGACTACCACCAAATCTTTTAGGTAAAAATAAACCTATTTTGTTCCAAGCATTTATTGGAACACTGTTAATTATTTTTTTTAAAAAAAATCTTAGAATTTTAGGTTGATTTGTTATATATCTTTCATACTTTTCAGCCAAAAAATATCTATAGTAACCCCCAAATAACTCATCTCCTCCATCTCCTGACAAAGCCACCGTAACTTTTTCTTTTGTTACTTTACAAAGAAGCATTGTTGGTAATTGCGATGAATCAGCGAATGGCTCATCATAAAAGGCTGGTAAATCGATAATTAAATTTTTCAAATCATTGTAATTAAAGTAGACTTCGTTATGGTTGGTTTGCAAAATCTCAGAAATTTTCCTTGCATAAGGAGCTTCATCAAAATTATTTTCTTGAAAACCTATTGTGAAAGAGTTTATTTTTTTTGAGGAGTTTTCTTGAGCTAAAGCTGTAATTAAAGAACTATCTATACCTCCAGATAAAAAAACTCCAAGTGGAACATCAGAAACCATTTGTGATTTAACAGCCTTATTTAAAATATTGAAAGTATCATCAGGTTTACTTGAATTAAAATTCTCCTTCTTTTCTAAACTCCAATATTTTGTAAGTGAAAAGTTTTTTTTTTCATCGATCTCAAAAATAGATCCTGGTTCAAGTTTCATTATATTTTCATATATGGAATGTGGAGATGGAACGTAGTTAAACCGAACATATGAGGCAAGAGATCTCCTGCTAATTTGAAAATCAAGCCAAGGTAAGGTTTTTAGTGCTTTAATTTCAGAGGCAAATGCAAAGTTTTTTGTATCCCAATATATATAAACTGGTTTTACTCCTACTCTATCTCTGCACACGAACATTTTTTTTTTTTTTGAATCCCAAATACCAAAACAAAAAATGCCATTTATATTTTTTAATGTTTCCTCTATTCCAATTGACGAAATTAACTCTAGCAAAACTTCTGTATCTGAAAGTGTAATAAGTTCCGGAAGAATTTTTTTAAATTTAGTTCTTAAAAATTTAAAATTATAAATTTCACCATTGTAACTTAAAATAAATCTTTTATTTTGGCTAATCATTGGTTGATTGGCTTTTTTTGATAGGTCTATAACCGATAGTCTTCTATGTGATAAAGAAACACCTTCATTCTCATCAACCCAATGACCAAAGGCATCTGGGCCCCTTTTTTCTAAAGTTTTTGACATTTTTATAGAAAAATTTGATATCTGTGGATAAGACAAATCTTTAGAAAATTTTATAAAACCAGAAATACCACACATAATAAAATTTTATCATATATTGAGAATAAAGTTTTAAAACAAACTTTAAAATTATTTTTAAAACTAAGTTGATTAATTTTGATTATTAAATAATAACTAAACTAATAAGATATTGCTTTTTAATATAAAAATGTTGAAAAAATTGCAGGTGGTTTTAATCCTGGTGAAAGCGCGTACTCACTTTTAAAAGAAGCAACTAATTTTTTTGATCAAGATAGGTTAATACCAGAAAAGCCAAGGTTAATTATAGAAAAAAGAGACGTAGAGACTGATTTAAAAGACTTTTTAATGAGCATCCTGGAATTAGGATTTCACTTCTTCACTTTGACTGTGATTTATATAAACCAACTCTTAATGCCTTGAAGCTACTTTGGCCATTAGTAAGTCCAGGTGCTGTAGTCATTTTCGATGAATATTCAATTAAACCTTGGGAGGGAGGGTCAAAGGCTTTTGATGAATTTTTTTCTAAAAAAACAGTCAAATTAAAAAAATTCAACTGGTCTCCAAACCCGGGAGCTTACCTAATAAAATAAAGATGAAATAAATGACCAGGCTAATATTCCTGATTTTTAAGAAAAATTTCATTAACATTTGAAAATCATGATTCATCATCATTTTTTTCTGGTAAAAAAGTATGTTTAACTTGTGTTTTTAAGTTTGGTTGCGGGGGCAGGATTTGAACCTGCGACCTTCAGGTTATGAGCCTGACGAGCTACCAGGCTGCTCCACCCCGCGTTAATAGCAGCTGTGTTTT
>MDTE01127036.1_pt1 | contig 10466 bp, 9 predicted proteins | sample 811231 | NCBI WGS metagenome assembly MDTE01 (sample SAMN05326651, study PRJNA326480) | marine metagenome | isolation source: seawater | place: Indian Ocean: Red Sea | collected 2010 | reverse complement strand
TTTAGAAAAATGAATAAAATAGTAATACCATTATTAAAAAAAATCAAAACACCAGGGTTGGCAATCCATTCAAAATCAGATCGTATGTCTTTAAAAATAAATTTAAATGTTTTAGAAAAGCATATTCAGCCAAAATATTTAGAAAAATTAATTGTAGACAAGGCGCATCATAATTTGTTTGATGAAAATCCCGATCAAAAAAAAATATTTAATAAAATATTACAATTTTTAAATTCTAACTAAATTTTCAATTAAAATTGTGTAGCAAATTATAAAAAATTAAAGGTCATAATATGAAAATTGGTTTTACTGGACTCAATTTACCAGAAGGAAAAAATAAATATGAAGATGAAATTTTAATAGCATTAGCTAATAAAGATAAACCAAAAAAAATATCTCCTTTTTTTGTTGAATTTTTAAAGGATGAATATGCTCAAATAGATGCAATTGTAGTCCACAATGATTGTTTACTTGATATATTAATCCTTGATATGGAAAAAATTGAAGGACGAATAAACAGAATATCTGATGAAAAAGAAATAAAATTACTAAAAAAATGTTTATCTCATCTTGAGAATGAACAACCTCTTTTTAATTTAGATATCAATAAAGAAGAAGCTGAAATTTTAAAAGAATTATCTCCACACAGCTTTAAACCAATTTTACAATTAACAAAAGAAGATGATTTAAATGAAATTATTAAAAAAGTATTAGATATAACAAATCATATGTTTTTCTATACTTCAGGTCCATCTGAATCGCATGCTTGGCTCGTCCCATCTGGCTCAGATATAGTAACCTGCGCAGGTAAAATTCATTCTGACCTAGCAAAAGGATTTATAAAAGGTGATGTTGTTTCTTATGATGATTATATGAATTGTCATAACTTTAATGATTGTAAATCTAAGGGCGTAGCAAAAATGGTAGATAAAGACTACATTATTCAACCTAATGAAGTAATTGAAATACGTTTTAATGTATAAAGAGATAATGAAAGGAATTTTAAATGAATGATTGGGCAATTATATTAGGGGCATCTAGTGGAATAGGTGCAGAATGTGCACTACGATTAGCCAAAAAGGGCATAAATATTTATGGAGTTTATTTAAGAAAAAAATCTTCTTATATTGATGAATTAAAAAAACAATTATCTAAATATGATGTTCAAGTGATTTATAAAAAAGCAAATGCATCAAATGAAGATTCGCGATTAGAAATTATTAAAGAAATTTCAAAAATGAAAGATGTTAGAATAAAGTTTTTTATTCATTCTATAGCATTTGGTACTTTAAAAAAATTTATTGATTCTAAAAATGCTTTAAATAAAAAAAATATTGAAATGACATTGGATGTTATGTGCAATAATTTTATATATTGGTCTCAAGATCTTTTTAAACACAATCTATTAAAAAATGGTAGTCATATACTATCAATGACAAGTGCCGGTGGTAGAAAAAATTGGGATAACTATGGAGCGGTATCATTATCTAAAGCAGGCATAGAATCTGCTACACGTCAACTCAGCATTGAACTTGCTAAATATGGCATTGCTGTTAACTCATTACAAGCAGGCGTTACAGATACTAATGCTTTAAGAAAAATTCCTGGATCACAAGAAATGATTAAAAATGCTATATCAGCCAATCCACACAAACGTTTAACTACAACATCTGATGTTGGAGATTTTATTGAAATTCTTGTGAATTATAATTCTAGTTGGATGACCGGTAATATTATAAGGTTAGATGGTGGTGAAGATATTACTGGTTAGTTGAATTAGTTTCAAGAAGCTTTGCTTTAATCAAACTTAAAACTTCTCTATATTCTTTGTTGGGAACCAGTGATACCGCATGCTGAGCTTCCTGATAGGCAGCATCATAAATGCCTAATTTTGCATATGTGATAGATAAATTATAATAAATTTGAGCTAATAGTTGCAAATCATCATAGGATTGATTTCTTTTGTTTAATTGATGAAATTTTGATTTATTAAACTCTGCAATTGCTTGATTATATTTTCCCCAATCATAAAATTGTATGCCTCTTTCTATAGCAAGTTCACCTTCACTTTTGCAGGCAAAAAACAAACTAAGAAAAATTATATAAAAATGTTTTTTCATATCCATAAATTAATAAAATATTTGATATTAAATTCAATATTATATTTTTTTAATAACTGTCCTAATTCCATCTAATAAATTATCAATTTGTTCTTCGTTAATGGTGAGCGCAGGTGCAAGTCTAATGGTTGTATGATGAGTTTCTTTAGCATAAATACCATGATTCATTAGCTCCACAGATACATGATGGCCATCTAAATGTTTCTCATCAAACATTTCAAAAGCAGTTAACAAACCCTTTCCTCTGACAATTTTAATTTTATCTGAAAAATCATCTTTTATATGATTAAGGCCTGACATGAGCTGCGCGCCTCTTACTAATGCATTCTGAGACAACTGTTCATCAATTAATGTTTTAATTGCATATACTCCTACTACTGAAGCTAAAGGATATCCACCAAAAGTTGACCCCTCAGAGCCAGGCGTTAGTGTCCCAATAACATCATCTCTCGATGCAACAAATGAAACAGGTAAAATTCCCCCTCCTGCAGCTTTCCCACAGCCCATAACATCTGGCTTAACATTATATAGTTGATGTGCAAAATTAGCACCAGTGCGACCAAAACCAGTTTGCACTTCATCGAATGCTAAGAGAATATTATGTTTTTTACACAATTGTGAAACTTTTGGCCAATAATCATCATCAGGAACTATTACGCCTGCTTCACCTTGAATGGGCTCAACAGAAAAAGCAGCAATATATTCCCCTTTATTTTCAAATAAGGTTTTTAATGCATCATAATCATTAAAAGGAACAAGCTCAATCCCTTGAACAAATGGACCAAAATCTTTCTTAGAATCAAAGTCATCTGACATTGATATGGCTGCCATAGACCGCCCATGAAAGTTGCCTTGAGCACCAACTATTATGGCCTTTCCTTCAGGTATACCTTTAACTTGATAACCCCATCGCCTACACAATTTAAATGTCAGTTCCCATGATTCAACTCCAGCAACCTTTGGAACAACTCTATCCATCCCTGTTAGTTGTGTTGCAGCTAGTAAAAATGCACTCATGTATTTATGACGAATAGATCTCGGAACAGTGGGAAGTTTCTCATGTGTTAAGTGTTGTACTACAGCATCAACTATAGTTTGATTTAACTGACCTTGGTTAACAGCAGAATAACAACATAGTCCATCAATAATTTCTTCCTCAATATAATTTTTAACTACATCTTGCGATGGTTTACGACAAATTAAAGTAGAAGAGTCCTTTACATGCGAAACAATCACATTTTCTAAAGGACTATAGTTTTGTCCACCTAATTTAAGTTCAATATCTTGATGCTCTTGTGGTGTTAAGTCTCCAATTCGGCAGTCATTAATTTTTAAATTATCTCCATATCCTGATATTTTTAAATTATCCATTCCGTTTTATTCTCCTTTTTTTAATAAGTCAGCAATTAAAAAAGCAACTTCCAAGCTTTGCTCATTATTTAATCGTGGATCACAAGTTGATTCATATCTTAAATCTAAATCTTTAGTTTTAATATTTTTAATTCCACCTAAGCACTCTGTTACATTATCTCCTGTTAATTCCAGGTGTAGTCCTCCAGGGATTGTATTATAACATTTGTGAATATCAAAAAATAACTTGATTTCATTAATGATTGTTTCAAACTTTCTTGTTTTATAGCCGTTTTTCGATCTAATTGTATTGCCATGCATAGGATCGCAAAACCAAATTACATTATGACCATAGTATTTAATTTTTTTAATAAAATCTGGTAACATATTTTCTATGTTTTTTTCACCTAATCTAACTATTAAAGTTAGTTTACCTTCTTCGTTATTAGGATTAATTTTTTCACAAAGCATATTAATATCATCAATTTTAATATTAGGACCAATCTTAATGCCAATAGGATTTTCAATTAAAGATGCAAATTGAACATGTGCACTGTCTAATTTCCGAGTTCTATCTCCTACCCACAACATGTGCCCTGAACAACAATAATTTTTATTTTGATTATTTTCATAGATAAAAGCATTCTCATAGTCAAGCAATATGGCTTCATGTGATATATAAAAGTTTTTTAATGTGGGTTGTAAAATATGTGATGCTTCAGCAAACTTTAAAGTTTCTCTTATCTGTTTAAATATATTATTATATTTTTTTTCCATTAAGGAATTTTGTAAAAATATTTTTTCCCAAGATTTTATTTGATTAATATCTGTGTATCCTTGCATAATTAATGATCTAATCAAATTCATTGCAGATGAAGATTGATGATATGCAGTTAATAATCTTTTGGGGCTTGGCTCTCTTGATTCTTGAGAAAATGCTATCGAATTAATACCATCTCCTCTATATGAAGGAAGTGTTATACCATTCCGAGTTTCTGTTTTTTTGCTCCTTGGTTTAAAATATTGGCCTGCAATTCTTCCAATAAGATTAACAGGAATTTTTGAAGTATATTGAATAATTGCTGACATCTGTAATAAAATTTCTAATTTATTTTTAATACTGGTAGAATTAAAATTGGTAAATGTTTCAGCACAATCCCCTCCTTGAATAACAAATGATTTTTTTTTATTAATCAATTTTAATTCATCTTTTAATAATAAAATTTCATCTTCATTTACAATTTTAGGATATGAACTAAGGTTTTCAATAATGGAATTATATTCATCAATATTTGACCATTGTGGCTGCTGTTCAATGGATAATGAATCCCATTTTTTTTTAAAAATATTTTTATTCATTGTTAATTTCTTGTTTTAAAAATTGTCCTGTTATTGACTCTTTAATATTAATAATTTCTTGTGGAGTTCCCTGAGCAATAATTTGGCCACCTTTATCCCCACCATCGGGTCCTAAATCAATAATCCAATCTGCTGTTTTAATTACATCTAAATTGTGCTCAATAACAATAATTGTATTCCCTTTATCAGTTAAATTATGTAAAACTTCAAGCAATAACTTAATATCTTCGAAATGTAATCCCGTTGTTGGTTCATCTAAAATATATAATGTTCTACCAGTGTTTACCTTAGAAAGTTCTTTAGATAATTTAATCCTTTGCGATTCCCCCCCAGATAATGTTGTAGCTTGCTGTCCTAGTTTAATATATGTCATGCCTACATCCGCTAATGTTTGTAATTTTCTTAAAATAGAATTATGTGAATTAAAAAATATAATTGCTTCTTCAATTGACATTTCTAAAATTTCTGCAATATTTTTATTATTATATTTGATTTGTAATGTTTCTCTATTAAATCTTTTACCTTTACATTCTTCACATTCTATATACATATCAGGTAAAAAATGCATTTCGACTTTAACTAAGCCCATTCCTTGACAAGATTCACAGCGGCCACCTTTAACATTAAATGAAAAGCGACCTATTTTATAACCTCTAATTTTAGATTCTTTTACATTGCAAAACAGTTCCCTAATGTGTGTAAACAAACCAGTATAAGTTGCTGGATTTGATCGAGGTGTTTTCCCAATTGGAGATTGATTAATATCAATTACTTTATCTAAAAATAGTGCCCCATCTATGGATTTGTATGGTAAGGGTTTAATGTTGCTAGCATAATATTCTCTAGCAAGGCAGGGGTACAATGTATAATTAATCAATGATGATTTCCCTGATCCAGATACTCCTGTTACACAAACAAATTTATTTAAGGGAATTTCTAAATTAACTTTTTTAAGATTGTTACCACTTGCTCCATATAGGTTTAGTGTGTTTGCATTAGAATGTAATCGGGGATTTCTAGTTGGAATGCTCTTTTTCTTGCCTAAATACTGTCCTGTAATAGATTTTTTGTTTTTAATGATATCTTTATAAGTGCCTTCATAAACAATTCTTCCACCATGCTGCCCTGCCCCAGGACCAATATCAATAATCCAGTCTGCCTGCTCCATTGTTTTTTGATCATGTTCTACTACAATTACTGTATTACCTAAATCTTTTAAGTCTATTAATGTTTCTATTAACTTCTTGTTATCTCTTGCATGTAAGCCAATTGAAGGTTCATCTAAAACATACAAAACCCCTACAAGCCTGGAGCCAATTTGTGTTGCTAGGCGAATCCTTTGTGATTCTCCCCCAGATAATGTTGCTGCAGATCTGGTAAGCGTAAGATAGCCCAATCCTACATTGTTCAAAAATTTAATTCTTGTAAGAATTTCTTTTAAAATATCTGATGCAATTTCAATCTGATATTCAGCTAATTGTAAGGTGTTAAAATAGCTTAATAATTCATTAATAGATTTTCTGCAAAGATTAAAGATATTATTATGATTAATGTAAACGGATAGGCTTTCTTCTTTTAAACGACCCCCTTTACATTTAGTGCAATTTTGAGTATTCATAAACTTTTCAATCCACTCTCTTATATATGACGAATGAGTATTTTTATACCTTTTCTCTAAATCTTTTAATACCCCTCGATAGCCTGCATTAGAAAAACCATATAAAATTTCTTTTTTAAATTCATTGGGTAAATTTTTCCATGGTGTAGTATATAAAAAATTATATTTTTCTTTAAGAATACGAATATAGCGTCCTATGCGATTATTTTGAGGCTGTTCTCCTGCTGGGATTAAACAGCCTTCTATCAAGCTTTTTGATTGATCGGGTATTAATAAGTCAACATCAATTTTCATGCGCGTTCCAAGGCCATTACATAAACTACATGCTCCTAATGGAGAGTTAAAGGAAAAACTAGGGGGCTCTAATTCTTCAAATGAAATTTCACATGCAATACATGATAAATGTTGATTAAAAAAATATCTGTCTTTGCTTGTTTCTATTACAACAATTCCATTGCCTATTTTTAATGCAAGTGCTAAAGATTCTGTAAGTCTCTCTTTAATCTCTTCTCCCATTTGTAAGCGATCAATGACAACTTCAATAGTGTGTTTAACATTTTTATTCAGCTTTAAATCTTGATGTAAATCCACAATTTTATCATCAACTTTTGCCCTAATAAATCCTTCTTTAACTAAACTAACTAGTAAATCTTTATGTGTCCCTTTTTTAAGATTAATTACTGGAGCTAAAATTAAAAATTTAGTTTTTTTAGGAATTTGTAAAATAGAGTCTACAATTTGCTGTAAACTTTGCTTTTCAATTAGAGTATTGCATTTATAACATTTTTGAATACCAACTCTTGCAAACAATAAACGCATATAATCATATATTTCTGTCACTGTGCCTACAGTTGATCTGGGGTTTTTATTCCTAGTTTTTTGTTCGATTGAAATTGCTGGAGACAGGCCCTCAATATTATCAACATCAGGTTTTTTCATCATTCCTAAAAATTGTCTCGCATATGTTGATAAAGACTCAACATATCTTCTTTGGCCTTCAGCATAAATGGTATCAAATGCAAGTGAAGATTTTCCTGATCCTGAAAGACCAGTAATAACAATAAATTTATTTCTTGGTATATCTAATGAAATATTTTGTAGATTATTTTCTCTTGCAGATTGAATGTGAATAAATTTTTTATTATTGGACATATTTTTATCAGTTAATATCAACCTTTAAACTACATTTTTTTTATATTTAATAAAATAATATTTACCAATTTATAATTACTTTTTAATATGTAAATTTACAATATGCGTATTGGTGGAAAATATTTATATTTATTTCTAATTATAGCTTGTGGGTTTCTTTTTGTTGCTTTTGGAAATGAAACAACTTTATCTAAGCTTAAATCTTTATCTAAAATTTTACAATATATTGATCGATACTATGTTGAAGAAGCTGAAATGGATAAAATTTTAAATGGTGCAATTCATGGTCTATTAAATGAATTAGATCCACATTCTTCTTACATTGAGCCTAAAGATGCTGATAGCGTAAAGGAGCAAATGGAAGGTGAGTTTGAAGGTATTGGAATTGAGTTTGCCATTTTAGATGGTTATATAACTGTTGTATCTCCAATTCCTGATACTCCCTCTGATCGCGCTGGCTTAATAAGTGGTGATCAAATTGTAAAAATTAATGATGAATCTGCATACATGATTACGCAAGAAGAAGTTTTTGATAAATTACGTGGCCCAAAAGGTTCTAGCGTTGATTTAACCATTCAACGTTCTGGAATTGAACCCTTTGATGTTACATTAATTCGTGCAAAAATTCCTATTTTTAGTATTAGCGCTGCTCTATTATATGATAATTCTACAGGATATATCAAAATGAATCGTTTTGGGCACAAAACATATGATGAACTATCAGCATCAATTGATTCCTTAGAAACAATAGGCATGAAAAATCTAATATTAGATTTAAGAAATAATCCTGGCGGCTTAATGGATCAAGCTGTTAAAATTGTTGATTTGTTTATAAATTCTAATGATACTATTTTGTTTACTAAAGGTAGAATCAGAGGAGCAAATGAAACTTTTTATGCTACAAAAAATAGAAATGATAAAAGCTTTCCTATAATTTCTTTAATGAACCGAGGCTCTGCTAGCGCTAGTGAAATTGTATCTGGAGCACTTCAAGATTTAGATAGAGGTTTAGTCGTAGGAGAAACAAGCTTTGGAAAAGGCTTGGTACAAAGGCAATTCCCATTAGATGATGGTTCAATGGTACGTATAACAATTGCTAAATATTATACTCCGTCTGGCAGAATGATTCAAAGGCCGTATGATGAAGGGCTAGATACATATTACAGTGATATTTGGGAAGAAGAAAATCGAGAAGCAAATGATTCTACTTTATTATCACGGCCCACATTTAAAACAAAAAAAGGACGCATAGTATATGGCGGGGGGGGAATTAGGCCTGATATTTTTATTAGCAATGATTATGATTTACAAACAGCAACACAAAAAATATTAACAAACCCAGAAAGGCTAACATTTAAATATGCAAATATTGTAATACAAGACTTCGATTCTAATAAATCCTTTGTTGAGTTTAATGAGGAAATAAAACAATCAGATATCATTGATATTAATAATTTTATAGAATGGTTAAATCAAGTGGATGAAAATTTTGATATAAAAAATCAGGACATCATTGATGATTGGGCTAAAATAGAAAATAGAATTTATGCAGAAGTAGCGCGTATTTTATGGGGAAATGATTATTATTATCATATTATGCTTAATCAAGATATTCAATTTCAAACTGCTCTTGGAAATTTAGAAACTGCAAAGGCAATTAGAAATTAATGGTTTTTTATAAAATCATTTGTAATTTGTGTTATACTAAATAAGATTCGTAAATTCTATGCTGGTTATAAGAATTAAAAAGAAAGGAAAATAATGGTAGAATTATTTATACAAGGCGGTGGTTTTATGTGGCCCATTTTGTTTATTTTTATTATTGGTTTTGTTTTTGTTGGGGAAAGATTATTCCACCTTATAAAAGGATTGTCCGCAAATGAAGCTTTTGCTGAAGGTATCGTTGAAACATTTGAAAACGATGGAGTAGAAGAAGCTCAAAATGAATGTGAGTCAGCTGTTGGTCCTGTAGCAAATTTATGTTATAATGCTCTTGAAAAAGCAAATGATGGAGCAGCGGCAGCAGAAAAAACTTTAGACCAAACAGGTTCAATAGAAATGGCCTCATTGGAAAAAAACATGACTTGGATTTCACTTTGCATAGCAACTGCCCCTATGCTTGGTTTCTTAGGTACTGTTTGGGGTATGATAGAAGCCTTTCGTGAAATTGAAGCTGCAAATGATATTTCTCCTGCTGTTGTTGCTGGTGGTATTTCAGTTGCACTTTTAACTACAGCATTTGGGTTAGTAGTAGCTGTGATACTTCAAGTATTACAAAATGCAGTTATGTATATCATTGATAATCAAATTGTAACAATGCAAAAAAGCACAACAATGCTTTTAGGTGCCATTGAGAAGAAAAAGAAATAATGTTATCAAAGCCTCGTAGACAAGCCATGCAAGAGATTAACTCTTCTTCTATGTCGGATATTGCGTTTTTGCTATTGGTCTTTTTTCTTGTAACCACAACTATTTCTCTTGATAAGGGAATTAGTTTAATTTTACCAGCAGATGGAAATGAGTTAGAAGTAAATAAAAAAAATATAGTTGAAATTTTAATTAACGATCGAGGCGTTGTTTTAATGGATGATGACCCAGTACAAATCAATAAAATTAAAAAAATAGCTGAAAATAAAGTTAATAATAATGATAAAATTATCTTTTCTGTGACTACGGGAAAAAATACCGAATATCATTATTATATTTCTGTTTTAGATCAACTCAAACAATCTGGGGCAACAAAAATTTCCATAGCTAATCCTCCAGGTTTTTAAGATTATGAAAATAAATAGAAAAAATAAAACAAGTAACGAAATTTCCACATCATCATTGCCAGATATTATTTTTATGTTATTAATATTTTTTAT
>MDTE01073720.1_pt1 | contig 10466 bp, 8 predicted proteins | sample 811231 | NCBI WGS metagenome assembly MDTE01 (sample SAMN05326651, study PRJNA326480) | marine metagenome | isolation source: seawater | place: Indian Ocean: Red Sea | collected 2010 | reverse complement strand
GTACTGCGCCAGCGCAGCGATGTGCGTGCAAAAAGCGTCAAGCATCTCTTGGCGCCCAGGGTAGTCCTCAGGAAAAGCAGACAACGACCAAGCCAAGCCGAGCGCGGGAAAGCCGTTGCCACGTCCCCACGCCGCCTCATCGAGCGGAGAGTGGCGATGGAGGCCATCCTCGCGCAGATTCAGCTTCTTCATGAACCGCATGTGGCGTACGCACATGTCGAAGTACTTGGTCTCACGCGTGAGCCTCCCGACCTCCGCCAAGATCGGACAACCCATGAAAACGGCGTCGCTCATCTCAGAGTGGTACGCCATAGCCTCGTTCGGGTTGCCGGAAGCATCGAAACCGCGATCCGCCGCACGTCGTGCCAGCTCCATGTACTCTTTGTCGTTCGGGTGGAGCTTCTTGAAGAGCCTCGTGAGAATGAGTTCCGGGAAGATGAGATGCCCCGAGAGGTAGCTTCCGGACGCCTTCTCAGGAAGCGCCACGGCTGTACCGTCGATGTAGGGCCCAACGATGCGTTCGACATCCGCCAACGTTTCCACGCGACGATCCTTGAGGCTTCCAAGACGTAGTCGGCCAACAAGCGCGACGGCGGGAATGTAGGTCACCGTCTTAAGCTCATGACCGTAGTGCTGGCTGAGCTGCTCCGCGACCTTGAGCGCCGATCGACCGAGTCGACTCTGGAGCTCGACACGCGCCGGTGAAGGCCCTTCGACGCGGGCACTACGTAGCCGCGCGAGCAAAGTTGGAAACGTTCTCCCGGCGCCGTCTCGCGGTGCACCCGGAGATCCAACGTGCAATCGAATCGCTGGAACGGTGCCGGTGCCGCTCGGAGACACCTTGACGACCTGCGCCACGAGGTCACGCGACGCGTCGACGCCATTGAAAAAACTCGATGCTGCCCCAAGGCGTCGAAGCTGCTCGCTGTCGGACGGCGGAATGAATACCGCCGGGAAATTTCCGACTCGTACGTCGATGACAATGTCGGGAGCATGCATACCGATCCAGCGCCAGACGTACGCAGCCTCCGGCGACGGCGCGTTCCCATACGCCGCCTCACCCGGCGGATAAAGCGGCAACTCAGCCACCGCGAGCTCTCTAACGGAACCGGAGATATCGTCTGGAAAAACACAGGGTACCGCCGACACGTCAAAATACGTCCGCAGCGGTGCGGCGGCCTCATCCTGAGCAAACCACTCCACACACTGAATCGCCGCCTCCACCGAAGATGCCCCTCGGTCCATCCCCCCGAGGATCAGAACACGCGTCTTCTTTGTATCGAGCTCGTCGGCCGCATCGCTCACGAGTGCGACGACCGGTGTCTGCTCGCCTGTGAGACCAATGTCTCGCGCGCTGAGACCCGGCAGCCGAAGCTCCTTCAGACGGCGATCGATCTCACCGGCGGAGACTTCTGTCGGGGCAAGGACGAACCATGCAACACCCCAGAGAAGGATCGCCACAATCGTGGCAGTCCAACGTGTTTTGAAATTCATCCGCCCCGACCTCATTTGTCGAAAAGTGATTGATCCCAATCGACCCACTCGAGCATGCCACTTTCCTCAAAAGCTTTCCGCACCGCCGCCATGTACTCGTCCGATGGGTTGGACTGAGCCGGATACGGAGGTCCCGCATCGAGTCCTAGGCATCGTAGCGCCAGACGGGCAGTAGGACCCTCGCCGACACCAACCCACGACACCTGCTCCGGGCCAACGAGCCTGACGAATGGATCGAAACGCATCTTGGCGTACATCGCGTCATATTCGTCATAGTGTCCATCCTTCAGGAGCCCCCACTCTTTGAGTGCGAGGCGCGGTGCAGTGTTCGCTGCATGCGAAATGAACCCCTTCATGCCGAGCTTCGCCCCAAGCGAAAAAATTTGATTATTGTCGATGAAGTTGAACCGGTCGGAAAAGAGACGAAGAATCCGCAAGTAGTGACGAACGTCGTGTGCCGACCACTTGACACCTACGACGTTGTCTAACGTGTTGAGACGCTCAAGAAGCGTGGCTCCGATATCGAAACCGGGTTTTGGCATCGCCCACGGGACGTTGTACGCCATGATGCCGATGTCGACGTTATCGTTGACGTACTTGAAGTGACCGAAGACGTCGTTCTCCGAAGGCGCCATGTAGTGTGGCGGAGCCAGCTGAACAAAATCGATCCCCGCTTTCGCCGCGTAAGCGGCCTTCTCCGCTGCAACGCGCGCACTGAGTTCGAAGATGCCGACCATCGTCGGAACTTTGCCGCGCGCTTCCTCAGCAACAACATCGGTGATCGCGCAGAACTCTTCGTCCGTAAGAAAATAGCCTTCGCCCAGTCCACCGCAGGCCATGAGAACCGCCGTCCCCTCGGTCATGCCGTTTTCGATTAGCCAACGCGTGTGAACCCGATGGCGATCCAGTAAAAGCTTGTGGTTCTCGTCACAAAACGTCGGTAGCGAGATCACAATTCCCTGGAGCCGATCGCGGCGAGAGCTCGTCATGTTGAGTTCCTTTCGCAAAGAATTTTCGAACGTTGAAAACGTTCAGAGCCGCCGAAGTGTAACTGATCACTTTCGCGACAGGGGAACTTCTCCTCTGTTTTTGGTAGACTATTCGACGCTCAATCAACTTCCGGTTGTACCGTCCACAAGGAATGCCAATGAGTCCCTCTAGTCCCGTTCCCGATCTCATCTCCTACGCGCAAACAGGGGAAGAGCAGTTTCTTCGCCAAATTTTCGTACGCGATCAGATGGCTGAGTGGTCGAAGAACCCACTGATCATGTCGAGGGCAGAAGGCGTCCACTACTGGGACGTTCAAGGCAAGCGCTACTACGACGGCCTCTCAGGAATCTATGTCGTCTCTGTGGGACACAACAATCGGCGCGTCATCGAGGCGGTCCAAGCGCAGCTCGACAGCCTGCACTTCACACCGGTCATGCACGGAACGAACCCGATCGCGATCCAGCTCGCCAATCTGATTGCCGAGTTGACTCCAGGCGACCTCTCCACAGTGAAATTCCAGTGCGGCGGTGCTGAAGTCACAGAAGCGGCGATCAAGCTGGCGCGACAGTACGCCAAACTCACCGGCCATCCCAACAAGTACAAAATTCTCTCGCGGTATCAGTCATGGCACGGCTCGACGCTCGGCTCTCTGTCGGCGTCCGGCCTCAAAGGCCGAAAGACAGTCAACGAGCCACTTGCCCCCGGGTTTCTCCACTTCTTCCCGCCAACATGCTATCGCTGCCCCTTCGGGAAGAGCTATCCGGACTGCGACATCACGTGTGCGACGTTGGTCAGCGACATGATTGAAATGGAGGACCCCGAGACCGTTGCTGCCATCATCGTTGAACCGATCGGACACACCGGTGGAATCATTGATCCTCCCGATGAATACCTGCCAATTCTCCGGGAAGTGTGTGACCACCACAACATTCTCTTGATCTTCGATGAAATCATCACAGGCGTCGGTAGAACCGGCCACCTGTACGCGGCAGAGACTTTCGGTGTCGTCCCCGACGCGATCTGTTCAGGCAAGGGACTCGCGGGCGGCTACGTGCCTCTTTCCGCAATGATCTGCCGTCGACCGATCGCTGACACGTTCTGGGGCCCGGCAAACGAGAACCCGGGCTTCGTTGAGGGACACACCTTCGAAGGCAACCCGGTTTCGTGCGCGGCGGGCATTGCGGTACTCAAAGAGATCATCGAGCGCGACCTTCTCGAGAACACGAGACGACAAGGCGAACGTTTACGCTCCGGCTTCCAACGACTCGCAGAGAAGTACCCCGTCATCGGCGACATCCGAGGTAAGGGACTTCTCCAAGGCATAGAGTTCGTCAAGGATCTCAACACCAAGGAACGCTTTCCCGACAACAACCCGCTCGGAACACGCGTCGGTAAGCGGGCTCTCGAGCACGGACTCATCTCGCGTTTCGATCCTCATTGGATCGCGCTGGGTCCTCCCCTCGTGTCCACCGAGGAAGATATCGACGCCATGGTGGAAATCCTCGATCGGAGTCTTGGTGAGGAGCTCAACGCCGGATAGAAGGAATCGTCGGCTGCACGCGAGTGCACCAACCGACGTCCCCCGACCCGCCCAGAAACCTCGGTATAGGGAATCAGCAGATCTTCCCGCTGCAAATGAACGCGATACGCCGACGGTTGCTCGCTCCCCTCGCCCCCTTCTCAACCCTCTACGGCTACCGGGTGTGCCAGGGTTCGGTCAACGGTTTCGCCCCGTTAAGCTCTCCATAGCCTATGCCCGTCGTCCCCCCCGGGTTCGGGCCGGAGTAACGATCATCGACCGGATCGGCAAGCGGCTGGTAGCGAACGTCGAAGGAGAGTCGAACGCGACAAGCCGGAGAGTGGTTGTCGAGCGTCCCATGCAACGTCGACATGCCGAAGACGATCACGTCGCCCGGCGTAAAGTTCGCAGTAAGGAGACGACTCCCTCGCTTCTTAGCGAGCGTGACCACGTCGTCGAGAATCGCAACCAACGGTGACGACTTAGACTCGTAATCGATTGCGTGTGCCTGTTCGATCAAATCCGTGAACCCGTTGGAGCCCTCCACGACGACGAGAGGGCCTTCCGTTACCGGAATGTCGCCCAGAGCTCCCCAGACCGTGTAGATCCGATCACTACCACGCGAAAAAAACGGACGATCGTAGTGCAACTGCGTGGATCGTCCGACAGCTCCAGGACGCAAGAACAAATAGTCGTGAGGCTGCGCAGGTTCCCCAAGTACGCTCGTCATGAGCTTGCGAAGCTCCGCGCCGTGCGTCACGCACCGCAGCGCTTCTCCTTCGCAGACCGACTGCCAGAACTCGCCGAGATCTTCCGCGAGTTCGCGCCGACGGCTCTCCCCGGTTGCAATGCCGTCGACGGCAGGAGCCTTGATCTCACCGACGCCTTCCAGTCGCTCGAACACCTCTCGGCGCGCGGCCGCAATGGCCTCGCAACCTACGACGCCGCGCATGAAAATGTACCCGTCGGCCTCTAACCGGCGGGCGAGCTCCGCTCCATCACCGGCTTTGTCGGTGCTATCGCGCAACTCGGTGATCATGTCGTCGGGGATCACAGCCCCCTGCGTCAGGCAATCTTTCATACTGGGTCAGCCTCTGAGACGGGGTGATGGACCACTAAATCAAGGAGTTGAAAGACGAGTGTAACTCCTGCAGGAGCTACTTTTCATCGATTCTTCCGGTAAGTAGCGTAAAGACCTGACGTCGTGCGACCCGATGTCTAGGACGATGAGACCAACGAATCGCCGGTCAGTGAAGGTCCGAGTCGCTGCCCTTCTCGGGCCGCTTTTTCAGATCGCCAAGACCATCAGGTCAGCGTGTCGCAGCGGGACGCTTGGAAGCGCGCTCGGAGACCTCGTGCAACTGAGCGCCGCGGCGCTGCGTGGAGTCGCCGAGGAGTTTCGGGACTCCGTGCGCGAGCGCGACGGACTCGAGAGTGACAGCCTCAGCGAGCTCCAATCCCGAGTTAGCGGACTTCATGATCTTCTCCCGGACGAACCAGGCTACAGCTATTCGATTCTGATCCCGGCCGTCTCCGCAGACGTGAACCACCTGGTGCAAGCGGTAAGTTCCGCCGCAAGACAGACGTCGCCACGCCTGGAGATCCTCATCGGCTTCGCTAACGACGCTGCACAGATCGAGCAAGCCGTACAAGAAGTGCGAGACGATTTCACTGCGGTCGCGGCGAACATAGAGTGCGTTCATGTCCCAATCGACAAGAGCGATGACCCGACCGTTTCGGTCACGAACGCACTGGCCAAACGAGCGCGCCATGCGCGTCTCCTGGTCGTCGGCCCAGAAGATTGGCTGCGCCCAGACCTCCTCTATCGATTCGAGCTCGCGCTCAGAGCCGTCGAGGGTAGTCAACCAAAGGTGGTTCTCTGTGACGAGCGGGAGATCGACCAGGGCGACAGCCTTGTGAGAGAATCGCACCGAACTCGTCGCCCCCCTCACGTCCCCTACGAGTCCTGTGAAGCGGAGCAAAGCTGCCTACTCGTCCCGCGAGAGGTGTGGAACGCCGTCGGTGGACTTCGCCCGCGGTGTGCGAACGCCGCACGCTTCGACCTCTGTCTACGACTGCAACTCTACGGCTGCGAGTCTCTGCACGTCCCGCTGCCACTCTACGTGCGCAGGGTGTCCAGGCGCGAAGAACAAAGAGTCCCCCCGCGTGACGTGGCATCGGCGCGAGTGACCGCTCTCCGCGACTACGCCGCCTCCGCGCAGCTCGACTGGAAGATCGGCGAGCCAGACGAAGCGGGCGACTTCCGCGTAACTCCCGCGCTGGCCGAACAGCCGCCGGTTCAGGTGGTCGTCCTATTTCGTGATCAGCGGGAGCTGACGCTTCGCTGCGCTCGTAGCCTCGCGGCACAAAAAGGGGTGACGGTCGATCTGCTCTTCGTGAACAACCGCAGCACCGACGATAGGCTAAGCCAAGACCTCCAGCAGCTCGGGGCGACCGTGGTCGACGCCGACGAACCATTCAACTACTCACGTTTGAACAATCGGGGTGCGGCCGAGTCGACGAGCCCGCTGATTCTCTTCTTGAACAATGACGTCTGCTTGGAGCCAACCGCCGTCGAAGAGCTCGCACGGTGGATTCAACAACCCGGGATCGGCGCCGTCGGAGGGCGACTGCTCTACCCGGACAAACGCATCCAACATGCTGGGATCGAACGCGCGAATCTGACGCGCGAGACGGAAATCAGTTGGCGGCACACCGAAGTCGGCACGCCCCTGTGGAAAGCACACGCCGCCCACCAAGTCCGAATCGTCGAAGCGCTCACCGCGGCTTGCCTTCTCCTCTCGCGTGAGGTGTTCGAGTCGATTGGACAGTTCGACGAGCAGAACTTTCCGATCGCGTACAGCGACACCGATCTCTGTCGGCGGATTCAGGCGGCCGGACTCCTATGCCTCTACACGCCCTACGCGCAAGGGGTTCACTACGAGAGTTCAACCCGTGGCTATTCCTCAATCGAGGACTGGGAAAGGTCTCGCTGGCTGCACGAGTTGACTTCGACCGCCCGCGTCTCTGATCGTCCCATCCCAACGGAATTCCACTGACACTGGAGTCGACCTCGCGATGATCATTACGGACGAGTTCATCGTGCTCAACCTTCCAAAGACCGGGAGCACGTACGTGCGCGCCGCGATTCGCAGGGCCCACCGCAAGCGAGCCGGGATCGCTCGACATCTCGCGCTTAAGCTCAGGCTCGTCAGGACGCCCACCTTCGTCGAGCGGCTGCTGCCGCACATCGACGAGACCAACAACCCAACGGTCAGGGATCAGCATGGCACGTTCCGCCAAATCCCCGTCGAACACCGCAACAAGAAGATCCTCACCGTCGTTCGGAATCCACTCGATCGATTTGTTTCCGCCTATCACTTTGGCTGGTGGAAAACACATCCTCCCGGAGACAAATCAGCAATTCGAGAGGTCTATCCACACTTTCCGGATCTGAGCTTCGAGGAGTTCTTCGAACTTTTCGACACATTCGGCTCCGCGGACCGTCTCCAGGGCGTGCAAACGAAGTCCAAGATCGGCATTCAAACGATTCAATTCGTCCAGTTCTTCTTTCTCGACCCAATCTCCGTTCTACGTCAGATGGACGAGGAATGGATCGACAGCGGTGCCTACCAAAAGCTCCTACCCGAAATCACCTTCCTGCGACAGGAGTGTCTGAACGAGGAATTGTTCCGGTTTCTACGTAAGAACGGCTACGAAGACGTCAACCTCGACTTCGTCCTCCAAGACGAACGCGTCAACGTGACGACGCGTGGTGAGTCACCGTTCGAAAGCAAGCAGCACTACTCCGAGTCGCTCCTGGAAAAGATCTTGGATCGAGAGCGGTTCCTGTTCCGATTGTTTCCGGATTACCTCCCAGAGGTGAGCGTCCAGGATCGATAGTTCCGTCGCGTCCTTCGCGACTCTATATCTTCTAGCCTCGTGGTATTCCTTCGCGCGCTTGGCGAGGACTCCGTCGCCGTGTCGCGTACCCCAGGCCGCTGCGGCCGAACCCGTTGCCATTGTAGAACATGTACTCCCGATCGCCGTATACGACGACGTGCGGGTATGCGATCATCTCGGAGTCCCAGCCCTCTTCGGCGACGTCGATTCCGGCCAGCTCGTCGCGTCGCTGCCATTCGACGCCGTCGGTCGACTCCGCATACCCGATCCGATAGCTCTTTGATCGATCCGTTCTGTAGCCGTACGCGCCTCGATAGGAATACCACATGCGATAGCGCCCTGAGTCTTCCAACACCGACGCACTGGCGATGCCACCCTCCACTTCGCTGGCATAGTCCACCGCAACGACACCGCGACGATCCCAGTGAATGCCGTCATCCGACTCGGCGTACTTGATGTGATAGAAGGCCTCGTCCTTCCCTTCGAACGTCTCCCACTTCGTGCACGAGAGATACCACATGCGCCAGCGCCCGCGCTCTACGCGAACACACGACGTGCCAGTGAAATAGGGTTCGTCAGAAGTCGGCTTAAGGAGAGCACCTGCTGGCTCCTTCCTAAACGTTCGCCCTCCGTCTTCGCTCACCGCGAGACAAACGGAATTGTGATAAGGAAACGTCTCGGGGATAGTCCAACCGATGTAGTAGAGAAACTTCGCCTTTCCGTGCGTGACGATCCAGGACGGCATCACACCGCAATCGTCGGCGGCTCCTTCCGCACCCAAGTCGAGAATCGGCACGTCATGCTCGTAGAGAATACGCTGCGGGTTGCCGGCTTCGACTTCGATGTAGCTCGTCCGACTCCTTCCGTCCACGTCGCGTGTCGCATAGTAAATGCGCCACACGTCTTGGTCGCTGTCGTCGACGACGGGGACCTGTGCGTGAGTCTTGTTCCACGTATGATGTGAAGCGGTTGAGAAGACGAGCCCCTGCTTCTCCCAAGACATGCGCGGAACGCGCCTCCTACAGATCCAAGTCTTCCGAGGGCCCCTTACGCCGCGCCGGCACGCCTACGTACATACTCCACGCTTCCGTACTCTTCGTAAGACATGCGCCCATCGCGACGAAGGTACCCTCAGCAATCGCGAGCCCATCACGAATCGTTGCGTTGACTCCGAAGTAGCTGTACGACTCAACAGCGCAATGCCCGGAAAGGACAACATGGGACGAGAACATCACGTGGTCTTTGATCTCTCCGTGATGCCCGATGTGATTGCCACTCCAAAGCACTACGTTGTCACCGACGGATACAAACGGCTGAATCGTGTTGTCTTCAAGAATAAAACAATTCTCTCCGATCGGCGTCTCCGGAAAGACAGTCGCCTTCGAGCTCACATACGAAATGCATTCGTACCCCGACGCCTTGACCTTTTGAAAAACCTCCGCACGCAAACGGTTCATACGGCGTGGCGACATAGGCGCGAAAAAGTGAAAATCGCCTGGAGGATACTTGTCGGCCACCTCCTCAAACGGCTCGATCGGGAAGCCACGAAACGTCCGGTCCTCCGGCAGATAGTCCTCGGAGACGCAAAACGCAGCTACTTCATGCTCGCTGTCATGCTCAAGATAGAAGTGCGCCAGAGAGGCGAAGTCCTCAATGCCGAAAATGATCACGTTCGCCATGGTCGGAGCATTCCTTCGTTTGATCGATAAACATAGGCCGTGTACTCGTAGAGGCCATAATCGCTACGAATCAGAAAGTGTCTGCTGACGTCGCGAATCAGGAACTCCGCAAGCATGTCGAACGGCATATGAAACAGGTCGTTACGCTCCCAGTCGACATGCTTTGACATGACATTGAACGCGAGCCCCACGTCGACTCGCTCGAAGATCATTCCGACCAACTGTTTAAACAATTCGCTCATCGTTTCGAACGACAGTGCGAGTTTCTCGGTAAACACGCCGTTCATGACGACGTAGTCGAAATTTGGTAGAGCGCCCGCGTCGTCGAGTACGTCCATGCAAAAGTACTCAACGTCGGGATACTTGTTGCGGGCGACTTCAATGAACTTCGGAGACACATCGAGTCCGGAGTAGGCGACGCCTTCGACTCGTTCCTCGCGCATGTAGTCCAAGAGACCGGACGTTCCACACCCAAAGTCAAGCAGAGTAACAGGACGCTCACCTGATCTCTGGATGAGGTCCAACATCACTCGATAGCGCAGCTTCGCGTCTTCGGCGTTTGGCCAGTCGACGCCCAGATGGGAGTCACCGTGCTTCTCGAGGCAGGCCTCGTAGTGACGCACGAGGGAGCGATACTGTTGACGTTCTCGATCAGTAATCACGATACCAATCCGTCGCGAGTAGACTCTCGCGCGCTACGTTCCAACTAACGAAACTCTCCCGCGCGATATCTCGGAAAGTAGCCCGTGTCCGAAGCGCCGCGCGCTTCGACGAGCTCTGCGTAGCGAGCCGGGTCGTAGATACGCCCGCAGAAGTAAACTGTGCGTTCGCCAGTAGCCCAGCCTCTCTTGAATCGTGCCAGGCCGTCCTCGCCCCCAACG
>MDTE01159996.1_pt1 | contig 10467 bp, 10 predicted proteins | sample 811231 | NCBI WGS metagenome assembly MDTE01 (sample SAMN05326651, study PRJNA326480) | marine metagenome | isolation source: seawater | place: Indian Ocean: Red Sea | collected 2010 | reverse complement strand
TTCAACTAAATTATAAGTTATTGTTTTTTGGTATAATCTCTTTTCATACCTAGATGTTTTTAAAAAAATACTAATAGACTTACAGAATAAATTATAGTTTCTTAATTTTCTTGCTGCTTTTTGTACATAGACTATCAAAGCATCTCTGATATCCTCATAAGAACTAAGTTTTTTACCAAATGATCTAGAAACTGTTATTGATTTTTTTTTTACTTTACTAGATTCTAATCTGTGACAAACTATGCCCCTTAACTCTAATATTGTTCTCTCAAGTAGTATTCCTTTTTTATCTCTGAAAAAATTTTCATTACTTCTGCTTAACTCCAACCCATTTTTTATACCATTTTCTGATAAGAACTTTTTCAGACCTTTACCTATTCCCCAAATATCCTCAACCATTGTATCTTGGAGAATTCTAGTCAACTCCTTACTAGAATTAATACTCAAAACATTTTCATATCTAAATTCAATATTCTTATAATCATTTTTTTTTTTTATTACTCTATTAATGACTTTAGAAAGAGTTTTAGTTTTTGCAATTCCAATACTAACAGGGATACCTGTCCATTGTAAAATTTTATTAGATAAATCATAACAGAATAATTCTGGTCTATTTATTTTTTCCAAATTAAAAAAAGCCTCATCAATTGAGTAGACTTCAACTTCAATGCAATTTTTCTTTAAAATGCTCATTATTCTACCTGATATATCACCATAAAATGAGTAATTTGAAGACCTTACTATTATTTTAAATTTTTTGATTAAATCTTTTATTTTAAAAAATGGTTCACCCATTTGTATACCTAAACTCTTTGCTTCGTTGGATCGTGAAATTACACAGCCATCATTATTTGAAAGAACTACAACTGGCTTATTTAAAAGAAACGGGTTAAATAACCTCTCGCAAGAAACATAGAAGTTATTACAATCAAGAAGAGCAAACATAAATTCTAACCCAAATTATGTATGACATGCGTTGCAACCCCCCATATTTCTAGATCATAGTCTTCTCTAACCTTAATATCAGGATAATTTAGGTTCTCTGACTTAAGAAAGTAAAGTCCTGATTTTCTATCTCTAAAAATTTTTTTAACAACTAATTCACCGTTTAATGATGCCACTACTACTGATTGATTGGTTGGTTTGATTGCTTTGTCTACAACTAATATATCATTGTCAAAAATACCGATATTCATCATAGAGTCTCCAGACACTCTCATAAAAAAAGTAGCCTCTTCGTTTTTAATTAAATATTTGTTTAGATCTAACCTCTCTTCTATATAATTCTCAGCAGGTGAAGGAAATCCAGCTGCAGCCTTTAGAATTTTTATTATTATATTTTTCTTAGATAAATTTTTCATTATGAATGTATAATTATAAGAACATAAGTAGAACTTTCAATACTTATTATGAATTTTTGTTATAATTTACAATTGAAAGTATTATCCATAAATTTTATATTTTTTACGTAATACAAAAAAAATTGATGATTCCTTTATATGATGAAAATCCAGTAAAAAATAAAAGTTATATTAGAGCTATTATTCTAATAATTTGCACGATAGTATTTATTTGCCAAATAACATCTAGCAATAATGAGTTCCTCATATATTATTTCGGTTTTAAGCCTGCCAGCTTATTTGGTGACGTAAATTTTCCAACTCTAAATCCTATATTAACACTATTTACCTCTATGTTTATGCATGGAGGATGGATGCACTTTCTAGGAAATATGCTGTACTTATGGATTTTTGCTGACAATGTCGAGGATAAAATGGGTAAAAAAAAATTTATCCTATTTTACGTATTAAGTGGATTTATAGCGGCTATTTCGCAGGCTATAATAAATTTAGACTCAAATATACCCATGATAGGTGCGTCTGGAGCAATAGCTGGAATTCTAGGCTCCTATATGTACTTGTATCCTAAAGCAAAAGTATTAGTTTTAATTCCTTTTTTAATATTTTTTACAATCAGGTTAAGAGCATATATTCTTTTAATAATATGGTTTTTTATACAGTTTTTTAATTTTACAACTAATTCTGTTGAATCAGTTGCATGGCTTGCACATATTGGTGGTTTTGTTTTTGGGTATTTCTACTGCTTATTAAATTTTAAAAAAAAATTAGTAAAAAAAGGGAAGTCCAAATTATTAATGAGAAAAAAAGGTCCATGGGGTTAAGAAATATTAAAAAATTTTAAAATCTCTTCTTTGTTTTCATTAAGTTCAGGAGATTTTCTTGGTTTTCTTAATCTTTCTTGAAAATCAAGCTTAATAGGGTTTCCAGTAACTTTAAACTTACCTAAGCCAATATCTTTATAATCTAAAATCATATTTCTATTTTTTACTTGAGGATCTTTTAATATATCCTCAATATTATTAATTTTTGAACATGGAATTTTATTTTTTCTAAATAATTTAATCCAATATTTAGATGTATGTCTTTTTAGTTTTAACTCCATCCTAGATTTTAATAATTTTAAGTTTTTATTTCTATTTTGATTATCAATAAAAAGGTCATCTTTTGACATCTTGTGATCTTTAATTAAATAACACATTTTCTGGAAAATTTTGTCATTACCTGCCGCAATTGCAATTGGACCATCTTTACTTTTGAATACACCAAATGGTGATATTGAAGGATGATCGTTTCCAACTGGATGAGGTATTTTTTTATCTATAGAAAATCTAGCAATAGCATTTTCTAAAATTGCAACCTGACAATCAAGCATACTTAAATCTAGTTTTGATCCTTTTTTACTTTTATCTCTCCATATCAATTGAGATAAAATTCCAATTACGCAAAATAAACTTGCAACAATATCACCTATTGAAGAACCAACTCTTATAAAATCATTTCTATTTTTTCCAGTTACACTCATAATGCCGCCCATTGCTTGAACTATTATATCATATGCAGGAAGATCTTTGTAAGGTCCACTCTCTCCAAACCCACTAATTTTTGAATGAATTAATTTTGGAAAATTTTTCTTAAGATAAATCCATGTAAAACCAAGTTTTTCAAGTGTTCCAGGTCTAAAATTATCAATTAAAATATCTACCTTTGATAATAATTTTTTAAAAATATCTTTATCTTTTTTATTTTTTAAATCTAATACAATACTTTTTTTACCCCTATTCAGTGAAATAAAATATCCAGATTTTTGTCTAATGAAAGGACCAAAATTTCTTGAGTCATCTCCTAATGGTTTCTCCACTTTTATAACATTTGCCCCTAAATCTGATAAAATCAAAGTTGCAAAGGGTCCAGATAAAACATTGGTCATATCTAAAACATTAATTCCAGATAAAGGTGAGTTTTTTATTTTATTTTTTTTTTTCATTAAAAATTTAAAAACTTGAGATTATAATTTATTAAAATAAAAATAAATCATGAATCTAGATCAATTCAATGAAAAAAGTAAAATTTTAATAAATGAAGCCCAAAACAAAGCTATACTAAAAAATCATCAGCAAGTTTTACCTATACATTTAGTTTTATCAATATTTTTACAAAATGATCCGTATCTTCTCGAAATAATAACAAATAGTGGGTGTGATACAAAATCTATTTTAAAGGAAATTTATATTGAAATTGAAAAAATTCCTTCGATAACCGGTGATAACGTCAATATTTTTTTATCTAACAAACTCATAAAAATTCTTGAAAGTTCAAAATACCTAAAGGATGAATTCAAAGATACATACGTTTCACCTGAAATAATTCTCTATGCTTTAACCTGTGAAAGAAAAGATGAAATTTTAAGTATTCTTAACAAAAATGGTCTTAATAATGAAAGTTTAAAAAAATCAATTTTAAAAATCAGAAAAGGAAAAAAAATTGATAATGAGTCAATGGAAATAAATTCAGATATTTTAAAAAAATATACTACAGATTTAACTGAGTTAGCAAGAATTGGTAAATTAGATCCAGTTATTGGAAGAGAAGAAGAAATAAGAAGAAGTATTCAAGTTCTTTCTAGAAGAGTAAAAAATAATCCAGTTTTAATTGGTGAACCAGGAGTTGGTAAAACTGCCATTGTTGAAGGCCTTGCTTTAAGAATAATAAATAATGATGTTCCTGATTTACTTAAAAATAAAAAGGTTCTTTCGTTAGACCTTGGTTCAATTATAGCTGGTGCAAAGTTTAGAGGAGATTTTGAAGAAAGAATGAAATCTATTTTGAATGAAGTTAGCGAAAAACAAAATGAAATCATTGTTTTTATAGATGAAATTCATACACTTGTTGGAGCAGGAAAAGCAGATGGTTCATTAGACGCATCTAATTTATTAAAACCTGCTTTAGCACGAGGAGAATTGCACTGCATAGGTGCAACAACTTTAAATGAATATAGAGAAAATGTTGAAAAAGATGCTGCTCTTGCAAGAAGGTTTCAACAAATATTAGTCGAGGAACCTTCAAACGAAGATACTATATCAATTCTGAGAGGATTAAAGGAGAAGTATGAAGTTCATCATGGTGTAAAAATTTTAGATTCTGCTATTGTTTCTGCTGTTGAACTTTCAAGAAGATATATAAATGATAGGTTTTTACCAGACAAAGCTATTGATTTAATGGACGAAGCTGCTTCTAGAATAAGATTACAAATAGATTCTAAACCAGAACAAGTTGACCATTTAGAGAGGAAGTTACTTCAAAATAGAATAGAATATGAAAGTTTAAAAAAGGATAATGATAAAAAGTCACTTGAGCGATCAATTGATTTAAAAAAAGAAATTGAATCACTTGAAGATGAATTTAAAAGTATTAACCAAAAATGGACTGAAGAAAAAAATAAAATAGTAATGATTCAGAAACTAAAGTCTGAAATAGATGAACAAAAAAATATACTTAATATTCTTCAAAGAGAAGGAAAGTTATCAGAGGCTGGAGAACTTGCTTATAGTAAAATTCCTTCTCTAGAAAAAAGTTTAACAAAATTAGAAAATTCAAAATTTGAAAAAAAAATGATTAGTAAATCAGTTACTTCTAATGAAATTGCAGAAGTCATTTCTAAAATAACTGGAGTTCCTATTGAAAAAATGCTTCAAGTTGAAAAGAATAAACTTCTTAATATGCAAAAAATTTTGTCTGAAATGGTTATTGGACAAAAAGAAGCTATTAAAAAAATATCATTGGCAGTTTTAAGATCTAGGGCAGGAATACAAGATCCAAATAGGCCTATTGGAATTTTTTTGTTTCTTGGACCAACTGGTGTTGGAAAAACTGAATTAACCAAAGCTCTTTCAAACTTTCTTTTTGATGATAATAAATCTTTATTTAGAATCGATATGTCTGAATACATGGAAAAACATTCTGTTTCCAAATTAATTGGATCTCCACCTGGCTATGTCGGATATGAAAGTGGAGGTATGTTAACTGAAGCAATTAGAAGAAAACCTTATCAAGTTATTCTACTCGATGAAATTGAAAAAGCCGATTCAGAAATTTTTAATTTACTTCTTCAAGTCTTTGATGAAGGAACATTAACTGATTCACAAGGAAGAAATGTTAATTTTAAAAATACAATTATTATTATGACATCAAACTTAGGTGCCGAATTCATTAATTTTTCAGAAGATCAAAAGAATCAAATAGAAATTTTTACTCAAGAGAAAATTTATGAACAAATTAAAAAAAAATTTAAACCCGAATTTTTGAATAGAATAGATGATATTATAATTTTCAACAGACTTACAAAGAAAGATATTAAAGAAATTATTCTATTACAAATCAATAATCTCACAAAAATTCTTCAAGATAAGAAAATTAAACTTAATCTTGATGATTCTGCTAGAAATTGGCTCGTAGATGAAGGTTATTCAACTGACTATGGAGCAAGGCCTTTGAAAAGAGTTATTCAGTCCCAGATTACAGATAAAATTGCTTCCTTGATTTTAGCAAATAAGATTAAAGATGATCAAACTTTAAATATTACTGTACAAGATAATGATTTAATTTTTAAGGTAAAATGATGTTGAATAAACCTAAAATAAACTTTAAAAAAATTTGCTATTTTATTTATTTACCAAAAATGCAAAGTCTTTTTCCTATAGAATTTGACCAAAAATTAGGTCTATCGGACTTAATTTGCATTAAAGAGCAAAAAGAAAAATTAATTATAAATACTGAAAACTTTATAAATGACAAACCATCTAACGATGTTTTATTGTGGGGTGCTCGTGGTATGGGCAAATCATCTCTAGTTAAGACAACTATTAAATATTTTTTTGAAAAAAAAAAAAATATTTTCTTAATTGAAATCTTAAACTTTAATCTAAATGCTTTGCCAGAAATTATTTATTTTTTAAATGGTTTCAATTTTAAATTTATAATTTTTATTGATGATTTATCTCTAAATTTTAATGAAAAAGATTTTATTCTTTTCAAAAGTTTAGTTGAAGGTAGTACAATTAGAAATCCTGAAAAAATAAAATTTTATATTACTTCAAATTTAAGACATCTTTCAAATAAAAAATCTGAAAATAAAGAGTCAATTGTTGATATCGAAACAAAAGAAAATACAGATAACCTGATATCACTATCTGATAGATTTGGTTTGTGGATCGGTTTTCACAATTCTGATAAAAAAAAATACTTAGATATTGTAAATTATTATTTAAAAAAAAGTAAGATTGTTACTTCTAATAAGTTATTAGAAGATGCAATGCAATGGTCTCTTGAAAAGGGCAATTATTCTGGAAGAACTGCATTCCAATTTGTAAGTAATTTAATTTCTCAAAAGAAAATTTAATTTTTTATGATAAATAATTTAGTGGATCAACAGCAACTTTTCCTCTTCTTATCTCAAAGTGTAGTTGAGTCTTATTAACATTGCCAGTTTTTCCAACAGTCCCAATTATTTGACCTTGTTTGACAACTGATCCCTTAATAAGTTTTGTTTCTTTTAAATGAGCATATGCAGTTATCCAGTTTTTGGAATGTTTTAATAATATAAGGTTTCCGTATCCTGGAATTTCGTTTCCAATATAGATGACTTTTCCGGTCATTGCTGCAGTTACGCTTTTTCCTGGTGGTGAAATTATATTTATACCATCATTGTGAAACCCTGGTTTAAGAGAACCAAATCGTGCAATAATTTTTCCTTTAAGAGGCCATTTAAATTTAATTTTATCCAATTGTTTTGATTTTTTTATTTTAATATTTGTTTTTTTCTTTTTTATATTTTTATCTGTGGACAATTTATTTAATCTTGGAATAATTAATTTTTGCCCAGTATTTAAAGCATTAAGATTATTTATTTTATTAATCTTAGATATTGCATAAATATCAGTCTGATATTTTCTTGAAATTGAATACAAAGTATCGCCTTTTTTTACCAAATGAGTTTTTGGTTTTGGAATAATCAGTTTTTGATTAGGATAAATCTTATAGGGTGCTTGAATATTATTTACAATTAAAATTTCTCTTAAAGGAGCATTAGTTTTTCTTGATATACTGTATAAATTTTCACCTTTTTTAACTTTATAAAATTTAGAATCATTACTCTTAAAATGACTATTAATGATTGTATATTTTTCATAAATTAAATCTTCACAACTAATTAAAAAAAAAATTATTAATAATAATCTCATTTTAATTTTCTTTTCCTTCTAATAAAGGAACAAATCTTACTTTAATTAAGTTTTCCAAAATAATTTGATCTTTTTTCTTTTTTATTACTTTTTTAAGTACTTGTTCATTGTAATCATCTCCAACTGGAATTACCATTATGCCATTGACACTCAATTGTTCGATAAGATTCTTTGGAATTTCTGGTGCACATGCTGTTACAATTATCCTATCAAATGGTGCCTGTTCTGACCAGCCAAGTCCTCCGTCATCATGTTTGCAAAAAATATTTGTAATTTTTAATTTTTTAAAAAGATTTAATGTTCTTAAAACTAACACTCTATGTCTTTCAACTGTGTAAACAAACCTTGCAAGTTTAGACAAAATATAAGATTGATAACCACTTCCAGTACCTATTTCAAGTACCCTCATGTTTTTTTTAATTTCTAGATGCTGAGTCATAATCGCAACTACAAGAGGTTGAGATATAGTTTGTCCACAATCTATTGGTAATGCAATATTTAGATTGGATTTTCTTTTTAAATTATTGTCAATAAATATACTTCTATCTGTTTTTTCTATTTCATTTAAAACGTTAATATCTGTAACACCATTTCTTTTAAGATCTAAAATCAGATCAATTTTATCTTTCTGAATTTGATTTTTTTTCATTTTTCTCTAATTTACTGACACCTCTCATGTAGGGTATTAGCTTATCCGGAACATTAATAGATCCATCACTTTCTTGATAATTCTCTAGTATTGAAATTAAAGTTCTTCCAACTGCCAATGATGAACCATTCAGAGTATGAGGATAGATAATTTTTCCACTCTCAAAATCCTTTGTTCTCATTTTCATTCTTCTAGATTGAAAATCCTTACAATTAGAGCAACTAGAAACCTCCCTATATTTATTTTGTCCAGGCATCCATAGTTCAATATCTATTGTGTAAGAAGAAGAAAAACCAATATCTGCTGAACACAGTTCAACAATTCTATAAGGCAATTCAAGTTGATTAAGTATGAATTCTACGCAAGAAACCATTCTATCTAGTTCTTTCATGGAGTAATCTGGTTCTGTAATAGAAACTAATTCCACTTTACCAAACTGGTGTTCCCTCATTAAACCTTTGGTGTCTTGACCAGAAGCCCCTGCCTCTGACCTAAAACAATTAGTGAAAGTTGTATACCTAATTGGAAGTTCTTTTATATTTATTAACTCTTCTCTATGCATATTAGTTAGAGGTACTTCAGAAGTTGGTATAAGCCATAAATCATTAAAGTTAGTCTGAAAAAGATCTTCAGAAAATTTTGGGAGTTGTCCAGTACCTAAAAGTGAGTGACTTTTAACTAATTCAGGCACTCTGCATTCAGAATAATTGAACGAGCTAACATTAATATCTAACATAAAATTTATTAATGCTCTATGCATTAATGCTAAATTTGATTTTAAAACTGAAAACCTACTGCCCGAAATTTTTATTGCTTTTTCAAAATCTAAAAAATTAAGATCCTCACCTAATTTCAAATGGTTTTTGGGATTAAAATTAAAATTTTTTATCTCACCAATTTTTTTTTTTATCTTATTCTCATCTTCAGATTTTCCAATTGGGGTTTTTTCATCTAAAATGTTAGGTATTTCATATAAAATTTTATTTATTTTAATAATTTGTTGATCGGTTAAATCATTAAGTTTTGATATTTTTTTTTTTAAATCTGAAACCTCATTTTTTAATTTATTAACAGAAACTTTATCTTTAGTAGAAAATTGTTTGGATAGTTTATTTCTGTTTTCTTGTAAAGATTGGGTTTTTTGTAAATTTTCCAAATACTCCTCATGAAGTTTAATTATTTTTGAACTTTGAGGGGATAAATTTCTTTTAATCAATGACTGATCAAATAATTTCGGGTTCTCTTTTATAAATTTTATATCATGCATTTTTTTTATCTTTGGTAAAAATATTAATAAATAGTATAGAAAATTCATAAAAGATTAAAAGTGGTATTGCAATTCCTATCTGAGATATAATATCAGGAGGTGTAAAGATTGCTGAAAAGATTAAGATTCCAATCATAAAATATTTTCTATTTGTTTTTAATTGTTTGATACTCAATATTTTAAATTTCGTAAGGACTATTAAGAATATTGGAAATAAAAAAGAGAGACCACATGAAAATAAAAGATACATTGTTAATTTCATATATTCTGAATATCTTGATTCTAATTCAATACTAAAGGAACCATCAATAAAATTTTCAAATGATAAAAAAAACTTCCAAATCACTGGTATTAAAAAAAAGTAACAAAAAAATAATCCAAGTATGAATAAAATGGGAATAAAAAAAAGTATAGGTAAGAAAAAATTTTTTTCCTTTTTATAAAGAGCTGGTGATATAAAGAAAACTAATTGAATAATAAAAAATGGTAAGGAAAATAAAAAAGCAGCAAACAATGAAATTTTAAGATTTGATATAAAAACTTCTGGTAATCCTGTAAAAATCATTCTTTTTTCATTAGAATTTTCTGAAAGACTAAATAATGGATTAATTAGTATTTTTGCAACATAATCAGAAAAATAAAAAAAAAAACAAAATGAAAATATTAAAAATAAAAAACACCAAATAATTCTATTTCTTAATTCTTTTAAATGATCAATATAATTCATCGATTATCTTTCTTCGATTTTTTTTCTTTTTCAGAATCTATATCAAATTTTGATAATTCGAATTTAAAGTTAGAAATATGTCTACTTATCTTTCTATAAAAAAGAGCGATATTTTTTGAAATTTTTGGAAGGTCTTCAGGTTTGATAAAAATAACTAAAAAAAAAATTATAATTAAAAGTTCAATTAATCCAATATTAAACATTAATTCTTTTTATTATTTTTTTTT
>MDTE01060734.1_pt1 | contig 10469 bp, 8 predicted proteins | sample 811231 | NCBI WGS metagenome assembly MDTE01 (sample SAMN05326651, study PRJNA326480) | marine metagenome | isolation source: seawater | place: Indian Ocean: Red Sea | collected 2010 | reverse complement strand
GGGCAAACCGGTCGGATGATACTGCACGAACTCCATGTCCTTGAGCGGACAACCGGCGCGGTATGCCAGAGCCATGCCGTCGCCGGTCTTGATCGCGGCATTGGTGGTGAACGGGAAGATCCGGCCCCCACCGCCGGTGCAGATGATCACCGACTTGGCCGGGATCGGACGGACGCTGCCCGAGCGCAGGTTCAGGGCGGTGACGCCGCAGATACGGCCGTCATCTTCGATCAGCGAGGTCACGTACCACTCGTCGTAGCGGGCAATCTGCGAGTACTGCAGTGAGGTCTGGAAGAGCGCGTGCAGCATGTGGAACCCGGTCTTGTCTGCCGCGTACAGCGTACGCTTGACCGTCATACCGCCGAAGGCGCGCACACTCACGCGACCGTCCGGATCGCGGCTCCAGGGACAGCCCCAGTGCTCCAGCTGGATGGCCTCGTCGCGGGCCTCTTTGACGAACGCTTCCACGACATCCTGGTCGGCGAGGAAATCGCTACCCTTGATGGTGTCGAAAGCGTGGGAGTCGAAGTCGTCGTCATCTCGCATCACGGCCGCGGCGCCCCCTTCAGCGGAGACCGTGTGGCTGCGCATCGGATAGACCTTGGACACCATGCCGACACTCAGCGATTCGTGCTCTGCGGCCACGGCGATGGCGGCGCGCAGTCCGGCACCGCCGCCACCCACGACAAGGACGTCGTGTTCAGGTAGGCTCATAGCTCAGTCTTCTGCTCTCGAAGTTGTTTTTGAGGACGGTGGACAGTAGACCCTGTACGCCCCCGAGCTGCAGATAATAGCCCGAGACAGAGGGGGCGTCAAAGGCCGGACCGGCTACAGAAAGACGACCGCCAGACTAACTGACGGTCGCCCGCAACTGCATTGCTCTACTTTGGCCGCGCTCAGGCCGCAAGGCCGACGATGTTGACGCGCTTGCGCCCCTTGCCGAACGACTCGTACTCCACATTGCCGTCGACGACGGCGAACAGGGTGTCGTCACCCCCCTTTTTGACGTTGGCGCCGGGGTGAATGCGCGTGCCCCGCTGGCGTACCAGGATGGTTCCGGCCGAAACCCGTTCACCGCCGTAACGCTTGACGCCCAGGCGCTGGCTGTTGCTGTCGCGGCCATTGCGGGAACTGCCTACACCTTTCTTGTGTGCCACTGGATCTACTCCTTGCCTGCCAGGATGTCGTCGATCTGCAATTCGGTGTAATCCTGGCGGTGGCCGTTGCGCTTCCGGAAAGTCTTGCGACGCTTCATCTTGAATACCACCACCTTCTTGTCGCGGCCGTGGCCCAGAACCTTGGCGGTTACCGAGGCGCCCGCTACCAGAGGTGAGCCGATCCGGGTGTCACCGTTGCCACTGACCAACAGGACGTCGTCAATCGTGTGGGTTGCGCCCTCTTCGACGTCGAGCTTGGGAACTCGTACCCTCTGGCCACTGGTGACCTTGACCTGGCGATCGGCGATTTTCACGACAGCGTACATGCTGCTCTCCTGAAGCGCAAAATCCGAGAAAGAGGGCTTAAGATAGGGCTCCTGCTGTTTCGTGTCAAATCTTGAACTCGGCAGTGACGTCGAGGTTGCGCTTCTGCGATATGAAGCGGTAGTCCTCGGGCGACAGATTGGAATCCTGCTCAAGCAGCAACCGGGCCTTGGTCGCTTTGCGAATGGAGCGCAGCCGGTTTTCCCGATTCTCCTGCATATACTTGGCTACTTCTGGATGCACCCGGAGGACGAAACGCCGCTCCTTGGTGGCAGCCCGCGACCGCTGCAGCCAGCGCTCGATCTTGGTCACTGTAGTATCCGGGCCCAGCACCCGGCCGGTGCCCTGACAGGTCGCGCAAGGCTCGCTGTGGGTGTGCAGCAGGTTGGGCCGCACCCGCTGCCGGGTCATCTCCGCCAGTCCGAATTCGCTCAGCTGCGGACTTACTGAGATTTTTGCCCGATCACGCTTCACTTCATCGATCAGCGTCTCGATGACCTTCCGGCGGCTCTTCTCCTCGTTCATGTCGATAAAATCGATGACGATGATGCCACCGATGTCGCGGAGACGGAGCAGGCGGGCGATCTCGCGCGCCGCTTCCAGGTTGGTATTGAGGTTGCTCTCTTCCTGATTGCCCGAGCCGGCCGAGCGCGCCGAATTGACGTCAATGAAGGTCCCCGCCTCCGGGTGGTCGACCACGAGGGAGCCGCCCTTGCCTAGCCAGACGATGCGGCTGCCGGCCTTTTCGAGGGCTTCCTCGATCTCATAGGCATCGAAGATCGGCCGCGGGTCGCGGTAGTACTCCACCCGCTTGCGCAACTCGGGTGAGACCGACCTCAGGTAGGCAACGATTTCCTTGTACAACTCCTTGGAGTCGACCACCACGCGATCGACGTTGTCGGTGAACAGGTCGCGGATGACGCTGGAGGTCATGCCCATTTCCTTGTGCACCAGGGCCGGGGCCCGCACTCGTTTGCTGGCCCGAACGAGCCGTTCATGAGCTTTGACCAGCTGCCGCAGATCCTTGCGAAACTCCTTCTCCGACTTGTTGCGGCCTTCCGTGCGGACGATTACAGAGTAACCCTTGGGCTTGAGCGCGGTGACCAGGTCGCGCAGCCGGCGTCGCTCGCTCCAACTGGAAATCTTGCGAGACACGCCCACCCAGTCCCGTCCAGGCACCAGCACCACGAAGCGCCCGGGGAACGACAACTGCGTGGTGACGCGAGCGCCCTTGGTACCGATCGGTTCCTTGGCGATCTGTACGAGAACCTTTTCGCCTTTCTTGGTCAGTTCCTGGATCGGCGGGTAGTGGCGGGATCGACGGCCGTTGCGGGAGCCGCCACCGTCGTCGACCCCGGCGGCCTCGATCATGTCCCGCACCTGCAGGAAGGCGGTTCGTTCCAGTCCCACATCAACGAAAGCGGCCTGCAGGCTTGGCAGGACAGCGGGGACCCTACCCTTGTACACATCGCCGACCATCCGTTCGTTCTCGGGGCGCTCGACCCAGATCTCGGCGAGCGAGCGATCCTCGACAATGGCTATACGGGATTCGTGAATACAGTCGTTTATGAATATCTCATTACGCATGGCGGACTTCCCGATCGTTGTGCCGTGCCACGGGCGTGGACGGCCGCTGTTTCCGGGACGGACCGGACAGGGGCATTTTTTGCACGCTGCGGTCAGACTGTGTGGAGATCGCTCGGGAAGGGTAGCGAGGCGGGACAACCGGATAGTCGAAAGACGCATGGCCACCAGGCCTGCACGCCCGTGACAGGTGCTGGAACGTTGCGCTGGGCAAAGCCCCCCTCGACCACAGAACGAGCACCGCACCTGACCGGGCCCGCTCTGGTGTCGACCCAGCCCGCTGCGGACAAACGTCAGGCTTGCTGTACGCCTCGTCAGAACGGACGACGGAGTAAACCGATTGAAACCGTGACTGAAATTCCCGAAAAACCTCCGGACACGGCTCCAACACTGACGGGCCGTCCCGTAAAAATCTCAATTGGGCCGCCGCGGCGCGTTCCGTACCGCGTCGGTTTCATATTCTATACTTGACAAGTCTAAGCCCCGCCGAGCCAGCGTGCAAGAACGAGCATGGTCGTTACGAGCCGGCTCGCAGGATCTGCTCGTAGCGGTCGGAATCGCCGAGGAGACGAGACGACTCCTGCACCTGCCGGTCGTTTTCGAGATCGGCCAGCTGACTGGCGCGGTGGCCGATCAGGCGCAGCGCGAACTCGCGTCGCAAGCCGGCTACTACATGGGGTCTGAGCTGCTCGCTCAGACCAGCGGCCAGACCCTGGCCGACGTAGGCGTCAAGACCATCGAGGTGCTGATTGAGCTTCTCGTCCCAGCCCATTTCATCGGCGTAGGTGCGCAGATTCTCCAACTCGCGCCGGCCGAGACGTCGCGCCAGGTCACTGATCAGCGAGTCCTTTGCGGCGAAGGCCGTGAAGGCGGTCAACACCACCTCATCTATTGGGGGAACCAGAGCCGACTGCGCCAGAGCGGAGTCGGCGGCAACGTAGTCGACGACGAAATTGAAGAACGCCCGGCTGCGTCGCATTTCCGCCACGAGGCGCGGCACCGGCTCCGACGCCACGATCACATCGGGCGCGATCCCGCCCCCACCGAACACGCGGCGTTGCCTGGAAGTGAAGAACTCGTCATCGGCCTCCCCTGCCGGATCCGTCCGGTCGTCGCCGAAATGTGAACCGACCACCATGTTCCCGATCGTCGTATCGAGAATCCGCTCGATCTGCCGCTCTTCGAGGCCGAAACGGGTCCGCAACGCCGTTTCTGCCCATCCTCTGGTCGGAGCCCGCATAACGATGTCCATGAGCGCTCCGAGGGGTAAATCGAACCCGCCGAAGGGCACTTCCATCATCGGGCCGCCGGAGTTGGCGATGCTGCGCCGATGGATGCTGCGCCCGCTGGGGGTGTAGTAGAGCGCGGTGGTAAGCTTGAGGGCACTGCTCTGAGTCTCGTGCAGGTCAAAGATGGTCTGGACCGAGCCCTTGCCGAATGAGTTGGTGCCAACGATGACGCCGCGATCGTTGTCCTGGATGGCGCCGGCCACGATCTCCGCGGCGCTGGCGCTGCCGGCGTCGATCAGGACGACCAGTTTCAGGTCCTTTGCCACCGGTCTGAGGATGGCGCGTTTCAACTCTTCGCGCCGCTCGTCCTTCTCGCGGATCGAGACGATGGGCGCCCCCTTGGGCAGAAAGAGGTCGGCCACCTGAGTCGCCTGACTGAGCAGGCCGCCCGGATTGCCTCGCAGGTCCAGGATAGCGCCAGATACATTGTCGCGCTTGAGCTGTCTCAGGGCCGCCGCCACCTCCGCAGCAGTGTCTTCCGAGAACCGGGTCTGGCGCATCCCGATGTAACCCACGCTCGGTCCAATCTCGGCGACCAGGGCCACGCTCCTGATGCGGATGATCTCGCGCTCGATCTCCACGCGCCTCGACGCAGCTGCGTTGTTGCGGTTGACGCTGATGGCCACCTTGGTTCCCGGCTCGCCACGCAGGATCTCGACGACTTCCTTCAGGCTGAGACCGCGCGTGTCGCGACCTTCGATTTCGACGATGAGGTCACCCGGCAACAGCCCGGCGCGCGCCGCGGGTGTGTCTCTGATGGGCGCGATCACCACCGGATAGCGATCTTTCACGCCCACGGTTATCCCCAGGCCGGCGAATTTGCCCGAGGTATCCTGCCGCAATTGCCGTAGACCTTCCGCGTCGTAGAACTGGCTGTACGAGTCCAGCTCATCCAGCATGCCGTGAATGGCTGCCCGCATTACGGCCGCCTGATCCAGGTCGTCGTAATAGTTGTCGAGGATTCGGTTGTAAACCGCCCCGAACTGGTCCCAGCTGTCGTTTACCTGCTCGTACGGGTCCTGGGCCCTGGTTGCGGCGCTACCGTTCTGGGCGACGGTCAGCACGGCGAAGGCGATCAGGTAGAGCGGACGCTCGATCGCCATCTTCAATCCCGGTAGGGGAATCCAGGCCATCTCGATTCAACCTCTGCGATGATGTTTGTCGCCACCGCGTCGGCGTCGGCAGTCGCATCGATGATCAGCGTCGCCTGGTCACCGGTGCGGGCGAGCTCGGTGTAGCCCGTGCGGACGCGTTCCAGGAAAGCGTCGCCGGCGGCCTCGAGCCGGTCGGGCTGCTGTTCCCGCGCCAATCGGCGGCGGTTGCTCTCGGCGGCCGGCAACTCCAGAAAGATGGTCAGATCCGGCACGGTCCCCATGCAGGCCAACTCGTTGAGCTCGTTTACCATCAGCCGATCCAATTGCCGGCCGAAGCCCTGGTAGGCAAGGGTCGAGCAGGTAAACCGATCGCACACTACCGGGGTTCCCGTGGCCAGGCTCGGGACGATCACCTTGGCCACGTGTTGAGCCCGACTGGCCGCGTAAAGCAGGAGTTCGGCGGTAGGCTCGACCTCCTCTTCGGTGGGCTCTAGCACCAGCGCGCGAATCCTCTCGGCCAGCGGCGTACCCCCCGGTTCGCGCGTTCGCACCACATCGTGGCCCAGCGCCCGGATGTGGTCGGCCATCCTGCCGGTCTGGGTGGTCGTGCCGCTGCCGTCGATGCCTTCGAAAACGATGAACAGAGGAGCAGCCAATTATGTGCTAGACGGGGTGCGCGTGAGAGTCGCGTTGTCGGTCAGACCGAGGCGGCCGACTCGGCGCTCGACTTCATCTTCTTGCGGATATAGGTCAGCCGCTCGATGACGGTGTAATTGGTAGTCACCGCCAGCACGACCAGAGCAAAAACCAGTCCCTCGTGCCCGACGATGCCGCCGCAGGCGAGCACCACGATCCGAGCCGGCCGCTGCATGAATCCGACCTTGCAGTCCTCGCCAAGGCCCTCCGCCCGTGCCCGAACGTAGCTGACCATCAGCGATCCGGTGAGCGCAAAGAACAGGATCGCGCATTCCGGCCAGGCGTCACGCGATATCAGGTAGGCACCAATCCCGAAGAAAACGAGGATTTCGGAGTAGCGGTCGGCGGTAGAGTCGAGCAGGGCCCCAAACTTGGTTTCCACCCGCCCCTCGCGCGCCACCTGACCATCGAGGATGTCGCACAGTCCGGCTGCCAACATGATGGTGGCCCCCAGGGTCAGATCCCCACGCGCAAACGCACCGGTTGCGGCCACGTTCATCAGCAGTCCGGCCAGCGTCAGCCAGTCCGGGCGGAAACCTAAGCGGATGAACAGCTGAGCCAGTGGCCGCAGGCCGTCGTTGACCCACGTTTTGAGAGTGTTCCAGAAAATCACGCCGGAGGATGCCTTAAGATACTGAATTAGGAGGCCGTGCGAACAAATATCCGAGCTTAGAATATAGAATTAACTGCAGTCCTAGCAAGTGTTTATTTAACTTGTCAACAGCCGCTGTCACACCCCGCGCCACTCTCCGGCTTCCCGGCAGAGCAAGAGGCCGAAAACATCGACTCAACTCATTGTTTTCAATAGAGTTGGTCTATCCGCGCCGAGTTTCCGGAGCCGTTTTACTTATCCACAGACTGAGTAGCCTTTCCTGTGGATAAGTGCTGCGGGTCAACCGCCCCTCCGATGATTCCCAAGCGCAGCCGGCCACCCGCCCACACGACCTCTCTCAGGACCATGCCGGGTACTGCGTGCGCCGGGTTCCAGTCCGGACCAAGCGTTACCATGACGTGGCCGCCTGAATGCAGAACGGGCGAAGTGGCGAGGACGACCTTAGCGGGATCGTCGACCGCACGAGCCACAACCAGATCAACCCGGCCCGCGCCCTCGGCAGCGGCATCGATTGACCATTGCTCCAGGCGATCGTGGATCACGTCGAGGGTGGTGAGTTCCAGCGACCGGGCAACCTGGCGCAGGAAGTTGGCGCGCTTGCGCCGGCTCTCAACCAGAATCAGCCGGCTGTCAGGGAGCATTATTTTGAGCGGTATGCCGGGCAGACCACCGCCCGAGCCAAAATCGAGAATCGTGTCATGTGGGAGCGACGCAACAACAGGCGTCATCGCCAGGCAGGGAGCAAGGTGACGGGCAGCAAGGAAGGGTCTGTCGGCTGCGGAGACCAGGCTGATACTGGCTGACCAGCGAAAGAGCAGGTCAGCGTAAGACCGCAACTGCTCGATGGCAGCAGCAGGGACCTGAGAACACAACGCCAGTACCGCCTCGATAGCGGCTGCGTCCCAGTCTGGGGCGACGGACGGCGACATCCTGGCCTCGGAAGAAGCTGAGTAATGTTTCACGTGGAACCAAGCACGGGAAACCGGTCAGCGAGTTCCACGTGAAACATCCCCGACCCGTCTACTTTCCGATACAGAAATCAGCGAAAATCCGGTCCAGAACGGCGTCGGAGACTTCTTCCCCAAGCATTTCACCCAGGGCGACCAGGGCGACCTGCAAGTCGACGACCACGCACTCCTCCGGTCCCCCGGAAGCCAACGCCGTTGCCGCCCCCTCGGCTGCCGTGACCATTCGTTGCAGGCAATCCCGGTGGCGTTCCTGCGTGATGCCCACACCGTCGACCAGGGATGGAGTCGGCAGCTGTTCGACAACGAGGCGGCGGAGGGAATCGATCCCCCGGCCCGTTAGCGCCGAGATTACCTGCATCCTGGTCCCTCTTTGGTCGCGTGGATACCAGGCCCTGCCCAGGTCGGCCTTGTTCAGCGCCAGAATGCCGTTACGTCCGCGCACGAGATCTTCGACTTCTTCGTCCTCGGGCAGCCACGGCTCAGTCGCGTCGATGACGCCGACAACGACATCGGCAGCTGCAGCCGCCGCCCTGGCGCGACGGATTCCCTCTTCCTCGACCGCTCCGAGCGGCCGTCGGAGACCGGCCGTATCGAAGATGCGGACCAGTTCGCCCTGCCAGTATGTCGTCCCCTCCACCAGATCCCGCGTAGTTCCGGCCTCGGAGGTGACTATAGCCCGCTCTTCGCCCAGCAACGCGTTGAGAAGCGTCGACTTGCCGGCGTTGGGACGCCCGATCAGCGCCACCTTGAGCCCCTCCTGGCGCCGGCGACATCCGGCAAATGTGTCCAGCAGAATGCGGGCCGAAGAGGCCGCCTCCGCAACCAGCGCCCGCGGTCGGTCCCGCTGGTCCGGATCAATGTCCTCCTCGGAGAAATCGAGAGCGATCTCCAGTCGTGAGATCGCCTCCACCAGAAGTTCGCGCAGGGACCGGACTAGCGCTGACAGGCGCCCGTCCACGTGACTGTAAGCCGCCTCGAGACCCGCGTGACTCTGGCTCCGTATCAGGTCGAGGACGGCTTCAGCCTGGACCAGGTCGAGACGGTTATTGCAGAAAGCGCGCCGGGTAAACTCTCCAGGGCCGGCCATTTCTGCACCCCGCCCAACCGCGGCTTCGACGACGCCCTCGAGAATTACCCTGCTGCCGTGGCAGCTTATTTCGACCGTATCTTCGCCAGTGTAGGTTCGCGGCGAGGCCATCGCCCACCCCAGTCCGGTGTCGATCGGGTCTCCCGCCGGGCCCAGGATACGCCCGTACTCGACGTGGCGTAGCCGTTGGCCCAGGGCGGGACTGGACTGGAAGATCTGCCGACCGATTTCGATAGCCAGCGGTCCGCTCATCCGGACCAGGCCAAGAGCGCCGGCGCCGGCCGGGGTTGAGACCGCCACTATGGTGGTGGGGCCGGGCATAGTGAAGAACTACTATTCGGCCGAATCCGCCTGTCCTGGTGCGAGCTTGTAGCGGTTGACCAGTAGCTGTTGACCAATCTGAAGTATGTTGAAAACGGTCCAGTAGAGGACCAGACCCGATGGCAGGCTCCAGAAGATGAACAGCAGAAAAGCCGGCATCATGTAGACCAGCATCGCCTGCTGGGGATCCTTCATCGTCATCTTCTGTTGCACGAACATGGAGCCGGCCATCAGCAGCGGCAGGATGTGAAGGCCGAAGCCGGCGATCATGATCTCGTCCGGCCGCGACAGGTCATCGATCCAGGAGACGAAGGGTGCCTGCCTGAGCTCGATGTTGTAGAACAAGCGATAGAGGGCGAAGAAGATCGGCATTTGCAGAAGCATGGGCAGACAACTTCCAAGCGGATTGACGCCCTCCTCCTTGTAGAGCTTCATCGTCGCCTGGCTCAACTTCTGTTTGTCGTTTTTGTGCTTCTCACGCAGTGCGGCAATCTTGGGCTGCAGCGCCTGCATCTTGCCCATCGACTCGTAGGATTTGTGCGTCAGCGGATAGGTCACAATCTTGATGGCAACAGCAAAGAGAATGAGCACCCATCCGTAGTTCGGCACGTAGTCGTAGGCCTGCAGGAAAACCACGAGCAGGACCCTGCTGATGTCGCGGATGATGGGCCATCCCAGGTCGATTCCCTGCTCGAGAGCGAGGTCGTACGATTTCAGCTCCTCGTAGTCCAGGGGCCCGGCGTACACCATGGTGCGCAGGTTGCCACTGTCCTGAATCCGGGCACCAACGCGGAAGGAGAAGAGCTCCCACTGAAAGGGGCTCTCGACCTGGTGGGGATAGAGCTCGAGGTTATAGTGACCGGCCTCGACCGGCGCCAACGCGAGGAAAAAGTACTGATTCGCGACCCCGGCCCAGCTGAGGTTGCCCCTCTCCAACACCATCGGATCGTCTTCGTCCACGGTGACGCGGTCTTCTTCGCCGCTTGGCCCCATGTAGGCCACCGAGCCGATCTCCTGGGCCCCGACAAAGCCTCCCGGTATATCGGTGCCTGGGTCTTCTTCGGTGTTGGCAATTCCCTGTCGCCAGCCCACGAGAAGATGGGGTTCGTCGGCGAAGCCGGCATACCGCAGATCCATTTCAAAGCCGTGACGATCAGCCGAGAAGGTGAACCGCTTCTCCACCCTGCGACCGACGCCCAGTTCGGCCGTCATCCGCAAGGTGGCCTGCTCACCGACTTCCAGCCTGAGGCCCTGGGAGTCCGGCGCAAATTCAATCCCGGTGAGATCTACCTCGTCACCGCCACGACTCAGCGCCAGAGCCAGCCCCGCTCCACCT
>MDTE01036419.1_pt1 | contig 10470 bp, 10 predicted proteins | sample 811231 | NCBI WGS metagenome assembly MDTE01 (sample SAMN05326651, study PRJNA326480) | marine metagenome | isolation source: seawater | place: Indian Ocean: Red Sea | collected 2010 | reverse complement strand
TTTTGAAGAAACTCCAATCTTCAGTTTCTTGCCAAGATTTACTTTTAAATTTTCTAGAATTAACGAAATCAGATAATTCATTTTGTATTTGTAATAATTGTTCTTTTTCGGGTGCTGATAGTGGTTTATCATCAGAATTATACAATTTTTTGGTTAGTTCTAGATTAAGTTTAATCATCATTTCAGTATTTACTAATATTCTCATAATGTATGGATTAGTTTCATAATAGATATCTACTTCAGCCTTTCTAGCAGAACTTCTTTTCCAATGCGCATATCCAATTACTATAAGAGTTGGGATTCCAACTGATACGGTAATTAAAGCATAGTGAATAAAACTTGGGAATATGGGTTCTAAAAATGGGTATCTTTCAATCGCAAGGAAATATGTTACAGTAAGAGTATTAACACTAGCCATTACAAATGTAAGATAATTTGCCCAACCTTGTCTTAGATAGAACCATCCCCTAAAACCTAGATATTTTTCTTTCACAATTATTCAATAGAATTTTTTTAAGTATATCAAGCTCACTATGCAAATTTATGAAATGATAAATAAGTAATTATTTGTCATATTATAATGAAAATAGGTATTATTTCGGATACACATGATGATTTTGAAGCAACAAATCACGCAATAGATATTTTTGAGAATAATTCTGTGGAAGCAGTAATTCATGCAGGAGATTTCATTGCTCCACCAATAATTACTGAATTCAAAAGATTAACTGATAAGAATGTGAAATTCTATGGAATTCTTGGGAATAATGATGGAGAGAAAAGAGGGTTAAAAAATACATTTGAAGAAATTGGTGGAGAATTTTTAGGAGAATTAGGTAAGATAGAGATTGATGGACTAAAATTTGGTATTTATCACGGCGTTGATCTAAAAAAGAAAGAGAAAATGTGCACGTCAGGAAAATTTGATGTGTGTATTTTTGGCCATTCACATTTACGTGAACCAGAAAATGAAAATTTGAAAATTATTGGAGACACTATTGTTTTCAATCCTGGGAACGCTCACAGATCATTTGAGTTAAAATACTTAAAAAAAGAATATTTCCGAAAATCATCTATAATAATTTTTGATACTAAATCAAAAAAATTCAAATTTATTGATTTAGAGTAAATCTGATTTTTCTAGAATAGATTTATCTTTAACACAAAGAATGTTAATTGTTTGATTTTTAGGATCAAGATTCAATAATTGATTTTTATCTACACGGAAAAAAATATTTTTCTTAAAGTCTGGATAATAGATCTCAAAATCATTTTGATGTAAAATATCAATTATGTCAGCAGGATTACAATCACTAATTTTTGCAGATTCTTTATCCCATTCCATCAATATTTTAAGATCAGGATTCTGGAGTAATTTTTTTGCACTTTGTAAAACAATCAATTCAGGCCCATCAACATCAATTTTCATAAATGAAATTTTTTCTAATATTTTATGTTCTATTAAATATCCATCAAGATCAGTCGTTCTAACTTCAATGGGTTTCTGAAATTTGTATGTATCAAGATAATCATGGTGTTCATTTTCATTTTTGATATATCTCAAACCTGCAATCGTATCATTCCTAGAAAAGAATTTTGGTGTCATATCTTTCGACATTATTGCACTGTTTTCTATTGTTGTATTCGTATAATCATTTAGAGACAGATTAGTAGCAAGTATTTTGCATCTTCCTTCTTTTGGTTCAAATGCAATTACTTTACCAGAATCTCCAACAGATCTTGCAAAAATAAGTGTGAAATAACCAATTGCAGCACCTACATCAATAACATAATCTCCTTTATGAATAATCTTTTCAACTGCAAGAGTATCAAGTTCTCCATATATCCCGTGTGTAGAATAATCCGTAAATCCATTTTTAGGAAGATGCATTTTATGACCATGAACAATTACCTCAGATGAACGAAATGATTTTTCAACAAGATTTAGTGTTTTTCGGATAAATTTTTTTTTACCATATCCACGACCTTGACTAAATTTTGCTATTGTTTTCAGATACAGTGGTAAAAAAATTCTCAGAATTTTCATGTTATTTTCTAAGTATACAAATTTTATTTAACATATAATTCATCATAAATTAATTATTTTCTGGTAATTATCATATTAGAGTCATTAACTAAATAATCTATATTATTTTTTTCTAACGATCCTAATGCATCAATTGGAGTACAAACAATTGGTTCTTCATGATTGTTAAAACTTGTATTTACAAGATTTGGGATTTCTGTTCGTTTAAAATATTGTTTTAAAATTTTATAATACAAGTCAATTTCAATATTTTCATCAATAATTTGTGGTCGTGCAGTTTCATCTACATGTACTACAGCTGGACTAATTTTTTTCATATTATCAGTACAATTGTAACATGTAGTCATGAATTCTAAATTTTTATCATTTTCATCATAATCATGATACATTTCATTTGCCATTTCTTTAAGTGTAAATGGAGCAAATGGCATGAATTCAGTTCTATTCAATCTTTTATTGACAATTTTATTTATATCAGGATTTGTAGCCTGCATTATAATACTTCTGGCACCTAAAGCTCTAGGACCATATTCCATTCTACCACAAAATAATCCAATTATTTTATTTTCTAACAAGAGATCAACAATTTTGTTAACGAATTTTGTATCATCATCAAATTTTTTGACATTATATTTTGATAAATCAATATTCCAATCATATTTTGGACCTAGATACATATTATTACATGTGAAAGTATTGATTCCATTTTTTAATGCGGTTGCAATTACGGAACCAAAACTTATTCCACCATCTCCCATTTCAGGAAATACATAATAATTTTTGAGAATACAGTTTTCTCTAATTCTTTGATTAAGTTTAACATTTGCAAAGATCCCACCTGCTAAACATAGATTTGAATTTTTAGGAATAAAGAAATGTATTATGTCTAAAATTATTTTTTCAAGAACAAATTGTGTTGCAAAAGCAATATCCTCTTTACTATAAACAGAACATATTTTTTTAAGATGTTCTAAATTGTTGGGTTTGTTGTAGGGGAAAAAATCTTTTGAGACAATTATTTCACCATTATCAAAATTTATCATATTAAACAAATCATCAATCAAATTAGTTTTTTTCCCAAATGCGGCTAATCCAGTAACTTTTCCTTCATGCCTATGAGGAGTAAATCCCAAAATATGAGTAATTTGTCCATACAAGAATCCTAAGCTTTGTAACTCAGAAAATGTCTTAAAGCGTTCTAGTTGATTATTATTACTTTTCCAAATAACAAGACTTTGTAAATCCCCTCTACAATCAGCAGTGATTACAAAAGAATTATTGAATTTAGACATATAGTACGCACTACATGCATGTGCAAAATGATGATCAACATATTCTATACTTGCATTTGGAAATAATTTTTTTATGTTTAAATGAAACTCACTACTAATCTCATAATCAACTGAGATTGATGTGTGTAATCTATCAATGGCTTTCTCAATTCCAAAATTTGTGTTAGCTGTATGAAAGAAACTTTCAATTGCTTCAAAAGGGGGTTTTGTATATCCACCATAAGCAATAGTGTCAATATCATCATATTGGACTCTACAAAATTCTAAACAATTTTTTATAGATTCTATTGGAAATGACCTCGTAAATTTTTCTCTGGTGAATCGTTCTTCAGCAGAAGCATAGATAATCTGATTATCTTTTAATAGTGTTACACCAGAATTGTGTGCGTTAAAAATTCCCAATATGTACATCTAGATTACCTTATTTGTTCCAAATTTAATGAGTTATTCATTATTACTACTATCTATAATAATTCAAGTAAAAATATTACTGATTTTCAATATCAGATTTTTCTGATGGATTATTTTCAAGAAGAATATCATGATTAATTTTTCCTTCAATTTTGTGAGTTTTAACATACCAATCAATTGTTTCACGTAAACCAGTTTCTAGATCATATTCTGGCTCCCAGCCCAATAATTCTTTAGCACGAGTATTATCTAATGCTCTAGATACTGCACCGGTTGGTTTGGAAGTATCAAATGAAAGTTCTTTTGGTTCCCAGCCCAATATTTTGAATATCATTTTTGCAACCTCCACCATTTTGTATCTATCTCCTGTTCCAAGATTTACAGGAGTCATGTCCGAAATTTTTTCAGCACATAAAACAGTTCCACTAACAATATCTTTTACATATGTAAAATCTCGTTCTTGTTGACCATTACCCCAAATCTCATACGGATCCATATGTTCAACAGCCTTGTAAATCAGTGCAATAATTGCATGGGTTTCATTTTCACGTGGACCGTATGCTGTAACAAATCTAACAGGACACCCTTTTAGTCCGAATTGTTTATTGAAAGCATTCATTTGTACTTCACTCATTAATTTTGCCCAACCATATTCTATGTCAGCACTAAGATAGCTATCTAAGTCAGTGGTGTTAGAATCTTTTTCAGTAAGCTTATAGGTTGAACCAACATCTTTCTGTAATTCAGTTGGATAAACACATGCACTACTAGAAAAAATTACTTTTTCAACATTTGTATCAGAACACGCTTCAAAAACATGATGATCAACTGCAAAACTTGAACATACATCTGCAGGATGAGTAGTAATGTATCCACGTCCACCATGATCTGCAGCAAGATGAAAAACAATTTCTTTATCTTTGAATATACTTCGTGCTTCAGATTTTGAATTATATTCTAGATCAGTTCTTATGAAATTAATTTTATCTTTTGAGTTTTGTAAATTATCAATTTTTCCGGTACTAAGATCATCAGCTACAGAAACAACTGCACCTAAAGATACTAATTTATCAACAAGATGACTTCCAATAAAACTAGCACCACCTGTTACAAGAACAGTTTTTTCAGCCCAAAAATTAGAACTCAAATTTATACCTCATAGTGATTTACAACGATTCTAGTGTCTACAAAAATCTTTCCATGAATGACTACTCTTTTATCAGAGTTTTGATTTTGGACGTGACATACAGTAGTTCTTTATCTGAAATATTTGTGGTAGATGGCAACCATAATCCATTTTCATAAAGGTAATTACTATTTTTAAAATTAGATTTTTTTGATTTGTATAATGGTTGTTGATGTAATGGTCTATAGAATCTTCTTGCTTGAATACCATTTTTTCTAAGTTTTTGGATTAGAGTATCAGGATTTTTTACCAGTATGTCAATATACCATTGAGGAGAATCCTGAAAGAAATCTATTTCTTTTACATTTTTCAATTCATCCTTAACAAGTTTATACATTTTATTGAAACGAGTTAGTCTTTTTGGTAGTTTTTTCAGTTGTGTCAATCCAAATGCAGCCTGAATTTCAGTAAATTTCGAATTAATTCCCCAAAATTCAAAATGATCACTCATGGGCTTTAGATTTTGTCTGTCATTTCTACCTAAATCCTTCAGTCGGCTCAAAATATCAAATGTTTTTTTATCATCACAACATATTGCACCTCCCTGGCCACTAGTTGTAATATGTTTAGTACTTGCAAAAGAATAACAGCTAATGGAATTTTTTGTATGGTGAGATATTGCTTGTGCACAATCTTCTAAAATTTGAGTGGATCCTAAACGTCCATTTGAATGAACTACAAATTTTGGTTTTTCACTAGAAACAAGTGATCCATTTTTAGATACATCACGTAATGCCGGAGAAATTCCTGCTTGGATACACGCATTTCCAACAAAGATTCCAGCATAATCAGGTATGTTAATTTTCTTTGGTGTATTTTTTTCATATACAGACTTTAATGCAAGGTAAAGCGCAGTTGTTCCACTAGTGCAAGTAATACAATATTTTGCGCCAACAAATTCAGAGAATTTTTTTTCAAACTCTCTTACAGTTTTATATTCATTAAGATAATCTCTATCTAGAATTTTTGCCACAGCTTTTTTTTCAGATTCGTCCCAATATGGAATAAATTGTGGAATAAATTTCATATTCTAAACATTTGTTTGTTCGAGGTCGAAATTTCCATCTTCAAGAATTTTTACCATTTCTTCAATTCCATCTTCAGCTAAAAATTTTGTCGAGAAATTTAATTCATTTTTTATTTTATCAAAATTAACAATGTAATCTCTTTTATCCACTTTTTCAACAATGTTAAGTGATACATTTAGTCTATTAGCAACTTTTTCTGCAATTTGTCGTTTAGTGTAGTTTTGGATTGAAGAACCAACATTATAGACACGTGATAGATTTCCTTCATGTTCAATACACAACAAAATTGCATCAGAGATATCACTTACATGAACAATAGGTCTATGTACCTCAGGCATAAACACATTAATCTGTTTTTCAAGCCATGCTTCTTTAATAAAATCACTTACCAAAAGATCAAATCTCATTCGTCCTACAGATAGACCATATGCTGTTGCACAACGTAATACAGTTGCATTAGAAATATTTTTGATTAGATATTTTTCTAGATTTACCTTTGTTTCAGCATACAATGATGTAGGAAATAATTCACCATCCTCATCAACCATTTCTTTGGCCTGGCCATAATTGGAACAAGTGGATAATTGAATGAATTTTTTTATATTTTTCTCTTTACAAAGATCTGCAAGATTTTTTGCTGCTTCAAAATTTACTTCTACAGCCTCTTCTGGTTTTATCTTACAAAGAGGTTCACCAACCAATGCTGCAAGATTTACTACATAATCATCGCTTTGTAATACATCTTTCATAAATTCCAGATCTCGGATATCTTTTTGGTGAAATGTTACTCGATCTAGATCATAATATTTTTGTTTAAACTCAGAATTTAATTTAAAATCTAATCGATCAATTATCACTAATTCATAATCTGTCTTATCAATTAAAACCTGAGTTAATTTTGTGCCAATATAACCAGAACCACCACAAAGAATTATTCTCTTCAATTAGTTTCTAAAATTTTATTTCCTTCAAATAGGTTTCTATTAAAAAGTAATTATTTCAGGAGAATATATTAGAAATAGTGATATAGCAAATCTTTTCCCAAAAAATATGTTAATCGCATCACAAAATATTACCAATTACGATGTCAATTTACCTGATGATGTGATCTTTAGAATTAATCTAGCTTGGATTAATGATCTTGAAACTTTAGAGAAGATCCTTAAAGAACATAAAAATCACAATATGTTTATTGATTTACCCAAGAATAGAACCAAGCCTCCAAACAACAGGTATTCTATGGATGAGATAAAACCTATCTTAGAAACTTATTCTAATGTAAAATATTTTGCATTATCAAATGTTGATTCAGCAGAATATCTAGATGAATATTTGAAATATGTACCAAAAAATATTATTGTTGTTCCTAAAATTGAGAGTCCTACAGGGGTTAAAAATATTGAAGAAATTACAAATCTACTTGGTGACAAAAAAATCATTATGCTTGACCATGATGATCTATACTCTTCAATGTTAAAGAAAAATGATGATCCTAAAAATTTTCAAGTGTATATTCAACAACTAATTGATTTTTGTAATGAAAATAATGTTACACTTCTGCGAACAGTAGGTGTAATGTTTGCAGATACAGAAAAACGTGTATCTGAATATGTTAAATAATTTTTAATTCCAATCAAATTTTTTATTGATTAATTTGTATAGAGATTCATTGTATGGTTTGAAAAATTCTATTAAATGATCACGGGTTTTTTGTTCCATTGGAGGAAATTTTCTGACATTATGTTTTTTGGTATCTTTAATTTTTACTTGTTTTATTTCTAAGAAATTGAATATTTGGTTTAATACTTCATCCGTATTATTGGCAAAATCTTCACTTGATTTAATTAGAATTTTTTCCTTAGGGAAAATGTTATACCAAACCTCCAATTGTTTTGCATAAAAACCTCTAGGAAGTATTTTTTCATAAAAATCGTTTACTAAATATGATTCATCCTTTGAATCTAGATTGATATTATTTATTTCATCAATTTCATTTTTGATGATTTCTTCAAATGTCAATTTTGTAAAATTTGTTAAATTGTAATTAGAGTATGCCCTATCTATTGGATTTCTCAAAAGGAGAATCATTTTAGCGTTAGGGAAATTTTCATGTATTCGTCTTGCAACTTGAGGATTGTAAATATAGAATGGAGTATCATCAAATGATAAGAATTTTCCATGCTCTTTCTGAACTCTTTTTTTTGTAAAGATTGTAGGAAATAATGATTTGTACCAATTAACACCTAGATGGTAATTGTCATCAAAATATCCTAATTCATCATACAGTGCACCAGCAATGTTTGGATGTTGATTTAGATAATGAAATAATGATGTTGTTCCACTTCTAACTACACCTATTACAAAAAAGTCAGGCAGTATGCGTAGAGGCGAAGTAATATAACGATAATTTTGTTTTATTAGGCCATAATAAAATTTTGATATTATATTAGAACTTGAATTTTCAGTATTGTATTTCAAATGATTTAATCATCCCATTCAAATTTTTGTTCTATTAATTCGAAAAGTTTTTCATTATGCGGTTTGTAAAAATTTGCCAAGATATTTCGAATTTTTTTATCCATAGGAGTGTAGTTTCCTTTTTCCATTATTTCATTATCATTTATTATGAATTTTGGTAAATCTAAAAAATTAAAGATCATATCGTATGTTCTTTGGCTATCATTCTTAAAGTCCTCTGTTGAGAATATTCCAATATTTTTTCTAGGAAATAGATCAAACCAGGGTTTCAATTGTTCATAATACAAACCCTTTTTGATAAAATTAGATTCATTTCTTACAATTTGAAATGGAGAGTTTTGTTCATTGTTTAATTTTTCAATCTCTTTATTCATGATATCTTCAAATTTTCTTGATTCAGTTTGATCAATGTCAATTCCAAGATTGTATTGAGAGTATGCTCGATCTACAGGATTTCTGAGCATAACAATTATTTTCATATCTGATTTTATTTTTTTAATATTCTCAGCAGTTTTTCTATTTTCCATATACGTGGTAGTTGTATCAAATGACAGACTTTTTCCATATTCTTTCTCAATTTTCCTTTTGTATGATCTAGTTGGAAAAAATGATTTGTACCAATTAACACCTAGATGGTAATTATCATTAAAAAAACCCATGTTATCATGATGAGATTTAATTATTGAGGGATGTTTTGGTAAATTTGTAAATAACGAAGTAGTTCCACATCTCTTTGCACCTATAATTAAAAAGTTGGGCAAAATACGTGATGACGATGTTATTGCAAAATAATGTCTTTTAATTAGCTGATAATAGATTATTTGCCAAAATTTATTTTTCATTTTTATCAAGATAGTGTATTAATAATTAGCTCAATAGCGAAAGGAGAAATAATGTGTTTATCATGAGTGTCATCAAGTATTATATCAAAATATCCAGAATTAAATTGTAATACAAATTTTTTAAGTGGTTCATGATAAACCTTGAAAGTTTCTCCGGCAAAACAACATGGATCATTTTTATTAAAGATTTGATAAAATGCTCTATCATTTCCGATAGAACTTAATGCATAGATTTCAAAATAATTTGATATAGAATATAATTGAGGATAGAATTGTTCATAGTCACCCACGTCATTACCAGTATTACGAAGTGATAATGGTAATGATCCTGCTACTGAGAATGATTTTGAGATACGCGTATCTAAAGCAGGATAAACTGTTGATGTCCAACCTCCTCCAGATATTCCAACCATGTGAAATTCACTAAATGAATAATTATTTTCTAGATAGTTTAAAGTGGCATTTATTGGAGTGAAAAATAATGTTAAACTTGAAAATTCTTCAGATTCAAGTATTACAAATTGATTATGTTTTAGGAATTTTACAGGACCAATGTTTTCAATATTTACAGTTGGTTGATTGTTCATTCCAATCAATGGCATTGAAAATGCAGCGACAGAAAATCCAGAGTCAAGTAAATCCTGAATAGTTTGCTTACCATTAATAAAACCTCCCGAATGACCTTGATGATAAATAATTAATTTTCCATTACTGTTTTCTGGCAAGAATAAGTAGGAATGTGAAATAAATCCATATTCCATATCAAGAGAAATTTTTTCAATTTTCTGTAAATTTTTAAGATCAGAAAATCTTTCATCTACATAATTATGTTCAATGGTAGGTTGTTGAGAAGGGAATGAATTAGATTTCCAAATGTGATTAATTAATTGCTGCCTTTTTTTCTGAATATCTTCATTAGTTTTAATATCAACAAATTCATCTATGTTAATTGATGTTCTGTTTACTGGAACCGATTCAGGATTTTTTTCATTGTTTAATAAATCAGAAATTGAGGCATTAGGAATGACAAAACCAATGAATAATCCAAATAGGAATACTGGAATAATGAGTATGGATAATTTTATTAATTTTGACATATGAAATCTGTTTTTATATCCTTTTAAAATATTCTAATAATTGTTAAGATTTTTTGTTTAAAATAGCTAAAAGATAGCGAATTTAATAT
>MDTE01005063.1_pt1 | contig 10470 bp, 6 predicted proteins | sample 811231 | NCBI WGS metagenome assembly MDTE01 (sample SAMN05326651, study PRJNA326480) | marine metagenome | isolation source: seawater | place: Indian Ocean: Red Sea | collected 2010 | reverse complement strand
TTAGGTCTGTTACACACAACGGACCACCGCGGCCATAGCAAGCAGGTCCAGGATCAGCGCCGGCACTTGACGGACCTACTGTTAGCTTGATTCCGTCAAAGCGACAAATCGATCCACCGCCAGCAGCGACAGTTTCGATCGCCATCATAGGTGTCGAGATTTGCACTCCCGACTTTTGTGTTTCGAATTCATAATTGTACGCACCGTCGAATCTCGAAACATCGGTACTTGTACCACCCATATCAAATCCAATAGCAGACCGATGACCAGTAACTCGTGCCGCAGTTGAATATCCGACAACACCTCCAGCAGGTCCGCTCAATACACTGTCTTTGCCCGTAAAGTCCGGTGTATTTACCAGGCCACCAGAGGAGGTCATCATTCTGATGCTGGACTCAGCATTTAGTTCGTTGTGAATCTGTTCGATGTACTGCTGAAGTACTGGATTCAGATATGCATTGACGACGGTCGTTTCAGCACGAGTGACAAGATTAATCAAGGAACTAAAGTCCGATGAACAGCAAATGTGTTGAAACCCGTGTCGACTTAGCAAACGTGCAATCTGCTGTTCATGCGTCGAGTTTCGATATGAATTCAATAAGCAAACAGCGACGGATTCAATCCCATTCGCTTTTAGTGCCATGATGGCTTGTTCGACAGAAGATTCTTCTAACTCAGTCGTAATGAGTCCAGTTGAAGATACTCGCTCATCAACCGTTTCAGTCATGCATGCGAGCTTCTCGTGCTTTGTGATTCCCAATTCAAATAGATTCGGACGGCTTTGATTACCAATTTCAAGAAGATTCTTGAACCCTCTAGTTGTTATGAGTGCAGTTTTGGCACCGGTTCGTGTTAGAAGCGCGTTGGTACCACGGGTCGTTCCCAAACGTAAGTCCAGCGTCGGGAGTGATGATGCCAGTGGTAGCTTGAGAATCCAGCGAATCGCAATTACTGGTGCCGGCACTTCTGTATAAAGTTCATAACGGTAGATACCGTCGATGACATCTACGGGGCGATCCAATTGAAACGTTCCGGTATCTGGATAGAATTGCACGACCTTATGTGTAGTGGTACTCGAATTAGCTTCGTGTAGAAACCGAATCGACCAGCCAATCCAAAAGTCATCAGGATCTGCACACCGTCTCTTGTCCGAGAATGAACTGCTGCCCGATTTCAGACAGACACTGCCTTTAACCACACCGGTACTTAGTAGCTTGTACCGGTATTCAATTCCGTCGGGAGACGACCCAATGCAGTCGGTAAACGTACCACCGACGTCTACCGCAAATTGCCAACGATTCTGCATATAACGCAGCCGGGATTAAAGTGCCTCTGGCGAGATACAGTACAGGTGTGAATACGTTCTCAGGTATAGCTTGCCATTGGCAAATGCTGGAGTCGATCGAGAAGGCGCACCAAGGTCGAACTTACTGATGAGCTTATACTCTTTTGTTGCGGCGACGCAGTGTACGATGCCGTCCTCGTCAATGCAGAAGACTTTATCGCCGATGCGAATCGGAGAACCCGAAAATGCAGTATCGAGTCTCTCTTGATAGTGAACTTTTCCATCTCGAGCATCGATACATGTAAGGATTCCCTTGTCATACCACAGGAACAGTAAATCGCCTGCTGCTACCGATGTTGGTACGTAAGGTGCCGCCCGATCGACTTTAAAGGTAATCGATGGGTCCTTCGTCGGTTTGACGGCAGCGACATAATTTCCACCGCCGCCACTACCGGTTGACCCGAACAGGTGACCACCAGCAATCACTGGCGAAGAAACTGTCCGTTTATCAAAGGCAACAATATTCCAGTTGCGTTCGCCGGTCATTGGGTTAAGGCTGTACATGCCATCAAGCGTGTTTGTGCAAATGAGTTGGTCATTTCCATCAGCATCGGTGTAGATGCACGGTACCGAATAACTACAACTGGCACTTTGAAGTGGTGACTTCCAACGCAAATCACCAGTTGCACGGTCGAAAGCATAGACATAACTTTGTGGTGGCTTCTCACCTTCTTCCAGTCGAATGCCTTGCTGCGCGTTGTTCAAGATCACCATATCTTTGTAGAGCATTGGTGACGTGCCGAAACCATGCATGCTTCGCCATGTGCCCATATCCACGCTCCACACTTCGCGACCGTCATGTGAAAACGCTTTGAGCCACGTATGTTCGGGATCTGAAAACGCAATATAAACATGGTCAGCGTCTACAGCAGGACTACATGATGCATAACTACTTCGTATATGAAGCCGGTGCTCTTCGGAGTCATAACTGCGCTTCCACAAAGTCTTACCCGTAGTTGCATCGATGCCCAGCATAAATCGCTCAGCAGTGGCGCGGTCGGCACTCAGGATAAAAAGTTTATTACCCCAGATTGCCGGTGCCGAATGTCCTTCACCAGGCAATTCGATCTTGAAAGCAACGTTCTTCTCGGTCCATTCACCAGGGAATTTCGCTTCAATTGCGCCTTGGCCATTCGGGCCTCGAAACCGAGTCCAGTTTTGGGCATCTACCGTTTGTGTATTGAGCAGAACAAATGTCGTCAGGACTGCAAGGCTAAGAAGATGACGTTTCATGTTTGAACTCCGACAGTTTTATTGCGCGTAAGTAATGCTTTGCGATACTAATCGTACAACACACAGACCTGTTTTTGAATTAGGTCTTACTCAGATTGATCTTCAGAATCTTCTGATTCAGCGTCAGTTTCTACTTGGGAATCGGATGGCGATTGTAAATTATCCACCACAAAGTCCTTTCCTTTACGACCCGCCAAAAGGACCATCAGGACTCCAAAAAACATCATGCCAATTGCCAAGTAGTAGGGCAGCGTGAGTGATACCCCAAGTAGTGGCAAGCCTAGGCCAGAACCCAAAATACGTGCCATCGCACTGGTACTTTGGCCAACGCCCAAGATCATACCTTGTTTCCCCGGATCGCTACGTCGTGAAAGTAGTGCATTCAACGAGGGCTGCATGAAAGAGAATCCAGTGACGACTGTTGCAAGTGCCAGATACAGAATTCCGACGGACTCATTCTTGATGGCAAGACTCATGATGATGAAGCCAAGAATCTGGGTTATGGCACCAAAGGCGGCAAGATTTGAGTCGGCGACTTTGCCTGCGAAACGGCGAACAACACCGCCTTGAACCATTAGCAACGTGAAACCAATGAATGAGTATGTCCAACAAACTCCAGCCCATGATAATTGGAATGGACTGCTTTCAAAGCCCATGGTTTTTTCACCATCACTTCCTTTGATTAACAAAGAGAGAGTGGTTTCAAAATTAGCGAACGAAAACACACACAGAAAAATGGATAGCAGGATTAACCCAATGGTGGGTACACCCAGTGCCTGGCGAACACCGGCAACATTCAACATAGACTTTGCCGCAGATTGACTCTCTTCGGTTTTCGACTCCGGCAAGTAGAATATCGCCAACAGCAATGCAAATCCGGAGAGAATCGCTGCAGCATATCCAGGCCATGGTCCGGGATCGGAATTGCCATCGGGTACCGCCAGTAAACCCAATAGTGGTCCAAACGTGAATCCCATACCAAATGCCATCCCAATAAGGGCCATGCCATGCGAACGCTTATCCGGTGGTGTGACATCTGCAATAAAGGCTTGAGCGGTGGAAATGGTGGCACCGCAAATACCTGCACCAATTCTCGCGATAAAAAGCAATGTCAGGCTCTTTTGAACGGTGGCCCAGCCAAAGAGTGCATAAAAGCCAACTGATCCAGCAAGGCCGACCATGATGACCGGTCGTCTTCCGATGCGATCTGATATGCGTCCCCAGAACGGTGCAAAAATAAACTGCATGGCGGAAAAACTTGCCATCAGTAGCCCAAGTTGAAGTCCGATCATTCCCGGTTCCATATCCGGGCTCGTAAATTCGTTGGCGTAAATTGGGAGTAAGGGTAGAACCAATCCAAAACCAAGTAGGTCAATGAATACGGTTAAAAAAACAACCCAGAGTGCTTTTTTGCGTGCAGCTTTTTCCATGGTGCTCATCAGATATTGGTGAAAATCCTGTTTCAGTTCACCATAAACCAACGATGACGCGCACGATAGACGGAGATAATATGGATTACCGGCTATGCCGAACTACAACGACTCGCCGAGCTCTCTCAATACGGAGATTTCGTAAATGCCTGTGTCATGCCCATCACTAAACGAAATGGTATAGGCATAATTCCCCAGAGGCTTAACATCGTCAATCGTTAACGGTTGTGCTTCACTTGCCGATATGACAGGTAATAAATCGGTGGGTTTGGGATTCTTCCGCTCCTCATTACAGTGGGCACAGGGGCATCGTTTTCTTAACCACGCTGCTTGAAAGACATGCTCTTGACCGTCTTCCCATGTAATAGCGAATTCGCCATTTGCTCGAAGTGAAATTGCTGTGGGAAACATATCTTCTTTACCTACTGACTGACGATTTCACCAAGGGTATTTAACAATCTGTCCACTTCCTGAGCAGTATTGTAATGAACAAGCCCCAATCGAATCATACCCTCTGGTTCTAATCCCAGTGCTTCTGTGATCTGCAGTGCATAGTAATTACCGTGCCATGCACAAATTCCACGGTTGCCGAGTTGTTTCGCCAACTCTGTTGTCGGGATCTTGTTATGCGTGATGGTTACTGTTGGTACGCGTTCATTGATTCGATCAGGATCAGTGATTCCATGGATCTTAATGCCATCGAGCTGAGTTAATCCGTGAATGAGTTGTATAGCTAAGTCATTTTCGTAATTCCGAATAGCAGAGAATGCCGTACATAATGCCTGCCGTCGACTAATTGACTCATCAGCATGCAAGTCTCGACCCAAATCGGCCAGATAATCAACAGCCGCCATGGTGCCAGCCAGGCATTCATGGTTCTGAGTTCCCGTCATCCATTTATCCGGAATCGTGTTTGCGGATGGCCGTACCTTGTAGGCCTCAAGAGACTCCAGAATTTTACGGTGGCTCCAGATGATCCCGATGTGTGGTCCAAAGAATTTGTATGCGGAGCAAGCGAGATAATCACATCCGATGTCATTTACATCAATTAATCCGTGAGGACCATGATGGACGGCATCAACGAATACTTCTGCACCGACAGCATGTGCCCACCGAGTTACTTCCTTTACCGGATTTATGGAACCGGATGAGTTACTCGTATGACCGATTGCCAGCAATCGTGTTCTTTCATTCAGCAAAGATTTTAGATGATCCGTGTCGAGAGTGACATCTTCATGCCGGATATCTACGTAATGTACGGTTACCCCGGTATCTCTTGCGGCTAGTACCCAGGGTGAGATATTGGCATCATGATCAAGTCTGGTAACGACTATCTCATCGCCGGCATTCCATTTTCGAGCGATGGCTCGTGAAAATGCAAAGGTCAATGTTGTCATGTTAGGACCAAACACAACTTCATCCGGATCTGATGCACCGAGAAAATCAGCTACGGCTTGATGAGTTTGGTGTAGGATTTCGTCACTGTCATGACTTGTTGGGAAATGGCCGCCGTGATTGGCATTGCAGCGACCTAGGTAATCGGCGATCGCATCTATGACCCGCTGAGGTACTTGTGTACCGGCAGGACCATCAAGGTACATCAATGGCTTGCCATTGAATTCGCGTGTGAGCGCCGGAAACTGCTCGCGGCATGATTGGACCACAGAATCGGTCAATTGGTAGTCTAGCTGGCTCATTGGGTAATCGTCTGTCCGAAGGGCAAAGAGGTTACATGTGCAAGTAGAGCGGAATTATCGCTGGTCAACAAATCGCCTGCCCTTCGCTTCAAATCGCGGAAGGCTGTTCAGCTCAACACATGCTACATCGATTCGCAGTCCGAGTCGTGATTCCAATAATCCGGCAATCGCATTGGAATCATCATTTTGGTCTTCGACTTCAATTAGTAAGGAGTCCATTTCACCGTCTTTTTGTGCAATTAGCCGAAACTCAACTACACCGGGTAATTCTCTCAGAATGCCCTCGATCCCACTCGGGAATACGTTGACTCCACGTATGACCAGCATGTCGTCTGAACGACCCAGCACTCCACCTTGGAGCATTACAAACCTGTTTCCTGAGTCGGGGTAGACGGGTTGGACTAAATCACCCGTCCGATAGCGTATGACAGGACATCCAGTGCGTCCGAGTGTAGTAAGTACAAGTTCAGATGGATTAGCACCATTTGCAGCCTGACCTGTTTCCGGATCGACAAACTCTGCGATAAACTCGGCTTCGCAAATATGTAATCCCGTGCGATCCGCATTAGGATAACCCCAAGGGCCTACTTCCGAAGCACCTGCATGATCGATAACGATGGCATTCCACGCGTTTTCTATTCGACCTCTAACTGATGGAATCGATCCGCCGGGTTCCCCTGCCACGACGATTCTTGTTACGGCGCTGTCAGCGATATTGACTCCGTTTTGAGCGGCCACTTCCGCTAACCGTAATGCATACGTTGGTGTGCAGAACAATGCGGTAGCATTGCTGCGAAGGATCAGATCCAATCGCGCCTCCGAGCTTAATCCGCCACCGGGAATGGCTAATGCCGCCCGCGAAGTTACCGCTTCATGTGCACTCCAAAAACCGATAAACGGACCGAATGAAAATGCCATGAATACGCGATCGTTTGAAGTGATTGATGCAGCATCTAGCACGTATTGCCAGGTATCGATCCACCATTGCCAATCAGTTGCTGTATCAAGTACCCCCATCGGTCGGCCACTCGTGCCGGATGTGCGGTGAAATCGCACGTAACGATCCACGTCATACGTGAGATTGCGAGCAAAATCGGAATCAGAATCCGTTGGAGCTAATTCGGCTTTTGTCGTAAATGGTAAGTTGGATAATGCTGACAGGTCATCAAGCTTTAGCTGGCCGCCAAGCTTCTCAGCATAGAATTGGTTTTCCGGAAGAATGATATCTAGTAATTGATTGAGGCGTTTCAACTGACTGGCTTGAATCGCTGCACGATCAAGCACCTCATAAGATCGTCTTTCTTGTTCCAGCTTACTCATCTGATGCAGCCGTCTCCGGTTGATCTTCTTCCGATTCCACTTTTCTTTCGGGTAAGCCCTGTTTTTCCAGATCTCTAAAGGTATCGATTCCGGTTGGATCTGTTCCTTCTTTGATTGCAATCAAGTCGGTTTTTGACAGATGCAATCGATTGTAGGTGTATTCAGAAATCAGGTAGTACCAATCTGCAAATCGGGAATTGAGATCTTCTATACGTTCTTCTGCATCTTTGATGCGTTGGGCATGATCTTCAATAAGTAAATCGTTATTTCGCTTTACTGCGTCGTATGCCTGTTGCGTCAATTCGTCGTCTGGATCCACATCCGGCAAGTCTGCTAATTCTGGTTCCGGCAGCAGTTGTTTGTCCAAACGGGTTGTGACAAACATATGCCGGAGAATCTCGTCGCCATCAGCAACTTCGCTTCCGAATCTCAGCAGATACTTAATGCCCTGTTCGGTAGAAATGTGCAATTCACCGTTGGCACAAAGTAATTCTTGATCGCCAGACCCGTCTCTTGCATTTACTAGAAAGAACCCACGCCTTTCCAGATCCACTCGAGATTCAGGATCAAAGATCCGGGAGTTGATTTTTAGGTCAGCTCCCAATCCAGCTGGTTTGCGTCTTACATCTGAGATTTTCAGACTATCGATGGCGTCCTGAAGTGTATTGAGTCGATCGGCGTTTAATTCTTCGTCAATGTTGAGAACTGTCTCGACAGGAACCTGATCGTTTCCAAGAAATTCAAGCATTTGTGAAAGAGACCAGATACCTTCTTCAACATTCCAGTCGATTTGTACTTGAAGTCGTTCTGTAATACCCAGCGATGACTCTGTTCGTTTGAATGACGTGTAGTCGTGGATTGACAGTTGTCGAACGTCGATGGAATCCAGATCAAGGAGATCGTCATTTATCCAGTCGGTAAACTCAGTGGTGAAAGTATCGACGTCGATTTCAGCCACGAATACGGCATCTTCTCCAGGTATGCGAACTAGATGAAGTGCTGCGCCTACCGTGCCATCGCTCGACTGGTTTTCGCCGACTTCCTCGCCAATGATCAGTGAGAACTCATTGTTCTTTTCATCCGTAATCGAAATAAGTGTTCCGAAACCAATTTGCTTGTTTAGATCAAAGTAGTTGTCTATTTGATTAAATGCGCCGGCAAGTGCATTTAATCTTGCTTCTAAATCAATCAACTCACCAGGTCGAATATCCGCGTCGTCACCTTCCGAGTAGACCGTGACGATTCGGATAATATTGTTGATTTCATCCTCATCCAGTTTGCTTCTGGCTAACTCAATTAACGGTTCCACTTGTTGTACAGACACGTCATCAAGCCCGGTCTTGACGGCATCCTCCATCCGTACAGCCGCTGATTGACCTCTGTCGATCACATCGGACAGTTGATCTAGTTCAGGTTTGATTTTGGCCAACCCTCCTAGCTTCTTTTGCAGATCAAACACTTCATCCAACACCTCAACCAGGCGTAATGAAAGTACAAACATTTGCTGAGCATCGGTTAATTCATCGAATTCATATCGTTTCTCGATTGTGTCGAGCTCAAATTGACGGATTTCCTCAACACTCTCATCCATCGATCCACTGGAGTTATTTCCAGAATTGACTTGCTTAAGGAACGCTTCCAGGGCGTTTTCATCATTCATGATTCCCGGATCCACTACACGGCACTCGCTGTGTTCAGAGACTTCCACGGTGTAGAGATCCTTGATGATGAGTTTTGAAAAGGATGTGGCAGCATCCGACATTTGTTCTTCAGCATCCGCCGGGTAGCTATTTCGTGAAGAGATGACCCATAGATTTGTCGATGGATCCCGTTCGATTTCAAACGACTTGGTCGCTGCCAGTTTTTCATCGACTTGCTGAACTTTTAATCGTTTTGCGTTATTGGCTTCGAAGTTGTCAAACAGCTCCTGACCAACGCGTGCGGCAGCGATTTCCTGTAATGATGTTGTGTTGCTGGCGGTGTCTTGCCGGCTAAAGAGCGCAATACTCCAAACCGTCGCACAAACGACAACGTAAATCACAGTTTTATTTGACTCATTCATGAATCGATTTACCTAAATAACCACTAACGCAAACGTGAACTGGCGACGCCTTCACGCTCTCGGTAATTCCTGTACAGGAATACCAGAAACGCAATGATCAACGGTGGAATCGGTGGGTAACAAACAGCACGCAGTTTGTAACTTTGCTGCATGTCCATAATATTCCGACTGGTTTCATGCCGTATTGATGTGATCTTGCGATCCAATTCACCCTGTTCGCGTAACTGCTGTATATCTTTTTCAAGCTCATGTTCTCGTTGGCGAGTCTGTGTTTGTTCGATCAATGCCCGAATGACACCGCGATCGAGTTGTTCATCGCTTGCCTGGAGTTGTTTAATCTTCTCCTGTAAGGCGGTGATTTCTTGTTCCTGCTTGTCAACGGTCTCGTTTATCTTGTCCTGCATCGTCTTGCGTGACTTACGTATTTCAGATGCTTCATCGCGCCGTTGGTCACTGATACGTTCTTCAATAGTGCGCAAGGTGCTATACAACGCTTCACGCTTTCTTATCGCGATAGACTGCGCATCACCGGCAAGCGCGTCAAATATATTGAGTAGGAACGTCACGTTTTCAAATCGCTGTTCAATCTTAGCCAACACATCTGGTCTGGAGCGATAGTAGAAAAACTGGGAACTCATTAAGTCGATATCCGCAACGTAAATCACGTTGATCGGCTTGTTCGACGATGCGGTTGGATCGGGATCTTCAATCGTAGCTGCCTGTTCCTTTGGCAATAGCGACTTAAAGACACTGGCATTACCACCGATGTGAGCTGCCAGGTAACTTACGCTTCGGTCCCCTTCATATTGCAGCTTCTTTAAATTAGCGATCGTCTCGGCGGCAGGTGCCTGTCCGGCTTGCGTAGGATCAAACAACGTCGTAAACAGCTTCTCGCCATTGATGCGGCCGGAGTTATTTACTGTCCAAACCAAAGGTACAAATTCATTGGTGCTGCGCTTTTCTTTTTGAATTGCACCAGGGGAGAAAAACAGAATCTCTTCCAGACCAGCGGTAACAGGATGACCTAATTGAATAGTTTCATTTGGAATGAAGTTGTAAAACAATGAATCAATTTCCGATAAGTCCAGCGTGGGATACGGATTTGCGTCCTGCCAGACTACATCTGGTGAGACGAGTTGCAGATTCTGTGGATTGCCTTGTCCGATACCCGGATCTTCTTCAACCATCGTGTATGGAGACTCGATGCCAATCGCTGCCCATAGTCGCCTGATATCAGCCTTGGGAGTAATCGGTGGATCACCAAATTGAAAGGAAGCGACTCTACCACGTAGCGGCTGACGAGTGGGTGGTGCAGATACCGTTTGTGGAATTGGGTCTTCGAAGATGGCTGTGGGAATACCTTTATTTATCGCATCAATTAAC
>MDTE01085636.1_pt1 | contig 10471 bp, 7 predicted proteins | sample 811231 | NCBI WGS metagenome assembly MDTE01 (sample SAMN05326651, study PRJNA326480) | marine metagenome | isolation source: seawater | place: Indian Ocean: Red Sea | collected 2010 | reverse complement strand
CTGGCGCGCGCGCCTCGCGGCCGCCGAAGCGGCCTCCGCCGATAACAACGACGACGACGACGCGGGCGGCGGCGACCGCTTCGAGTTCACGGACCGGCGCGCGGACGCGGCGGCGCTCGGCGGCGCCGGCGACGACGCCGCGGACCGGCCCGGGGAGGCGCCGCGCGGCGGCGCGGACGAGCCCGTCGAGCGCGCGCGCGGCGTCGACGAGGGTAACGAAGCCGTGGACGCGCCGCCGGGCGACGATGCCATGGACGCGAGCGACGACGAGGCCGCGACGCCGGCCGAGGCGAATCAGAGCCGGACGCGCGCCGCCGACGACCCCGAGGCGGAGACCAGCGCGACGGCGGGCGGCGGCGCCGCGCCGCGCCCCGAGCACCGGGACGCCGACGGCGACGAGGAGATGGCCGAGGCGGCGCCGCTCGCGCCCGGGGACGCCGAGGGCGCCGAGGACGAGGCCGGGCCGTCGTCGATCAACGTCGACCCGGCGTTGCTTTTGGATCGGGACGCGATGGACGTCGAACACGCATCGGAAAGCAATGGAGAGGGCGAGCCCTACCTCGCGGAGGACCAGTGGCGGGACCACCAGCGCCGCGCCGCGCCCGTGGCGCGGCGCCTCGCCGAGGCGCTACGCGTCGTGCTCGAGCCGACGGTGACGGCGCGGTTGAAGGGCGACTACCGCACGGGCAAGCGCCTGAACATGCGGCGGGTGCTCGACTACGTCGCGTCCGGGTACCGGCGGGACAAGATCTGGCTGCGGCGGACGCGGCCGTCGAAGCGGTGCTACCAGATCTTCATCGCGCTGGACGACTCGCGGTCGATGCGCGACCACGGCGGCGCCGACGCGGCGCTCGCGGCGCTCGCGGCGCTCGTCGGCGGGCTCCGCGCGCTCGAGGCGGGCGACCTGAGCATCGCGGCCTTCGGGGACGCCGTGCGGCTCCTGCACCCGTTCCAGGGGTCGTGCCCGTCGGAGGCGCAGCTCGAGGCGCTGGCGAAGCGGTTCACGTTCGCCGACGAGAAGACGCGGTGCGGCGCGCTGCTCGACAGGGCCTTGGAAGATTTAAGGGAGGCGCGCCTGCGGAGCGCCGGGCGGGCGGCGCCGCTGCAGCTCGTCCTGCTCGTGAGCGACGGCCGCTTCGACGCGTCGGCGCGCGCGCAGCTCCGGCGCGCGCAGCGGGACGCCGTCGACGCGGGCGTCGCCGTCGTCCTCGTGCTGCTCGACCGGCCGGGCCACGACTCGATCCTGGAGATGCAGATCGTGGCCTTCGACGCGCAGGGCGGCGTCGCGATCAGCCCATACCTCGACGGCTACCCGTTCCCGTGCTACGTCGTGCTCCGGGACGTGCGCGAGCTGCCGGAGACGCTCGCGGCGGCGCTGAAGCAGTGGTTCGAGTTCCACCACGCGGCGTAAAGGTGTCCTGTGTTCCTAGTCACTAGTCCCAGTTACCGTAGATGAAGCGCCCCGACGCGCCGGCCTTGGCCTCGGCCAGCAGCTTCTCCTTCTCCGCCTTGGCCTTGGCCGCGGCGTCCTCCGCCGTGCCCATGCGTATGCGCACGACCTTGATCGGGTCCGCGGGCCGGTCGTCGTCCGCCGTCGCGCCGCGCGCGGCCTTCTTCGCGACATCTAAATCACCCCGCCTCACGAGCTTGCCGAAGACGAAGTGCGACGCCGGCGACTCGAGCTCCCAGGCGTCAGCCCACCGGTTGTGGTCGCAGTTGATCACGAACTGCGACGAGCAGCTGTCCGGCCGGCCGAGGTTGATCATGGCCAGCGTCCCCGCGTAGTTCGAGAGCTGCTCCGTGCCGACCTCGTCCCGGACGTAGCCGCCCGGGAGCCGCTCGACCAGGCGACCGTCGGGCGCGCGGAACGCGGACCCGTCGGGCGCGGCGCCCGTGCCCGCCTTGGAGGAATGCGGGTCCTTCGAGTGCGGGCAGCCCATGCCCAGAACCATCTTCGGCGCGAGCAGGTGCACGTGCGTGCCGTCGTAGAAGCGCTTCTCGACGAGGTCGATGAAGTTGGCCGCCGTGAGGGGCATCTGCCGGAGGAAAATCTCGGCCGTGAAGTTGCCCAGGCTCGTCGTGATGGTGCACGAGGGGTTGTCGCGCGGCATGGCTGCCCTGGCTCTGCCTGAAGCTCTCGAGAAGGCTGTCGCACGCCGCGATTGGTGGTGAAGCTATCGAGGGCCGTCCATTTTAGGCAGCCCGCGGCCCCAATGCCGGGCCTCGGGCGCCGGGCCTCGCGCGCCCGCGTGCGGGGTCCGTTCCTAGTACGAAGAGCCTCGCCTCGTCGCGGCCGCCGTCTCTAGCCGCCGTCGACGACGAGATAGGTATCTAGATGTACAGTTTACTTCTTCTTCGCCAGAGCCTTCTTCGCCGGCGCTTTGGCCTTCGCGGCCGGGGCGGCCTTGGCCGGGAAGGTCCACGCCGCGCCGGGCGCCGTCGAGGGCTTCTTGGCCCAGGCCTCGCCGGGCGAGCCCGCGCGCTTCCAGGCGTGGTCGGCGTTCTCGGCGGACCCGGGCACGCGGTGGCCGTGCTGGACGCACTCGCCGTCGCCGTGGAACTTGAGCGGGCGGAAGTAGTGCGACGCGTTCGGCCGGGGCCGCGCGAAGTGCTTCGTCTCCGTCCCGTTGACCTTGAGGTCCGTCTCGACCCACTTCTGGAGGAAGTTGTGCGAGTACGTGTTCGTGCCGTACTGTTTGTTGCGCTCGATGGGCGCCGCGACCTCGAAGGCCCAGCCCATCTTCGTCGCGAAGCGCGCGGCCTGCTCCGCCGTCTCGAACTTGAGCTCCGTGTTGGAGAGGGGGTCGGCCGTCGACGTCCAGCCCATGAGCGGGTTCGTCCAGCGCTCCTCGGTCTTCCAGCCCAGGCGCCAGGCCTTGGACGCGTGGCTCGCGGACGTCGTCGCGGCCTGGGCCTTCTGCGAGATGACGACGGTGCGTTTTTTATGAATCTCGGGGATGCGCATGAGCGCGGCGGCCTCCTCGGGGTGGGCGGGACCCGCCGGCGCGAGGCCGTCGGGCACGACGGCGATGTGCGGCGCCGTCACGCTCCGGTTGCGCTCGGCCTTGATGCGCTCGAGGTTCGCGAGGTCCGCGGCCATCTCGGGGTCCTCCGTCGAGAAGCAGCGCAGGCGCGGCCGCGCGAGGGACGCGGCGCGCCGCGGCAGGGCCCGCAGGAGGGCGGCGGCCATATTGCTCCTTTTTTGGTAGGCGCGGCCCTAGGTAGTCCCGCGCGCGGCCGGCTGAGACTTAGGGCTTGACCAGGGCTTCTTTCCGCGGCCGAGCGTAGCAGGCGGCGAAGGTGCAGCAAGCGTGATTCCTAGTGTCTTTACAACCGCTAGCCCACTTTTTTTGCGCGCCTCCAGCGCTAAAATAGGCCTGAGCTATTGCAAGCCCAAGCTATCAAATCAAGTAGTCACGCCGCGCGCGTCGAACGGTGCAGCCTCGACCATGGTGCCGCCCCCCCCGCCGCACCCCAAGCCGCTCGAGGTCTTCGACATGGCGTCGGCGCTGGCGCCGACGAACATCGCCGTCGTCAAGTACTGGGGCAAGGACGCGGCCCGGGGCGGCAACACGCCGATCAACTCCTCTGCCTCGCTCACGCTCGACCCCAACGATTTGCGCGCGGAGACCGTCATGGTCGCGTCGCCGGAGCTCAGGAGCGACGAGCTCTATTTAAATGGAAGGAAGGTCGACGTGAAGGGCGACGGCACGCACGCCAAGCGGTTGAGACGGTGCCTCGCGACGATGCGGCGGCGCTGCGCCAAGGCCAAGCACCCGCCGCGCTCGTCGAGAGCGACGTCGAGCGAGGAGCTCTCAAGGTGGGGCGTGCGCGTCGTGAGCCGCAACACGTTCCCGACGGCCGCGGGCCTCGCCTCGTCGGCGGCGGGCTACGCCGCGCTGGTCCGGTGCGCGTCCGAACTTTACGGCGTCCGCGACACGCCCTCCTTCTCGCTGAGCGCGACGGCGCGCGAGGGCTCGGGGTCGGCGTGCCGGAGCTTGGATGGTGGTCTGGTGGCGTGGCGGAAGGGGTGCCGCGCGGACCGCGCCGACTCGAAGGCCGAGCAGCTCTTCGACGAGCGGCACTGGCCCGACCTCCGCTGCGTCATCATCGTGGCGTCGGCGGCGGAGAAGGAGACGCCGTCGACGGAGGGCATGCAGCGGAGCGTCGCCACCTCGCCCTTCCTGACGCACCGCGCCGAGGCCGTCGCCGAGCCGCGGCTCCTGGACCTGCAGAAGGCCTTCCGGCAGCGCAACTTCGAGCGCTTCGGCGAGCTGACGATGCGCGACTCGAACAGCTTCCACGCCACGTGCCTCGACACGTTCCCGCCCATCTTCTACCTGAACGAGGTCTCGAAGCGGGCGATCACGTGCGTCCACGCGTTCAACGCCGCGCAGAAGCGCACGCGCGCGGCGTACACCTTCGACGCGGGCCCGAACGCCGTGGTCTTCTGCGAGAACGAGGCCGCCGCGGACGCCTTCGCGGCGCTGGCCGCGACGTGCTTCCTGGGCGCCGACCTCTCGCGGCGGGGCCTCCGGGGCCTCACGAACGCGCCCGAGAAGCTGGCGCGGGCCTGCCGCGCGAACCCGCCCTCGGACGCGCTGCTCGAGGCCTGTGGCGACAAGCGGGGCGGCGCGACGATGATGTACCTCACCAGGGTCGGCGGCGGCGCCGCGGCGCCGCTCGCGGACTCGGCGCGCGACGCGCTCGTGGACGCGTCGGATGGCACGCCCCAGGCGCGGGGGCGGGAGGCGTGGCAGCGCGCCGCGCCGCCGCCGCCGCCCGCGTCCGGCGCGCCGCGCGTGCTCCGAGTCGTCGTCGCCGTCGTCGCCGTCGTCTGGGCCGGGTCGCTCCTCGCGCGGCGGAAGGTGTAATATTCTCACAGAGTATATACTTAACACGTCTAGTCACCCTCGTCGCCGCCGCTCGCCTCGAGGCGCGCGAGCCACTCGCGGGCCGCGCTCTGGGCCTCGGGCGCCCAAGCGTCCGCGCGGTCCGCGAAGCCCGGGGTCAGGGCCGGCGGCGCGCCGAGCCCTCGCATGGAACAGGCGACCTGGTTCCAGCCCCCCAAGAGGCGCTCCTGCAAGACGGTCTCCAGCCGCAGGAGCTCGCGCTCGGCGGGCTCGCCCCCGCCCGCGTCGTAGGCCGCGTGCCAGAGCTGCTTCGCGGCCGCCGCCGCGTCGGGGCTCCCCTTGGCAACGCGCCGCGCGAACTCCAGCGCCGCGTCGAAGGCCGAGCCCTCGACGACGCGCGTGACCAAGCCGAGCTCCAGGGCCTCGCGCGCGCCGACGACCCGGCCCGACGTCGTCAGCTCGAGCGCGACGTCTCGCCGCGTCAGCTCGCGCAGCGCGGCCGTCGCGCCCATGTCGGGCACGAGCCCCCACTTGGCCTCCATGACCGACAGCTTCGCGTCCTCCGCCGCGACGCGGACGTCGGCGCCGAGCGCGATCTGCAGGCCGCCGCCGAAGCACGCGCCGTGGACCGCGGCGACAACGGGGCACGGCACGCCGCGCCAGAGGTAGGACACGGCCTGCGCGAGGTTCGCCGCCTCGCCGTCCGCACGCTCGAGCAGCTCGGCGCAGTTCGCCTTCGCGCGGAGCGGGTGCATGACGCCCTTCACGTCGAGGCCCGCGCAGAAGGCGCGCCCCGCGCCCCGGAGCACGACGCACCTCACGCTCGCGTCGTCGCGCAGCTTGAGCGCCGCGTCCCGCACGCCGCGAAAGGCCGCCATGTCCAGGGCATTGAGCTTCTCGGGGCGGTCGAGCGTGACCACTGCTATGTGCTTGTCTACGCGCCCGACGCGCACCGAGAGCCGTCTCCGCGGCGCGACACGAGTGACTGCTCGGCGCATGGCTCTTTGGTAGATGAGCAGTCCCGGTGACAAGTTATCGAGTCAGTGTCCGAACGGTGGCGGCTTTACTGGTAGCATCAAGCACATCTATGGCACCCTTGAACAGTCGACAGTGCACACAGTACACTATCGTCGCGTGAAGCCACTGCTTCATTGCACGTGTTTGGCCAGCTCGCAGCACATCAACAAAACGATGCAGCGCCACCACGCCAGCCTCGCCGTCCTCAGCTTGGCAGCAGCATGCTCGGGCCTGACGACGACAGTAACCAAGACGCTCCCGGCGCCGCCGCCCGCGCCGCGACTGACGGCCGCCGACGAGGCGCTGCTGCGGCGGTCGGGCCGCGTCGAGCGCGTCGAACGGGACGGCCGCGTCGGCGCGGCCTGGGCCGTCGTCGACAGCGCGATGGCCGCCGACGACGCGTGGACGGTCATCCGCGAGGTCGAGAACTACGACCGGACGATCCGCGGCGTCAAGGCGGCGGCGCTGAAGCCGGCGACGGCGCCGGACGTGGTCCGCGCGGGCTTCCAGCTGACGAAGCTGCGGCTGCCCGCGAATTTGGCCTTCGAGGTCAGCGGCCCGCGCGAGCTCACGGTGGCCCTCGACGCCGACGCGCGGAACGTCGCCATCGAGCGGCTCGCGGGCGCCTGGCGCGTCGAGGAACGGGAGGGCGGCGGCTGCCGCGTCTCCCTGGCCGCGCGCGTCGAGGCGTGCCGCGTCGTGCCCGCGCGGGTCGTCGACTACGTCGCCGAGCGGGCGCTCCGGCGCGCGACGAAGTGGCTCTAGGAGGTTGTTTTTAACTTGATGGTTGTGTGATTTATATCAGGCTTAGTAGTACCGAGACGACAACCGACACCCCCTGAGGGAGGGCGGCCGTCGTCGATGGAGTTTGGCCGCCGTCGACGGTGGACGCCTGCCTCAAAGTAACAAGCGTCGTCGCGACAACGCATCCTCTGCTACACTCACTATTGCACTCACATCCACGTCAACGGCTGTAAAATTTGACATGGTGGAGGAACACGACGATGACGACAAGGGTGACGACATCCCACTGCTGCTGCTGGATGACCGTCCGATGACGCGGAATCGGATGGCTCTTCTTACCTCCCGACGTTGATCGGCCTCGACGGCCATCAGAGATCTGAGCGTGCGGGCTCCGGGCGGTATAGGGACTATTCCGCGTGGCTTAGTCGCCCCCCTGGCTCAGCCGCCGCGACTCCGTCTCCGACCGCGCGCGCACGGCCTCGAGGAGCAGGTCCTGGTGGTCCCGCAGGTGCTCCACCTTCGCGGCGAACTCCGCGTGCAGCCGCCGGCACCGCGCCCGCAGCGCCGCGTCGTCGTCGTCCTCGTCGTCGTCGTCGTCGCCGACGCCGACCTTCGCGTCGACGCGCGGTATCCGCAGGATCTTGTGGACGAGGACGTCGTAGCAGTAGTGCATGTCCTGCAGGAACGGCGAGTCCGCCTCCTTGATGCCCTCGTCCTTGCGCTCCTTCATGTCCTCCAGGTGCTCGTCCCGCACCTCGTCGAAGGCGATGCCAATGACCGCGAGGAACATGCTCAACACGATGAACGAGTTCATGAAGACGAAGGGAAAGAACAGGAACGCCACCAATACGTGGTCCGAGGCCACGAGCCCGCCGATGTCCGACGCGCCCATGAGCACGTCCAGGAGCGTGATGAACGAACTGTGGAAGTCCTTGTAGGCGTCGGTCGACGCGCCGTAGCCCACGAAGAACGCGATCGCGAACCCCAGGATGCCCACGAACATGATCCCGAGCAGCACGAGGCAGTCGCTCACGGACCGCGCGCACGTGTTCGTGAACTGCGCGAGCGAGGGCACGTGCCGGAAGTACTTGAAGACCTTGAGAAAACTAAAAATCATGTTCACGGCGTTCAGGGCGTCGACGCGCACGGCCACGTGGGCGATCTTTGCCAGGTCCGCCGCGAAGCCGCAGTTCAGGTCGACGTCGTCGAGGGACCTATCCGCCGTCCAGAGCAGGATCGTGATCCTCAGCAAGGCCACGAGCAAATAGGTCGAGAGGTTGATCACCTCGAGCCAGTTCCAGAAGCTGTCGAAATAAACCTCCCGGTGCTTCACGAACTGCCGGACCTCCCGCAGCGCGTACAGCACGCACACGACGTAGAAGAGCAGCTCGCCGAAGGCGCCCCGCCGCTGCTCCCCCCAGGGCTTGCCCTCCAGGCCGTCGCCCCGGAGCTCCCGATCTAGCTTCAGGATCGGCGACGCGACGACCTGGTACGTCGGCACGATGCCGCCGCCCGGCAGCAGCTCGACGTTCGCCCGGACCAGCCCGAAAATGTCCGCGTGCGGGTTGTACACGCAGAAGCTCACGATGACCGCCCGGACGCTCCGCCCCGCGAAGAAGTTCGCCGCGTGGAGCTCGCGCAGCTCGCGCAGCGCCACGGCTCGGTCCGGGCTCAGGTCGAACGTGTTGCCGTCGCCGTAATAGGTGATGCCCGTCGTCGCGCTCGTGTAGGGCAGCTCCGCGTCGCTGTCGCCGTCGCTACAGGCCAAGTTGCCCAAATATTTGCCTAAATATTTGCCTGGACAGCCGGAGTTGACGAACTCGCCGCGCCGCTTGGCGCCGGTTTTGGTGGCGGGCGCGCGGCACGACGCGGACGGCGCGTGCGTCGGCTCGGGCGTCACGACGGCGGGCGTCGGTGCGTCCGTCGCGAACGTCGGCGCCTCCGTGGCGACCTCCGCCACCGTCAGATCCAGCACGGGCGCCTTATAGTTCCGTTTGACGCGCCAGTTTGAGTCCAAAGACGGGTAGCAGTTGTCCGGGTCGAGCTTCGTCCCGTCCGGCAGCGTCAGCCTCTTCGCCATCGTCGGGCAGTCGCCGCCCCGCGCGCGGACGACGCGCACGCGCACGAGCCCGACGCGCATCGTCACGCCGTCCGCGAGCAGCCGGGGCTTGGCGGGCTTGCCGTGCCACGTCCGGCCGCCGGCGCCGTACGCGTAGCCCGCGACGACGTCCCGCAGCCAGACCTCGATCTGCGCGAAGCAGGCGATGCCGTCGTAGGCGCAGTTCGGCTCGAACTCGTTGACGAGGAACTGGTCCTCGAGGTTGCGCCGGAAGTAGTAGGGCGTCGCGTTCGTGCCGGCGATGTTCGTCGCCGCCAGGATCGCGATGAAGAGCACGTAGAGCCAGAAGTCCAGGAACTCGGGCGACCACTTCCGCCGTTTCGGGGGCTTTGCCGCCGCCGCCGTCCGCGCCGGCGGCTCGTACGTGACCTGGCGCGTCTTCGACGCGAGGCCCGCCATCGAGGCCCGGCCGCCCGCGAACGCGTTGAGCGCCATGCCGGCGCTCTTGCCGCCCGAGCCCCCGAGGAGCTTCTTGAGGCGCTCCGCGTCTGCGGCGCCCTCGCGGACCTCGCGGGCCTGCGCCTCGGCCTCGGCCACGACGCTCGCCGCCGGCGCGGGCGCCGCCGCCGCCGCGGACATGCTGCCGGCGTTCGCCTCGCGCTCCTTCGCCGCGGCCAGCATCTCCGTGAGGCCCATGGTAGCTTCGGGTCTTTACTGCCTTCCTGGGCCCGTCGACGGGGCTGCCCCGGCTGGGCGGCAGTGGTCCTGCCTGCCGGTACTGCCTTCCCGTGTTCCTCGACGGGGCTGCCTCGGCCGAGCCGTAGCGTCCGTGAGTCGTTGCCGAGCGGTCGTATCGAGGGCTGGCCTCGGTCGCGCCGCTCGGAGGGCGCCGCGGGCAGCGCTGCACGGCCGGCGGACCAAACCTGCTTTGTTTTTTTGGGCCCGCCCGCGGGAGATGTCTCCGGCAAGGGCTCGTCGGCTCGAGAAGCCTCCCTGCTCGGGTCGGTGCTCGCGACTGAAAATCATTTTTTTTACGGGGAGTCTCGCACCAAATAATAATATTACGTAAAACGAAGAGGGACGTCGGCGGTCGCAAGCCCATCTCCGAAGGAAGGCCAGGGACGCCCGCCACCGGGTCCCGGGCAGCCCCGGTTCCACTCGTGCCTGGTCCGGCGTCGCGGGAGCCAGCGTGAGCTGCTCGGAGCCCGCGGCGGCGTGGACACCTGACTTGGGGCGGCCAATGGCGACCGCGACGGCGCCGCCGGCGCAGCGCGCGGGCCCGCCGGCGCCGCGGGAGATGGTGACGATCCGCGCACGAGACAAGGCGACGGGCAAGGACCTGATCATCACCGTGCCGCGCGGCGCGAGCATGGACGAGGTCATGGCGGCCTACACGGCCAAGTTTAACGCGCAGGAGGGCAAGTCGCTGGCGCGCGACGAGTTCCGCTTCGTGAGCAACGGCGCCACGGTCGGCGGCGGTGACCGCGTCGAGGACCTGCCGGCGTCGCACGCGGCCTACGGCGGCGACGGCGCGCGCGCGGCGGGCGGCGCCGCCAGCGACGACGACGACGACGACGACGACGCTGACGCCCCTGACGCGTTCGGCTGCGGCGGCGTGAGCTGCCAGGCGGGCGACGCCGCGGACGCGGGCTGCGCCGTCATGTGATCCCCCTGTGCCCGTCTACGTAACCATCAATCTAGTTTTAGGCTCAGGCTCAGGCTAGTTACGTCGCAGGGTTCCCCGTACCCCTCCCGCTCCCCCCGGGCCCACCCGTCCGGCTGGACTAGGACGCAAGGG
>MDTE01112583.1_pt1 | contig 10472 bp, 13 predicted proteins | sample 811231 | NCBI WGS metagenome assembly MDTE01 (sample SAMN05326651, study PRJNA326480) | marine metagenome | isolation source: seawater | place: Indian Ocean: Red Sea | collected 2010 | reverse complement strand
ACAAGCAAATTTTTCGTAGTCTGTGAAGTGGTCTCCTTTAGCTCCACAAGCAAATTTTTCGTAGTCTGTGAAGTGGTCTCCTTTACATCCTCCACAAGCAAAGTTTTCGTAGTCTGTGAAGTGGTTTCCTTTACATCCTCCACAAGCAAAGTTTTCGTAGTCGGTAAAGCCGGAAACACCTTTTGAACCACATCCTCCGTGCGAACTAAAGTTTTCGTAGTCGGTAAAGCCGGAAACACCTTTTGAACCACATCCTCCGTGCGAACTAAAGTTTTCATAATCTGTAAAATGTGAGTGGTCTCCATCACTTTCTCCATCACAGTGACAACCTGAAAAGTTTTCTTTTGATACTTCAAACCTTTCTGTAGGATCATAACCCATCAAAAAATAAACGAATCCTAAAATAACTACAATACCTAAAACTAAAAAATACATTTCAGATCCAGTTTTTTTACTCATTTTATAAATATATATAATATTTTTATAAAATAATTATTGAAAAAATTAATAAATAAATATATTTTTTTATAATAAAAAGAAAGTAGGTTTATTATCTTTTGTTATTTTTTTCCATTTCGTTCATTAATATTTCTTGAATTTCACTACTTGAAGGATTAGTAAACTCTTCCGGATCATAAATAAACATAACATATGAAATAAACATAACAATAGCTACACCCATACCAAGAACAAGCCATTTTAATATTCCTCCTCTACCTCCTGTAAAATATGCGCCAATAAAACCTACACCTATAAGAAGAACAACAAACCCGTAGGGGAATGAACCTTCATCGCTATTATTTTTGCCTGTTTTCAATTGTGTTAAGCATGCGCTAAAAGTATCTGAAATATTATTATTATTGTTACTCATTTTATACAATAGACAAAGATTTTTTTTTAAAGAAAATTTATTCTTAATAATTATTTAATTAGTAAAATAAAGTTTAAGAGTTAAATATATAAATATAAAAATATAAAAATATTCTTCAATAATTTAAATTAATATTTATTTTTAATTCCTATAATTCTATCATTTGTATAATTACTACACTTAGGTTTAAATTCAAATATATCTTCAAAAAGTTTACATTCATACTTTTTAGATGGTTTAATAAACAGTTGATAATCTGCATTTCCTTTACTTATATAAACTTCGTAATTTTTGTATGTGCCAAGATCGATAATCTTAAGAGTGCCTTTTTTCCACTCATCACTACTAGATTGTCTATCTGTTACAGTTGATATAGTAAAACCTCTGCCATCTACTTGAATAATATCATCTTTATAAGTAAAACCCATATGTTTTGATAAAAACAAAAAATTAAAATCAATTTTATTACTTAAGACAATATAATTTATAATATTAATGAAGGTTTGTTTATGTTTCTATGGTCTAAATAGATCATTACAACTAACATATAATTCTATTTATGACAAAATATTGATACCTCTAAAAAATAATAATATAAATTACGATATTTTTTTTTATACTTACCAAATGAACGAAAAAGATAATTATTGGACGAATGTAAAAGAAACAAAAAATGATAATGATTTGATAGTAGAAAAAATAGTAAAACCAAAATATTTTAAAACTATAAGTGATGAAGAACTAAGAAATCAAGCAAATAATACGTTAAATTATATAAATTGTGGTAGAATGGAAAAAGAAAGATATGAATATCTATATATTTCCAGTTATTTACGATATAAAAATATTAATTTATTATTAGATGAAATAGATGAGTCATATGATAATATTATATTAATGAGACCAGATGTTTATTATTTAACTTATTTTAATATTAACTGGTTTAATGAATGTAAAAACAATACCGTTTGCATTCCAGATTTTCATCATTGGAAAGGTTTAAATGATAGATTAATGATTGGAAAAAGAGATGTTATTCGTAAAATATTTAAAACGCTATTTGATATGAATAAGATACGAAATCATAACAAATTTGCTGAGGATTTGTTAAAAATTAGTCTGCAAACATTAAAAATAGAAAGTATATTTATCAAATTTTATTTAGTTAGAGTAAGAAGTGATTTAACATTAGACAAAACAGATAAATATGAATTAGAAAATAATAATAAGTCTGAAATATTATGTTCTAATGTTGATAGAGCTTTATTACTAAATATGGAAAATAAAAAAAATTGTGTAATTGATCCAGAAAATATTAGAGATTGTTTATATTTTAACCGTCCTATAATAAGTTTGTCTAATAAAAGATGGGGAACAAGAATAAATAAATAAAATTGATTAAAAACTTTTTTAAGAATAAATAGCATATTATGAATTACTAATCAGTAATGAATGTTTCTAATTATTCATATAATCGCACAAAAATTCAAGTTGACTATAGTGGTAGTATAATACCAACATATGTTATTATTATTTTAGTTCTTTACTTTCTTCTTGAAGTTATTTATCTGACATCAAGTGATAAATGTTGTATAGCAATAGAATGTATAATAGGATTATTCGAAGAATTAGATAATTTAATTAAAAAAATTTTAGGTTTTATAAGTATAAGATGTCTAAATAGATATAATAATTTAAAACAAAACATTTATGATAGAAGCTGTAAAAGATGTGAATCTCCTCCAAACTTACAAAGATCTAATAGTAATAGTAGTGAAGAGGATTATAGTGATAATGAGTATAACATAAATATACAACCTCAACTAGATTTATTTAAAGAAAGTCAAGAAATGATATCTATCTATATACCTAATAATAATGAAGAATGTGTTATATGTCAGGAAATTATTGAATCCAAAAATAGTAAAGAGGAATCTTATGAAATAGTTAAATTAGAATGTGGACATCTATATCACAAAACATGTATTGAAAATTGGTATGAATTTTCAAAAAACAAAGATTGTCCTACTTGCAGACAAGAAATAAGCATAAAAGAATATTTAAAATAGACAACATAGTAAAATTTTATAAAAATTGATTAAAGTATATTTTTTATTTTAAAATTAAATGTCACGTTATTTACTTCCAAAATCAGCATATTGGTTAAATAATACTTCATCTACAATATTTAATATAGGAATAAATCCAACAGTGTTTGGTAAAAATATTATGGAGCAAACTATTTATCATGTCTATCTTGATCCTAAAATAAAAAGAAAAAAAATATATGAAAACACTTATATAGGGTGTCTTTTAAATAATAATTATCAAGCAATTCATATTCATTCACCTATTAAAGGTAAAATATTAGATATTAACCATAATTTATCATATCAGGTATTTAAAATTAAAGATCTTTTAGAAACATATTCTTGGTTGTATTCAATAAAAGTATAAATTATTTAAAAAGGTATTGAATTAAATAGATTAATATGATATTAATAGACATACTTGCCCTTATCGGTGGATGTATGTTAAGTGTGTGTTTAGTTCCACAGATTTATAAAGTCTATACTACAAAAGAGGTAGAAAACATATCTTATTACTGGCAGGCATTGTATTTAACAGGACTTATTCCTCACTTAATTTATGGGATTTATTATGATCTTATACCAATCTACGTTCCTACAATTATAGAAATAATTTTTTTGATTATTTTAATATGTTTAAAATACTATTATTCATTTGAGTCATTTACGGCAGCAACTTAATATTTAAAATCTAGTTAATAATTCTCTTACTATGTTTCTATACCATGGTCTAAATAAACTTATTTTATCTTTTAATTTAGTTATTTCAATCCATTTCAACTGATCCTTTTCATGTAGACCATTTTTTGTTTCAACTAATTCTGGATGTGTTTTTTTTATTTTTAAAAAATTATCTCTAAAATTTTTAGGTAATGTTTTATCGTATTTTATTTTTATTATATATGTTCTATATTTATTAACATTTATTTGGAATAATGTTTTTTTTTCAATAAGTTTTTTAATAGTATCTTGGTCACCTAAAAATCCTGATGATTCTTCAAAACCTTCTCTAACTGCTGTATCAAAATATGATTCATTTTTTTCACTTTTTCCACCAAAATCACTCCATAATCCAGGATCTACATTTCCAGTAATAAGTTCTCTTGAAAAAAGAAAATATATTTTATTATTATGCTCTGCATATGGAAGTATTCCTGCACCCATATATATTATTTGTATAAAACTTTATTACTTAAATAAATTTTACGTAATTAATTTAATGGATTGGTTTATGTATAAAAATCTTAAAAAATGTAAAATTAATACTTTTGATGATGGTTTACAATATTGTGAGAAAAAATATGAAAATAATTGGTTAATTCTCGCCACTAATAATAGAGGTAAGTATATGATTAAAAATATTAAACAACCAGATTTTATAATAAAAAGTATATCTTGTTGGAAAGTAGAAATTATTTCGTAAGTAATATTCTATCGCCATAGACATCATCTACTCTTCCTACTGGAATATTAAATTTTTTTTGTTTTAAATATTCTAAGGGATAAAATGCATCTTTAATACAATAAGGATAATTCCAATTTAAAGTCATTTCAAAACAGTGTGGAGCATTTTTTAATAAATTATTTTCTTTTTCGAATTTTCCATTTTTAATATCATTGATTTCTTTTTTAATTGATTTCATTGCTATTATAAGACGATCAAGTTCTTCTTTAGATTCGCTTTCTGTTGGTTCAAACATAAGAACACCACTTCTTGGCCAAGACATAGTTGGAGGGTGAAAACTATAATCCATTAATCTTTTTGCTATATCATTTTCTGTAATTCCTAATTTTTTTATATCGCTTATATCAATTATAAATTCGTGTCCAACAACACCGTTTTCATTTACATCAATAATATTATAATCATTTTTTAGTGAGTTTTTAAGATAATTTGAATTTAAAATCGCCATTTTTGTCGCTTTTTTTAAACCATCTGTTCCCATAGACGATATGTATAGATATGGAATAGTTAACAAAGATGCACTACTCCAATTGGAACTAGAAACATACCCACAAGACAAATCATTTTTACCAAGTTGTATTGAGTTACTTGGAAGGTAATTCTTAAGTTTACTATTACAAAGTATAGGACCAAGTCCAGGACCTCCACCTCCGTGTGGTATACAAAATGTTTTGTGTAAATTTAAGTGTGCTACATCAAATCCTACTTTATCTGCACTGAAAATACAAGTTAGAGCGTTCATATTAGCTCCATCCATATAAACTAATCCACCATTTTTATGAATTACATTGTTCACCTTTTCTATATTTTTTTGAAATACACCATTAGTATTAGGATAAGTTATCATTAGACAACATAGTTCTTCTCCGACTTCCTCAACAAATTTTTCAAATTCACCAATATTATTAAGTAATTTATCATCAAAAGTTTTTACTTTTAAATTAGCAACAGAAGCACTCGCAAAATTTGTGCCGTGTGCAGAATCAGGTATCAAACATACCGTTCTTTTACTATGATTATTCATTTCGTGATATTTTTTTATGCATAGCAAACCTGTATATTCCCCTGTAGCACCAGAATTAGGTTGAAAACTGATGTGGTTGAATCCTGTAATTCTTTTAAGAAAAAACCCTGTTTCATCTATCAATTCTTGATATCCCATTGCATATTCTTTTGGAACAAATGGATGAACTTGTGTTACCTTATCCCACAAAAGTGGTTCAAGTTGATATGTAGCATTAAGTTTCATTGTGCAGGAACCTAAAGGTATCATTCCATATGTAAGACTATAATCTTTTTTTACTAACTCAGTCATATATCTTAATAAATTAGTTTCTGTTCTGTATTTACTAAATAAGCTATCAGTAAAAAAATCTGTTTTTCTTCTTAAATCGTCAGGAAATTTTTTATAGGGAAAATCTTTTCTAATATATTTAGATTTATAATCTTTTATTGAGCTAATAAGTTTATCTATATTTTTTTTATTTATAGTTTCACTAAATGTAATTCCTACTTTTTTATTATCAATTTTCCTAACCAGTATATCGTGTTTTTTTAAGTGATTAACTAACTTTTCAGAGTCATCGACTTTAATTGAAACTGTATCATAGAAAACTTTATTAACTAAAATATTTTCATTTAAATTATTAACAAAATATTTAGCCTTATTATTTATTTTTTTTGATATTCTAACAATTCCTTCTTTTCCGTTGTAAATAGAATAAAATGAAACAACGTTAGTTAATAAGGATTGTGAAGTGCAAATATTACTGGTAGCATTTTGTCTTTTAATATGTTGTTCTCTTGTTTGTAAGGCTAATCTAAAAGTATCATTATTCAAACTGTCTTTTGATTTACCAATAATTCTACCGGGTGTTAATCTTAAAAGTTCTTTAGAAACTGCAAAAAATGCAGGGTGTGGTCCTCCATACCATAATGGAATTCCAAATCTCTGACTGCTTCCTAAAGCTATATTTAATCCAAGCTCCCCAGGAGTAATTATTTTTGTTAAGGCAAGGAGATCAGTTATACCCGTTGTTAGTATTTTATTTTTTTTTGCAAAGTCTATAAAGTTTTCAGGTATATAAACATCACCATATGTATTTGGATATTGAAAAATAATATTACATAACTGCTCAGGATCAAACAATGATAAATCATTAACTTCTGAAAAATCAATGGTTTCCATATTTATACCAAGAGTTTTAGCCCTTGTTTCTAAAACATCTAATGTTTGTGGATGAATATTTGAATCAGCTAAAAATCTATCTCTTTTTTTTTTATTAAAAGTATATGAAAGATTAACTGCTTCTCCTGCTGCGCTTGATTCATCTAATAATGATGCATTTGCTACGGGCATTCCTGTAAGTTCTTTAACTACTGTTTGATAGTTATACTGACTTTCAAGCCTACCTTGTGATATTTCTGCTTGATAAGGAGTGTATGCTGTATACCAGTTTGGATTTTCTACTAAATGTCTTTTTATTACGGATGGTGTAATAGTATTATAATAACCTAATCCAATATAAGAAGTGTGGTCTTTATTTTTTTTCATAATTTTTTTTAAATTGTTTTGCGAATCTTGTTCAGATAATGCTGGAATAAAATTTTTTTCTATATTAAAATTTTTAATAATATTAGTCTTTGTTATGAGTTCGCTAATTGATTCTAGATCACAAACCTTTAACATTTCTTTCAATTCTTTTGGTTTCTTCAAATTTCCAACATGTCTGAATAAAAAACTCATATATTTTTATACAAACATTTATAATATTAAGTAAAAATAAAAAAAATAATTAATAAATTAACAATTACAAATATTGTATATTCGAAAACAAATTAAATAAATCATTGTTATTGGTAGAAAAAGCATTATTGGATTAATTATTTTTTTAGGGAGACCTGTAATTTTTTTTATAAACAAGTAAACATTAGATACTGTTCCTACTTTTTCGTGTTTAATGTTTTTTTTTCCAGTTAAATAGTTTTCTAATGGTGTTAAAACACAATCACCTGTATGATACCACATAAATATTATTGTAGCATGACCTAAAAGACAAAATAATTGTGGAATAATTTTTTTGCTTATAAAAGGAACAATAATCAAGGCAAAGTAAAATATTATATGTAGTATTTCAACTAATTTACCAAGACATTTTTTATGGAAATTATTCATTAAAATTAAACTAGAAAATATTATTATATAAAAAGAAATTAATAAATTAATTTATTAATGATTCAAATATATGATAAGGTAGATGAGGAATGGAAAGAGTTTTATTTAATTGATATTAATACTGATGAAATATATGAAAGTTCTTTAGAAGATCTTCCTAAAGAAGTAACCGGAAAATATATTAATGGTTTTGTTAGTTATAATCCTGTATGGAATTATGCAACAATAGAGAAAAGTAGGTTAAGGGAAGTAAAAAAAAAATAATTTAAAATTATTTAGAAAATTATTTTAGTCAAATATTTATATGATTAGACATGCAGCAGATTTTGTAATCGTTGGAGCAGGATCTGCTGGTTGTGTATTGGCAAATAGATTATCTCTGAATCCAAATAATAAAGTAATACTTATGGAAGCAGGTAAATATGGATACAATTCTTTGGACTCTTGGAAAATGAATATGCCGGCTGCATTGACTTATAATCTAAACAGTGAAAAATATAATTGGAATTATAAAACAATAACGCAAAAGAATATTAATTCTAGGAGTATATCAACACCAAGAGGTAAATTATTAGGTGGGAGTTCGTCTATAAATGCAATGGTATATATGAGAGGTCATCCTCTTGATTATGATAGATGGGAAAAAGAAGGAGCTAAAAACTGGTCATATTCACATTGTTTACCATATTTTAAGAAATTAGAAAATTTTGTTTATGGTAGTGATAATTATAGGAATAATACTGGCCCTTTAAAAATAACAAGAGCTATTAAAAGAGATACAGAAGATCAAGAAATATCATTGTCTTTTATAAAAGCAGCACAGGAAGCAAGATATAGTCATACAAAAGATATGAATGGTTATCGTCAAGAAGGATTTGGAAGTATGGATATGACTATAAGTAGTGGAAATCGTAACAGTTCTTATCATGCATACTTAGAGCCAATTTTAAATAGACCTAATCTCAAGGTATTAACAGATTGTGAAGTAACTAAAATTATTACTGAAAAAATAAAGGGAGATTTGATAGCAAGAAAACTTCTTTATACTTACAAAGGATTAAATTACTTTGTAGAAGCTGACTGTGAGATAATAATTTCTTCTGGCTCAATTAACACACCTAAATTACTATTATTATCAGGAATAGGTAATAATGAATGTAATATTCCAGTTAAATTAGATTTACCTGTTGGTAAAAACTTACAGGATCATCTTGAAATATATATACAAGCTTATAGTAAATTTGATAATACTCTATTAAATTGGGGGTCTTGGAGACATCCATATAATAAAATAAAAGCAGGTTTAGAGTGGTTTATAAGTAAAAATGGAATATGTTCATCAAGTCATTTTGAAGTAGGTGGATTTATACGTTCAAGAGCAGGAATAAAACACCCCGATATACAATATCATTTTTTACCAGGATTAGTTGAAGAACAATCAACTTTTAATAAGAATCACGGGTTTCAAGCACATTGCGGGACTATGAGACCTCTATCCCGTGGAAATATTAAACTGAACAATATTTATCCTAATAGAAGTCCTTTTATTAATCCTAATTATTTATCTGAAGGTCAGGATTTAATAGATTTAAGAAATGCGGTAAAATTAACAATTGAGATATTTAATCAGAAAAGTTTAAGTAAATACAATAAAGGTTTCGTTGAAAAAAATATAGAAAATTATTCAGATATAGAATTAGATAAATTTATAAAAACAAATGTTCAAAGTGCTTATCATCCTACATCTACTTGTGCAATAGGAAGTGTTGTAGATGAAAATTGTTTAGTATATGGAACTAAAAATTTAAGGATTGTTGATGCTTCGGTGATGCCTTCACTAATAAGCGGGAATACTAATGCACCTACAATAATGATAGCAGAAAAAGTTTCTGATACTATATTGGGTAATAAACCCTTACAAAAAGAAAATGTTGATTTTTATATTAATCCTGAGTGGAAATCAAGACAAAGATAAATTAATGAAAAATTAATTTTATATATTACTGTTCATCTTGTTAATTTGAATAATATTACGTCGACTTAAAAAAAACTACTAAAAAAAAATTCTATTAAATACTTGTGCATTTTATGCTTGTAGTTTCAAAATTACTTTTCCAGTCTTTATAATGATCGTGACCTATTCTCATCATTGATCCCGAAATAGAATCAATTAAGCGTTGATAAAGCATATAAATATTAAATACTATCATATTAACTCCAATAATAATATAGTTAATTAATTCATTTTTGTTTGAATTAGTAACAAATATTGCAAGAATAATTGTTAGAACTATCGTTATTGTTAGTATTAATAATAAACGTGGACCTCTCCTTAGCCAATATTCTCTAACTTTTCCATGTCCCAAACCTTTTTCATTATATAATTTTAATTTTAAATTATCAGTATAATCATTTATAAATTGATAATTATTTAAGTTAATTAAATCTAGATTTTCTATTGTATCAATATTGTTTAATTTATGAATTTTATTAACAAATTTTAGAATGTATTTTTTAGACACTATTTCAATCCATTTTTCAGACACTTTGTCCGCAAAAGAAAAAAAAAATCTTTTAGTAGGTTTTGATAAGCATCTAAATTTACCCATAATATAATTAGTAAGTTATTTTTTAAGTTAATTTATTTATTATATCGATAATGTCTTCCATATTTTTAGTATATTCTTCTTTCTTTTTTATATCTTTATTTTTTATAGCAAATAAGGCGTTAATATATTGAATCATTAGTGCAGCCATAAGTCTTGTAAAACTATTTACTTTATATTTGTTATTTTCTTTTTCTTGATTTTTAATTATATATTTAAGCAAATTTGTAAATTCTTCTAAAGATATTTTAGGCACATATTCTTT
>MDTE01068242.1_pt1 | contig 10472 bp, 9 predicted proteins | sample 811231 | NCBI WGS metagenome assembly MDTE01 (sample SAMN05326651, study PRJNA326480) | marine metagenome | isolation source: seawater | place: Indian Ocean: Red Sea | collected 2010 | reverse complement strand
TTGACTTCTAGTTTTTGTTTTAATTTTGGAGGATTTTTCATTAGAATACTTATTTATATGAATATTGTAATAACTGGAATAATAATTTTTGTCATATCTTTTTTAATAATGTCATGGTTTGCGCGACAAAAAACGCAAAAAATCGCAAAAGGTGTGAGAAGTTTAATTATTATTTTCTCTTTATTAATAGCAATAATTTTAGCTATTGGAGGCAGAGTATTATTTTCATTACCATTATTTTTTTTAGCACTCTCAGCTTTAAAAATTAAAGGCTTAACAGCAATTCAAATATTTCAATTGTGGCGCCTAATTCAATACTTAAGAAACTCAGGTAGATTTTCATACTACGGACAAACAAATCAAACAGCTTCGTCCAGCGCTTTATCTTTAGATGAAGCTTATAAAATTTTGGGTTTAAAAAAAGAGGGATGCACCAAGGATAAAGTTAACAAGGCCGCAAATAATATTCAAAAAAAAATACATCCCGATGTAAGCCCTGAGACCGCGAGGCTTTCAGCTTTAGTAAATGAAGCACGGGATCTTATACTGAAAAACATTTCTTAGTTTAATAAAGAAAGCGATTTAGAAAAAACTGTTTCGACGCTGATTAGCTTTGGGTCTGCTTTAGTATCATGATCTACTTTTGAATATCCTTCTGGAAGAATAGGATATTGTAATTGAGAATAACTTGAATAGGCGTCAGGTGTATCAAATCTAAGAATAAGAGTTGGTACATTTAATTGGCAACTTAAATGTTGAAAAGCTGTATCGTTACAAATTGATAAATCACAAAACGATATTATTGGCATTAGTTGGCTTATAGTTTTATCATTTAAAACCATAGTTTTATTTTTATCAAAAGAAGTAACTATTTCATTTACAATCTTTTTTTCTCTTTCGGTGGAATCGCCAGCAATTATAAAAAAACAATTTGCCTGTTTATCTAATCTTTTCATTAAATCAATAAAATGAGATGTTCCCCACATAGTTGTTGGCCCGCTACTCGAAGGCGCAATTAAAATGTTTTTTTTTCCAGTAGACATAATTTTTTTAACATCAGATAAATTTTTTTGATTAATATATAATCTAGTTTCCGTTTGACAGTTATTCAATTTAAGGTTTTTAATTGTAAAATCACGGCCTTCTTTTACAAGATGCAAATTCATTTTTTTATAAAATGGATAACTTTTAGCAAAAATTCCAGCCCATTTCGCAGCTAAATAAAACCTAAGCGAGCATTTAAAAATATAAAGTTTCGTTAAATTTAAACTCTTTAAGTAACTCGAGAGCTTAAAAATATCTGTGAGTTTTTTGTGAAATTTTTCGACTAAAATTATCTCTTTAATATTTGGATCAAATTTTAATGTATCTGCAAGACTCTTTGAAAATGTTAAAATTGTTATTGGACCCTCTTTTTTAGCGAATTCATGAATATAAGGCATATGCAATAAACAACTTCCAAGTCCAACAAATGGGAGAAAACAACCTATTTTCATAAATTAACAACCAAATTATATTTTTTTTTCGCTATATAAACTATCTAGAATTTAATTGTGTCATTATCTTGTTTTATATTAAAATATACTAAAAAATTAAAATGATATTAAAAGGGATATATGCTGCATCAATGAGTATTCTCAATCAAGATTTATCTCTTGATGTTGATTCTACAATTGAGCATTCTGAAAAACTCATACAAGAAGGCTGTCATGGCGTTGTGCTTTTTGGATCCACAGGTATGGCTCAACTTATTTCTACTAATGAGAAAAAAAAATTAATCGGAAAGCTAAGTGATAATAAATTTAAAGATAACGTTATGATTGGTACAGGGGATAACGCTTTAAATGAAAATATTGACATAATGAGACATTCTATAAGTAACGGCATAAATAGATTTCTTATAATGCCACCTGCATATTATAAATATGATGATAATGGTGTTTATGATTTTTATGAAAATATAATTCAAAAAATTCCTGAAAGTAAAATTATTTTATATAATTTTGAAAAACTGAGTGGCTATTCATTTAGCATAAACATTATAGAAAAATTAGTTAAAAATTTTCCTAAACAAATAGTGGGAGTAAAAGACAGTACGTATAATCTGTACGATAAACTTAAAATCCCAAATTTTTTAATTTTTCCTGGATCGGAAACAAAATTATTAAAAGGTTTAGAATTGGGGAACAGCGGAATTATTTCAGCAATCTGTAATGTAACGGCTTCATTATCTCGTAAGGTTTTTGATGATTATAATACCAAAAAAAAACAGACTTTTAATAAGAAACTTTGTGACATTAGAAAAGTGTTCGATAATTATAACCTAATTTCTGGACTTCACAGTTTTATGGCATCTGAAAACGAAAAGTATAAAAGAGTATTACCGCCTTTAAGTTTACTTTCAGATGCAAAACAAAAGGAACTTATTTCTAAACTTAAAAAATTAGATTTTTTTCCAGAAAAAAATATTGCAGCTTAAATTATGTTATTAGCTAGATTTTTATCAAAAACTTTAAAGCAAGGGGGAATAATTTTAATTGATTCCAGGGGACAGAAATATATCTGTGGAACTCCCGATGCTAATAAACCATTAACTTTAAAACTTAAAAATAAAGATTTAAATTGGAAATTACTATTGCATCCAGAACTTTATTTAGGAGAAGAATATTTTAAATTTAATATAGATATCGAAAATGGTTCTATGTATGACTTTTTATGCTTATGTTTAAAAAATATTGGCAGAAATGAAGTAAACTCTTATTCAGCTATATTGAACAAATTTTTAATGTTTTATAAATATTTTGCAACTTATAATAATCCTAAACTTTCAAAAAAAAATATTCAACATCATTATGATAAAGGAGAGGATTTATATAATATTTTTTTAGATAAAAAACATAAATTGTATTCTTGCGCATATTTTAAATCAGACAATGAAAGTTTAGAAGATGCTCAGGAAAATAAAATTAATCACATAATTAAAAAATTAAATTTGAAACCTAACATGAAAGTCCTTGAAATAGGTTCAGGATGGGGTGGTATTTGTTTTGATATCGCGAGAAAAAGTCAATGTGAGGTTTTAGGAATTACTTTAAGTGAAAACCAACTCAAATATAGTCTACAAAAAGCAAAAGAATTAAAACTCGATAACCAAGTAAATTTTCAATTATGCGACTATAGAGAGGTGAAAGGTAAATTTGATAGAATTTTAAATGTTGGCATGCTTGAACATGTACATCCAAAATATTACGATACGTTTTTCAAAAGAATTTCTGATTTAATGAAGGACGATGCTATTTGTTTGACTCATACAATTGGCTCCACTAACCCTCCGGGACATGACAATGCTTTTATTAATAAGTATATTTTCCCTGGCGGAAAAGTTCCAAGTCTTTCACAGCTCGTTCCATCAATTGAAAAGTATAAGTTAGTATTATCTGATTGTGAGTCTCTAATACGCCATTACGATAAGACTTTAAAAGCGTGGTTAGATAGGTTTATAGAGAACAAAGATAAAGCTAAAAACTTATTTGATAAACAATTTGTTCGTCTTTTTGAGTTTTATTTAGCTTCTTGTTCTGCAGCATTTAAATATGGCGATCTTCTTGTTTATCAATTACAAATTGTAAAAAACTATTCTGCTTTACCTAGCAATCGTAGAGATTATATATATCAATAAATATTTGTTATATAATCAGTGTCACTTTTAATGAAGAAGAAAAATAGAAAAAAATTAAAAAATAAAAAAAAAATCAAACGAAGAAATAAAATTAAAAAATCGTATTCTTTAAAAAGAAAAATTAAAAAAAAATTAAGAAAATATAAAAAATCTAAAAAGAAAAAAATTAAGAAATCTAAAAAGAAGAAAATCAAGTTTATTTCAAGACCTAAATTAAAAATAGCTTCCACGAAGTTTAAGATACCTAAACTAGGTCTTTTTAAAAAAATAACGTTCCAAGGCTTTGTAGAATGGTTAACTTTTCCATTATTTACAGCATATGATAATTTTAAAACGAAAAGAAAAATTGAAAGATTAAAAAAAATTGCTTTTGAAAAAAAAGAAAAAGAGAAAAAAATAAAAGAAGAGCGTCGTTTAAGGTATGAGGCTAAAAAACAAGAGTTAAGGGACGAGGTTAAACACGCAAAAGAACGTGAGCAAGATTTAAAAAGATTTATAAGACAAGAGCAGGCTATTTTAAGGAAAGAACAGGCAGAGAAAAGACGTCAATTTTTGGAAGAGATAAAACTTTCAAAAAAAATTGAATCATTTCGCAAGAGAGAACTTCAGGAAATAAAAAATCTAGAAAAAATAGCTCTTCAAGAACAACGTGACGATTATCGTCCTGTTGAAGAACGATTAGAAAAAATTAAAGAGAAATATAGATTAATAAGAGAACAAAAAATTAGAGAAAGAGTAGAATCCTTAGGTGTAGAAATTTCAGATGCAGATACCAAGGAAGATTTGCTTAAAAAGGAGAGAGAATACGCCGAGCATAGACAAACAATCGAACTTGTTTTGGAATCATTTTACCGTTCATTAAATTCATTAATTTTTCAGTTAAATAAAAAATATATACCAAAACACAAAAGCATTTTGAGAGTTATAGATCGTAGATATGAAACTAACGAATGCTTTATTAGGTATGATGATAGTCCGGATGAAGATTGGTTGATTTTAGTTTATTTAGAAGATTCTGATGCAAAAAAAGGAAAAATTATTGTCGAAAATAAAGCCAACCCTGAAAAACACGAAACAAAATCCTTTGAAAGAAAAGATATTTTCACGTATTCCGATTATTTAGTTGATGCAATGACAGCTCACATTGATCGCGAAAGGCAAAAAAAAGTAAATTAACTTTTTTAAATGTTTACTTTAAATAAAATCAGGAATATTTAGTATTATTATGCAAGATTCGATTCTATATATTGTTTTAGCTCTTCTTTGTGTAGTTATTTATTTATTAATTAGTAGAAAAAATGACAAAAATGAAACTAATAATAATGAAGAGATAGATAAATTAAAAAATTCACTTACTAGCTCTATAAATACCATGTCTACTTCTTTTAATGCTCTTTCAAAAGATGTAACACGCGATATGACGAAAGCACTTACAAAAGTTGATGAGAAAGTAAATGTTTTTAACCAACATGTTGAAGCAATAAATAAAAGTCAAGATAACTTCAGCAGAATTTTGGCAGGAGTTAAACAATATGGTGAACTCGCGGAATTTTCATTAGCATCTTTACTTAAAGATTTATTACCTGCTACTCAATATATAGCAAATGTAAAAATGAAGCCTGATGAAACGAGAGATGTAGTAGAATTTGCGGTCAGATTACAAAATGATATTTTATGTCCAATTGATAGTTATTGGCCAGTCGAGAAGTACAAAGCCATAGATGAAGCTTCACAGACAAAAAATAAGGATGCTTTAGCAGAAGCTAGAAATGAATTAGCAGCAGCCTTTAGATTTAAAGCAAAAAAAGTTTGTGAAAAATATATCATGCCTCCGAAAACTACAGATTTTGCAATAATTTATGCACCAACAGAAGGTTTGTATGCGGAACTTGCAAGTTATAGGGATCCTAAGTCAAAACAATTGTTGATGGAAGAAATTAGAACTAAATATAAAATTACTGTATCGGGGCCGAATACTTTGTGCGCAATTTTACAGTCCTTTCATTTAGGTTTTCAAACCCTTAAGGTTCAAAAACATGCCACTCAGATTCATGATGATTTAAAAAATATTACAACAAGATTTACAAAACACTTTGATGGTATCAAAACATTGAGAAAAAAATTGGAAGAAAGCATGAAAGTCACAGACGACTTTGGAAGAGATGCCCGATCTATTATGAGAACTCTAGAGAATATCAAAGATCCCGAGCAAGTAGAAATTGCAATCAAGGAAGACGTTGATAAAATAAAAGTACTAAATAAGTAATAGAGTATGTCAAATTTAGTTTTTTATGATTTTGAAACATGTTCTTCGAATGTTTCTTACGGCCAAATAATTCAAGCAGCAGCAGTACTTGTAAATGATAATTTTCAAGAATTAGATCGCTATGAAGGAAGATGTAAATTAAGTCCCGGCGTAGTTCCTGAAGCAATGGCGTTATTAGTTAATAAAACAACACCAAAAATGTTAAAGGAAACAAATTTATCTCACTATCAAATGATTAGACAATTGGTAGATAAATTTAAAGAATGGAAAAATTCTACTTTTATTGGTTATAATTCAATTAATTTTGACGAGGAATTTTTAAGAAGAACTTTATTCAAAAATCTTGAATATCCCTATTTAACAAATACAAATGGCAATGAAAGAGGAGATCTGTTTAGTTTAGCAAGAGCTTGCCATCTTTATTATCCTAATTGTATAAAAACACCAATAAGTGACAAGAATAATCCGGTCTTTAAATTAGAAAGATTAGCGCCTATGAATAACATTAAACATGATGCGGCACATACTGCTATGGGTGATGTTTTAGCTACCGTCGAAATTGCAAAATTATTAAACAAAAAAGCTCCTAATGTTTGGAAGGCAAGTTTAATGACAACAAATAAGGATAAAAGTTTTAAATTAATTAAAGAAGAAGAATTGTTTTGCACAGATTTTTTTTACTACGGTAAATCAGTACCGTTTGTTCTTACTTATGTTTGCCAACATCCACAGTGGGGCTATCCAATGTGCTTTGATCTTAAAGCAGATCCTTTGTATTATTTTAATCTATCTACTAACCAATTAAAAAAAGAATTAGAAAAAAAACCAAAAGTTATAAGAACAATAAAACATAAGAAACATCCTATAATAATGAATTCAAAATATGGAATGCACTTTGACTCATATAAACAACTTGGAATAAATAAATTAAAACAAAGAGCTAAACTGGTTAGAGAAAATAAGGAATTCGCAAAAAAAGTAAGCGTAATTTTAGATGAAGATGCAAAGGAAAGACAAGAGTTAGATTCCCAATTAGATGTTTATGCAGAAGAATCAATATATAAAAAATTTACTTCACCCGAGGATAACAAGATTATGCCAGAATTTCATAAAGCTGACTGGAAAGAAAAATTTTTAGTCTTGCAGAAATTTAAAGATGAAAGAATGCAATATTTTGGAAAAAAAATTCTATACGAAGAAAGTCCTCAATCGCTTCCAAAAAAAGATTATGAAGCTATGCACAAAGAAATTGCTTCCAGGATTTTAAGCACAAATCAAGAAAAATGGAACACAATTCCGAGAACTTACTCCGAGATAGATACGTTACGAAATAAATTTAAAGAAGACAAAGAAAAGTTGAAAGCTTTAGAGGATATTAATTCTTATATTGAGGAAATGGAAAGTTTGTATAAAAAGGCTAGTTGACATTAAAAAAAAAGTTATTAAATTAAAAATATCTTATGGCTACCAAAAACGTTACCGATGAAAATTTTGAAACAGAAGTTTTGAAGGCAGAAAAACTCACACTGGTTGATTTTTGGGCTGAGTGGTGCGGACCTTGTAAACAAATCGGTCCCATCCTAGAAGAAATTTCTAATGAGATGAAAGAACAAGTAGTTGTAGCTAAGCACAATATTGATGAACATCCAAATCAGCCAACTAAATATGGAGTAAGAGGAATTCCAACAATGTTACTTTTTAAAGGGGGCGAATTAAAAGCAACCAAAGTTGGAGCAACAACTAAATCTAATATTGTTTCTTGGATAAAAGAAAATATTTAATTTAAATTTAGTATTTCTCCCGCCAGATACAAACTTCCAGAGCAAAAGATAATTGCACTAGTATTTTCTTTTGCAATATTTTTAAGAGCCGAAGTAATTGAGTTTTCAGTTTTTGAAGGAATGCCACAAGATTTTACAATTTTTGATAATTTGTCTTTTTCAATAAAATTTTCTTGATTGGGTATATTTAAAGTAGATATTGATTGAACCTGATTTTTAAATATTTCAATAAATTTTTTGTGTTCTTTGTTAGCCATCATTCCAAGCACCATAAAAATTTTTCTTTTTGAGCTAAAAGTTTTTAGATATTTTTTTACCACTTCACCGCCCAAAACATTGTGGGCTCCATCAACTAAAATGAGATTGTTTTTTGATACATATTTTCTTAATTTTCCACTTTTAATATTTTGTAGCCTTCCTTCACATCTTATTTTTGTAATACTTTTTTTTATATCAGATTTTGTTATTTTAAATTGATGAAGATTTCTTGCCGTGAATATTGCTGTTGAGATATTGCTTATTTGAAAATCTCCATTTAAATTAGGTAAAGGCAGCTTCATTTTACCCATGCTATCTTTATAATAAAAAGCTTTTTTGCTTTTTTTAAAATTATAATGTTTGCCAAAAAAAAATTTTTTAGAAGAATTATTTTTTATATTTTTCTTAATTTTTTTTAAAACTTCTTGATTCTGTTCTGATACAATAATTTTTGATCCATTTAATAAATGAGAGCATTTTTCATAAACTATTTCATCAATAGAGCCATCTTTCAAAAAATCCTTGTGGTCTATTCCTATTGGCATAATTACTGAAGCAATATTTTTTTCTAAAACATTGCTGGCATCAAGCCTAAAAAAAAGACCTGATTCAATTATATTTATATCACTTTGAATTCTTGATGCGGCAAGAAAAAAACATGCACAAATGAACTCATGAAATGTAATGCTTTGGCCGCGATTTATTTTCTCTACCTCTTTTAGTAAGTTATATAGATCGTTATCAGAAATATATTTTCCACCTAGGTAATATCTTTCATTAAATTTTCTTAGGGAGGGACTTACATTCATATTTACTGTATAGCCAGCTGTCTCAAAAATTTCTCTTAAACTCGTACAAAGGCTATATTTTCCATTCGTTCCAACTACCTGTATGACGTTATTAATTTTTTTTTGAGGATTATTTAGATCTTTTAGTAATCTTTTAATTCTATTTAAAGATAGGTCTATGCTTTTAGGATGCAGTCGAAGGAGTCTTTTTAAAATCTTCTGGATTTTCATTATTTTCTCCTGCTTCATCAATTATTAATTCTTTTTTCTTAAGAAGAATATTTGTTAGTTTTGCTATAGTTTCTTTTAATTCTTTTCTACTTTCAAGTATGATATCTGCTAAACCAGCTTTCATTACTCCTGGCGCTGTTCCGAAGTTTTCTGGAATTTGATCAGTGCCTTTTAATATATTAGCCGTGACTCTTTTTCCTGAAAAAAGTAGATTTTCAACACATTTTGATTCTACGATTATAAAATCATGCTGAAAAAAACTACTAGCATAGGTTCCGCCAGCTACAGCACGTGCAGCAACAGAAAAAGTTGGAATTCCCGCTTTTTTAATTTCGTCCATTGCAATTATGCTTTTAGTCATTCCAGCTAATCCAGTTATTCCAGTATGCACATCTATACCTGAACTTTGATATATCACGATCCACACATCTACTTTTTTTTCGACAGCTACTCTTGCAGCCTTTAAAAAATGTTCATTTTCTGCTGGACCGAATCTTCCAGCCCCAAATTTTGGATTAAAGCACACTACAACAGCATTTAATCCTGATACTGGTCCTGAAGCACAAATTAAAGCGGTTTTTTGTTTAGTAATATTTCTATAATTTTTTATTTTATCTATATATTTATATCTTCCGGTAACTTCAAATTTTAGAGGATCCGGGTCTATATTATCCGAAGGTTCTATAATTTCATATTCTGTATCAAATAAATTTTTTAAACGTAAATCAGGAGGCAAATCAAAGTGAAAAGAACATTCACAAACATATAAATTATCAATTAAGTCTGGCTTATAAGAAATTTTTTTACATTGGGGGCAGTTTTTCCAATCACTTTCTTCTTTTCCCGTAGGTTGTTTTTTGAATATTTGTTTTACTTTAATTCCAATTTTTTTAAAGCGTGTAATCCAATTCATATTAATTTTCTCTTAAGATTTTTTACCATATTAGCTACATTTGTGACAGGATTTTGTCTATTTCTAATGGATTGTGAGATTTTTTTACAAATTTCAGACCCTACTACACACCCATCAGAAGCTTTAAATGACGAAATATTTTTGCTTGTTATTCCAAAGCCAATTACAAGATTTTTTTTTCTATTTTTAATTATTTTTTTAATTTTAACATAATTTTTTAAAATTTGCCTTGGAGATATTTTCAACTTTCCGCCAGTGGTGGACAACATACTAATATAATAGATCATATCGTGAGAGTTATTAATAATTTTTTTCATTCTATTTTTTGATGTTGTTGGTGACAAAAGTTGTACAAAGTTAATAGATTTTTTTTTGCATTTTTTTGCAAACGGCACGTTATCTGGCCAAGGTAAATCAACTACAATTAATCCATTTACACCTGAATGCTTACATTTTTTCAAAAATTTATTCTGACCATATTGGCATATCATATTATAATAACCCATTAAAATTATAGGTTTTGCATTTTTATTTTTTTTAAATTTTCTAACTATTT
>MDTE01181140.1_pt1 | contig 10473 bp, 8 predicted proteins | sample 811231 | NCBI WGS metagenome assembly MDTE01 (sample SAMN05326651, study PRJNA326480) | marine metagenome | isolation source: seawater | place: Indian Ocean: Red Sea | collected 2010 | reverse complement strand
TTCTCTCCACTCAACTGGATCTTCATAGGGGGTTAAGGCTAATATCTCTGACACGAACTGGTCAATCACAAAAGGCCGTGTGCCGTGGTTTTCTACCGTTAGCCATTTAGATAAAGCTGGTATACCATCGTAAAGTTCATAATGAACGGTTAATTCAAAATATGGATCAGGAGATAAGAATTCGAACGATAATCTGATACCTTTGGGTGGCCAATCAGAATTTGGCGCGTGGTGGCGATTTTTGGGCCAACCGAATCGAGGGATTGGTTGGCTAACGTCCCAGTTAGATAATTTTAGCGCAGATGGTTCGACAACCAATTCTTCAATGATTGATTCAGTTAAGTAAGCCAAGTTAGATTGGCCCATCAGGCCACCAACCTGATAGGTCTCACCGTTGATTGTTACTTCAGCTTCCGGTTTGACTGCCCTCAGGAGCGTCTCGCCAGTCATGAGATTATCAAAAGATATACAAGCCAAATTTGGCTCTAATTTCCATCCCCTACTAATCAAACCGTTGGTCAAAAATAGTCGTGAACCAACATGATCTACGGAGGCCTTAAAAGATTTGCTATTAATTATCCAATCTGTAGACCGTAGGCAAGTAAGCATGATCGGTTTTACCTCAGCTTTCCCGTGCTCTCATATGAGTAAAATCAATTAATTGGTAAAAATTTTAAATAGTGTCAATTAACCCAACTTTTCGGAGATCTTCTAGTATAATTTGCTCCAATGAGTTTTGGTTATTAGTTTGCAAATAAGTAATACTATGTTTCTGACAGAAGTTCTGTATCTGGTTGAGGAAATGTTCCAAGTTTTTCCTATAGGTAGACAAGGATCTTTGTGTAACTGAGACATCTTTACTTTTCTGCGTTTCGACATCAACCAATTGAGCCTCTCCGGAAAGGTCTGGGCCTAGTTCCTCTGATGACAAAATCTGGATCAGTATTACTTCGAATTTCTGGCCAACTAGTAAAGTGAGCATGTCTTGGTATGCTGAGTGATCAAAAAAATCAGAAATTAGAATTACTAAACCTGGTTGGTTTAGTTCAGTAAACTGCTGTAGGCATGCGGCTAAGTCCAAAGAGCCCAAGTTTGACAAGCCTGCCATTGCGGAAGCTGATAGATGAAAAAATTCAGGTAACCCGTAAATGGCAGAAGAAATCGGGGTCAAATTCTCTTGGCAGGCATATAACTGAACATGATCGCTATTGTTTAGTACTACGTAGCTAAGTGCAAGAGCAATATTTCTGGCTAAGTCAATTTTTTTTGGTGTGCCAAAGTCCATTGAAATACTACCATCAATTAACAGAGAAACTGTCAGGTCAGATTCAAATTGAAAAACCTTGACAAAACTACGTCCTGAACGAGCATACAGATTCCAATCAACATGGCTAAGCTCGTCCCCTGGCTGATACGCTCGATAATCAGCAAATTCTAAACCAGAGCCATGCATGGTACTTTGATGTTCTCCTTTAAACTTGCTACTAAAGCAAGATTTGGATTGTAACTTTAGCCGACTTAGTTGGGCTAGAAGTTCTTTAGGCAGACTCACGAAAAAATTTTTGCCTCATTTTAATACTATTTTTATTTTTTCAGAAATATCAGAGACAAAGTGCATTCAGTATGCATTACACCATCTGTCGCATTAGTATGGGGAACATTGAAATTGCTGAGTATATGAAACCAATACGGCTCAAAATGTCTTTTTTAAATCTGGAAAGCCATTTCAAACAAGTATTATTGTGCTTCGAACAATACTAAATTCTGCACCAAATTACCATTTACATGAAACTTAGGTCTGGTTAGAGAATATATAGTCAAAAACATTCTTGGTCTGTTTTTTCTATTAATTAGACCCAGTGATCTTAAGCATAAGACAAGAGTATGAAAATACCCAACAAACCACCACAGTTTTCGAAACAAAATCTCTTATTCTTACTTGTAGTGAGACTGAGAGATAATAAAGAGTCTAACCTGCAAATTCCGGAAATCAAAAGGCTAGATCAGGAAGAGAAACTCATAAGGGATATCTAATAGTTCTTGTCGGGATTCAACTAATTCATCATTCACAATTTTAATTAGCTTTTTTGGCTTCGGTTACACAACAAGTACACCGATACTTTTCTTGCAACTTTATTTGGCGTACGTGTTGAACTTCGAAGACTAACTTTGAGCAAAAAGTGGTTGCAAATATTGAATTGACTGATCCAGCCATTTACGTAGATCATCCAGCGAGCGGTGTGGAGTTGAATGTAAATCCAACATAGCCATTGAGGCGTTACTAACATCAGATGCAACTTCGGCTAGAGCTTCAAACTCAATATCTCCTTGTCCCGGGATTTGTTGATCATCCAACGTTGGCATTTGTCCTCGCTGACAATCTCGGAGGCTAAAACAACAAACAAAATCCTTCAATCGATCTAAGCTCTCAATAGGATCGAGTTCAGGTTCTGCGAACCATAGCTGGCTTGCGTCGAAGTTAATGCCGACCCAATCTGAGTCAACTGACTGTGTAAACTTGGTTGCTGTTTCCAACGAATACACTGACTTACCAAAATAAGGCTTGATCATGATTTTGATTTCAGCTTGGGCTGCCAGAAGGGAACTACGATTTACTGCATTCAGCATCCAACTAAACGCTTCATCATTGTCAGACAATCCGGCTGATTCAATAGCGATTGCTCGCAATCCCATCATGTGGCAAACTTCAACTACTCTATCAAACTCAGGACTACCAATTTCGATCCCGAAAGTCCCACTCAAAGATCCAATCTTTAGACCAAAAAGCGAAATTTTTCTTTTCAGGTCAGTATAGTATGACGAAGGGCGTCCTAGTTGGATCAATGGGTGGCTCAGAGGTCCTACTGGCTGTGAAAAAAGATCAATGTTTTCATAGCCAGCTTCCACGATAAGAGGTAAAATTTCGTCTAGAGAATGACCAGCAAAAAGTTGTGTGTTACAGCCCAAAATAGCCATCTAATTCAATTCTTCGTCCACGTTTTGCAGCGTATTGTCCAAAGGCAAACGCTTACCCATCATTATCCATTCGTCGGAATAACCAAGCTTATGGTAAAAATTGATCGCTCGTTGATTGTAGGAGCTGACATTTAGCATCATGAACTCATGACCCATCCTTTTAACGTAGCCTTCGGCAGCCTCAATCAGGGCTGTAGCTACGGCTCCCCCCCAGTAGTCTTCCTCAACTGCTAAATCACATAAAAAACCTTGTCGCTCCGGCCGAAAATCGTCCTTAGCTTCAGCAATTACTATTACATAACCGATTGGCTGATCTTGTTCATCCACGGCAACGTAAGTCCTAGAGATGGGAACATTCTGTAAAAAAACAACCTTCTCGTTATACCAATTTTCCATGCGCTCGATCTGCTGACTTTGAGTTAGTTCAGCTAATCTTTGACGAGGAATACTCGTAGTAAGCTGCGAGCGGCGGATGCGGTCTAGGTGTGGCTGGTCTGCAGATTCAAAAACTCTAATATTGAAATTCATTTAATCCAATCCTACAAAAGAATTCGATCACTTGTCAAGCCAAAATAAAGGCTGAGTACTAAGAACAGAAGAGTCGTGTAATTGAAACTGTTATTAGACTATGATAGAATAATCACTTAGGGCTTCGTGAGAAAAATACAAACAACTGCGCAGGATAATTGTGGAATGAAAAATCGGACACTTTTCCTCTGGCTGTCTATTTGGGCGGCTTTATTTCTTTTTGTCGACCAAGTTGATAGTCGCCCGGCTGTGACTCGAGTTACGGTTCGACCCCGAGAAGATGGTCTTGTGGAAATCGCCTACGATGTGGAGGCCAAAAGCCATTTAGCAGTAACAGTTCGAGTCTCGAATGATAGTGGTGTGTCTTACAAAGTACCAGTTCAGCTAGGTAGTCTAACGGGTGATGTTGGAGACAATGTAAAGCCAGGTGACGGGAAAAAAATTTTATGGAATGCCTTGGCAGATCAGCCGAATATCAATAGCTCTGGCTATCGAGTCAAAGTTATAGCGGCTGAACAAGTTGATGGAATGGTACTCGTCCCAGGTGGTACTTTTATGATGGGTAATAACCAAGGATTGCTGGACGAGCAACCAGCCCGGGAAGTCAGTGTTGACACTTTCTTAATCGACAAATACGAAGTAACCAATCAACAGTTTGCTCGATTTCTAAATGCAAACGGAAAGAATGAAGACGAAGATGGAAATATGCTAGTTGACTTGACCGACCCCGATGTCCGTTTGCTAACAATTGATGGTCAATTTCGGGCATCTACTGTTTTTGCCGATCATCCGGTTACAGAAGTAACTTGGTATGGAGCTACTGCCTATGCTAAATGGGCCGGTAAGCGGCTACCCACGGAGGCTGAATGGGAATATGCCGCCCGTGGATACGACGAGCGCATCTACCCCTGGGGGGATGTGGAAATAACTTACCAATACACCAACTATCAAGGAAATTTAGGCAACACTGAAAAGGTCTATCAGTACCCAAAAGGTCGTAGTCCATTTGGCTTATATAACATGAGCGGGAATGTTTGGGAGTGGGTGGTTGATGCCTACGATGCTGATTTCTATAGCTTGGCCCCGAGTAGCAAAAACCCAGTTAATACCTCCGACTTTTCCAACCCGGTAAATAGAGTCTTGCGTGGTGGGTCGTGGTACAGTTCTGCGAAAGAAGTAACTTGTACAAATCGATCGTATCAACCCCCGAGTGAAGCAGGTAATAGTATTGGTTTTCGCTGTGCAGCTTCAATTGATCTGAACTAAAGGATAGACCCACGTTATGTCTAGCTTCTACATTACGACCCCCATTTACTATGTCAACGCCGAACCTCACATTGGTCATGCCTATACCACAATTGCATCAGACGTGTTAGCTCGCTATCAACGCTTGAAGGGTAATTCTGTCTATTTTTTGACGGGCGTTGATGAACATGGAATCAATATTCAGAAAGTAGCAGACCAGAAAGGGGTTTCACCACAAGATTACTGTAACCAAATAGCTCCAACCTTCACCCAACTTTGGCAAAAACTCAATATATCTAATGACGCTTTTATTCGAACAACGAGCGATCTACACAAATCAGGCGTAGCAAAATTTTTCACTCAACTTTATCAGTCAGGAGATGTCTATCAAGGAAAATACGAAGGACTGTACTGTCAACACTGCGAACGTTTTTTCACGGAAAAAGAATTGGATGAGAATGAACTCTGCCCCATTCATCGAAAACCTGTTGATAAGGTAGTTGAGGAAAACTATTTTTTTGCCTTAACTAAATATCAAGATCAGCTAATCGATTTCATTGAGTCAAACCCTTCTTTCATTGAGCCTGCTAGTCGCCGTAACGAGATTATGGGGGTTTTGAAGGGCGGATTACAAGATGTAAGCATCTCTCGTTCTTCAGTTGATTGGGGAATACCCCTTCCGTTCGATTCGGAACAAAATATTTACGTGTGGGCCGAGGCTCTGGTTAATTACATCACAGCACTTGATTATCATTGCGATGGAGCTAAATTCAAACAGTTTTGGCCTGCGAGTGTTCATATGATGGCAAAAGAAATAACTCGGTTTCATGTTATCATTTGGCCTGCGATGTTAATGGCTGTAGGACTGCCTCTGCCAAAGCAGATTTTTGCTCATGGTTGGTTAACCAAAGATGGGGAAAAAATCAGTAAAACTACAGGTAATGTTATTGATATGGACAGCTTAATCGAGGAATTTGGACTAGACCCGTTTCGTTATTTTTTTATGCGGGAATTCAGCTTTGGCAATGACGGAGATTATACATATCAGCGCCTAGTTACTCGTTATAATTCTGATTTAGCCAACGATTTGGGAAATCTGCTAAGTCGAGTGTTAGGACTGCTAAATAAGCATTTTGATACACTTCCTGAGCCTAGTGGCCAAGCAGAAATGATTGATGATGAAATTAAGCAAATGGCCAAAATGACCACTGAACGCTTAGACGGACTAATGGACCAGATTTCTTTGGATATGGCACTAGAAACAATTTGGGAGTTTGTTCGCCGTATTAACAGATACATCCAAGAAACAAAAGCTTGGTCCCTTAAAGATCAAAAAGTGCGTATGGGTACAATCTTGTATAATGCGATGGAGTCATTGCGCGTAATTTCGGTTTATCTGACACCTTTCATGCCACAGGTCGCAGCTAAAATTCAGACCCAGATTGGCGTTGACCCTAACCTGCAAGATCTAAAATCAGTGGAAACGTGGGGAGGGTTGGACAGTGGTCTGCCAATTGCCAAAACTGCTTCTCTATTTCCTCGGAAAGAATCAAAAAAATCAGAACCAACAGAACTAGTCTCTTTACCAGCCAAAGAAACTATACAAAAATCAACCGATAATCTAATTACAATCGAACAAGTTAAAAATCTGGAATTAAGGGTCTGTCAAGTTGTATCAGCAGAAAAGATCGCCAACTCTGATCGGTTACTTAAATTGCAAGTTGATTTGGGTAAAGAAAAAAGGCAAGTTGTAGCCGGGATTGCACCAACTTATACGCCAGAATCGGTAATCGGAAAACAGGTCGTCTTGGTAGCAAACCTTCAAGCAACTAAAATTCGAGGTGTCGAATCGCAGGGAATGTTATTAGCTGCAGTTCGAAAAAAGGATTTATCATTGCTGACTATGGATCAAGCTATCAAAAATGGCACCCGCATATCCTAATTGGTTGGATACAGATATTTTTGAGATTTGACCTATTTTGTTCCCGTTTGTAACTGTTTAGAAGTCTAGGTCGTTCTATCGATAGCAGGTAATTTGTATCTTTTGGCTCATGTTTTATACCTCATAACAAATATAGGTAGGAGCTATTTTGGTGAATATGCCCGAGGTCGCTATTGATTCCCTTTCTTCCGCTGAATGTCTGGCATTGCTCGAAATCAGCCACACCATTAATTCTACTCTGGATATTCAACAGATACTCAATTCGACCCTACATCAACTATCGACGGTTATAGAAGCGTCTGCGAGTACTATTTGGCTTTCTTCTCATTTGGCATGCCCAAAGTCAACAGTTGATGAATATCTCTATGTCGCAGCAGCAACAGGTGAAAAAAGTGAACAGATAAAAGACATACATGTAGAAATTGGGCAAGGCATTGTTGGCCGAGTAGTTAAGAATGGCCAATCGACTATAGTCGATGACGTTAGCCAAGATCGACAACACGCAAAAGATATTGCTGATCAACTTGATTTTGAGGTACTGACAATGATGTGTGTTCCGATTACATATCGAGATCAAGTAATTGGTGCCATCCAGGCTCTTAACAAATTTAAGGATCGCGGTTTTTCACAAAAGGACTTATTTTTAACTCGTATGGTGGCTGACGCCACAGGTATTGCTCTCTATAACGCTGATCTCCACTTGACGGTTCAAGTCGAAAATCGAGAACTTAGGCGAAGCTTAGGTAGTCAGCATATTCAATTTCGAGATATTATCGCCGTTAGTCCTAACATGAAGCATTCCATTGAATTATCAGCTAGGGTAGCTGGAACCCCGACTACCACTCTGTTGAGAGGTGAAAGCGGTACCGGAAAAGAATTGGTCGCTCATGCTATCCATAATGCCAGTCCTAGAGAGAGACAACCCTTTATCCCTGTGAACTGTGCTGCTTTGCCCGATACATTGTTAGAAGCTGAGCTTTTTGGGCATGAGAAAGGAGCTTTCACCGGGGCAGATTCATTGAAAGAAGGTCGATTTGAGCTAGCAAATAATGGAACATTGTTCTTGGATGAGATTGGCGATATGAATTACGAAGTTCAAGCCAAACTCTTGCGAGTGCTTCAAGATCAGGAATTCTACCGTGTGGGTGGTACCAAGCCAATTCAGTGTGATGTACGTCTGATTGCTGCAACTAACCAAGATTTAGAAGCAAAAATACAAGATGGAACCTTTCGTGAAGATTTGTACTATCGTCTCAATGTAATTGAAGTCTTCCTACCTCCGCTTCGAGAGCGTATTGAGGATATTCCGAGCTTAGCTGATTTCTTCTTACAACGATTCGGCCAAGAAATGAAACGACCAAAAAAATGTTTCTCAACAGCTGCACTAGAAGCAATATTGACTTATTCATGGCCAGGAAACGTACGAGAATTGCAGAATGTAGTAGAACACGCTGTCGTTCTAGGTAAGGACGTCGAAGTGCAAGTAGAAGACCTACCAGCTCGTTTTAGTAATACTGACCCAGAAGAAGTCGCTCGCTATCAGTCGGCAACACTTGATCTTGCTCAGAGAGCTTTCAAACGACAGTACGTAACTCATGTTTTACAACAAACAGAAGGAAACCGCTCACGCGCGGCCAAAGTCCTCGATATTCAACGAACTTATCTTTCTCGTCTCATCAAAGAGTTGCAAATTGATGGTTAACGCAGAACGCAGGTTTTTCTAACCTACAAGGAAGGCAAAAGTGGCGATGACAGAAGAAGAACGATTTCGGTTTGATTTGACAGGTTTTTTACTTCGTCCTGCTGTCCTAAACGCGGAGCAGGTAGGTAACATTATTGATCAAATCGACCGGATTAAACACAATCCTGATTCACTCTCTCCAGAACATCGGGAAGTTCCAGGTGGGCCATCAAGTGTCACTATCGACCATCCAGAAGTGATTGACATCCTCCATGAGATAATTGGTCCAGATATTCGAATGGAGAGTACTTCCTATATCTGGCGAAAAAAAGGTCAGCAACACGGAGGACTCCACGGTGGAGGCCCCAACCAGATCGACCAGATTTTTGGTTATCGATCACAGAACGGAAAAATTCGGGCAGGGATGGTACGAGTGATCTTTGAGCTCACAGATATATCCAAAGGAGACGGTGCTACCTGTTTTCTTTTAGGTAGTCATAAGGCAAATTTTCCGATTCACTCTAACCATCTGAGCTTAGAAAATGGGAAACAAAGTGAATTTTTATACAGCTACGATTGCCCAGCGGGTAGTGCTATTTTTTTTACCGAAAATTTGTGCCACGCAGGACCAGTTTGGAAAAGAAATACACCACGTGTCGCAATTTTGAACGCCTATTCGCATTTGGCAACTCATTGGCACAGGTTAAAAATTGCACCAACTGTTCTCTCGGGTTTATCCCGTCAGAAACAAGCTTATTTCAGACAACCTTGGATCGCCGATTTCCGTACTCAGCCTGCCACTCATAATACAATAGAGCGGTTTTTGGATAACGAAGAACCTCCTATCGATACTAATCATCAACCTTGATCTGGTAGTAAATTTAGTAAAGTCTGGGCCAATTTTTCGCCAAATTCCTCATCGTTTATGTGATTATCCATTTCGATGACTTCAACGACTGACTCATCTAGTCCAGACTTTAGGCTGTTTATCCAAGCGGTTTCCGCTTCTGGAGAATAAAATGGCTGGCCTGTTTTGTCGATAGCAGAAACGCCATGTTTGGGAATTAGAACTCGGGTTGGACCTTGGGCAAGAAGTAGCTTTTGTGCCATAATCTGACCTAGTTGAGCATTTTCCTCAGCCGTAGTTCGCATTAGTGTAACATTGGCGTTGTGTTGATAAAATTGTCGATTCTTGAATCGTTCTGGAATGGTATCCCGCGGGCCGAAGTTCACCATATCTAGGGCGCCTGGAGCAACTACTTGTGGAATAGAATTTCTACCAGCTGCCTCTAGCCGATCTGGCCCCGCACTCAATACACCACCTACTAATTCGTCAGCTAGTTCCGTGGTAGTAACATCTAATACTCCGGTAATAAAACCACCTCGAATCAGATCTTCCATAGCTTTACCACCTGAGCCCGTTGCGTGAAAAACTAAAACCTCATACCCAGCTGCTTCCAATATTGTTCTGGCTTTAGTAACACAAGGTGTAGTTACACCGAACATGGTGGCTGCGATCAATGGTTTTTCATTGACAGGTTCAGAGATAGCCTGAACCATTCCAGAAATTGCTCCAGCGGCATTCGTTAAAATTTGGCGGGTAATGGAGTTAATACCAGCAATATCAACTACAGAATAAACCATAGTAATATCTTTGGTTTGCACATAAGGACTAGTATCGCCAGAAGCTAAAGTGGAAACCATTACTTTGGGAATACCAACGGGTAGTGCCTGCATGGCTGTGGTACCGATAGTAGTACCTGCTGATCCACCAAGTGAGAGGATACCATTAATTTTTCCATGTTGGAATAGGTTGGAGACTATCGCTCCTGCTCCTTTTGCCATAGCAGTTACACTATGACCTCTGTCTGCTTCCTGGCGCAAAGCCGACAACCCTATTCCTGCAGCTCGGGCGACTTCCTCGGATGTAATATCTGGCTGGAACGTCGGTTCTCCAATAATACCAGTATTAACACAAATAGTTTCTAACCCATTGGATTCAATTTGGTTTTTGACGTACTGAAATTCAGCACCTTTGGTGTCGAACGTACCGACTAAGCAAACAGCCATTTTTCACTCCTTTAGTATATAAAATGTTTTT
>MDTE01159064.1_pt1 | contig 10473 bp, 5 predicted proteins | sample 811231 | NCBI WGS metagenome assembly MDTE01 (sample SAMN05326651, study PRJNA326480) | marine metagenome | isolation source: seawater | place: Indian Ocean: Red Sea | collected 2010 | reverse complement strand
GTCGAAAGCGAACGACTCGAAATCGTTTAATAGGAAACTATTCGTGGGTTCGAATCCCACCCTCTCCGTTTATTAATACAAATTAGGTATCGTCAGATATTGTCAAATAAGTCCAGAATCTCCTCTATGACACAGATATTTAAGGAAATTTATAAATCAAGACTAAAGAAATATACCACAATGTCCACAAATGTCTCTGTGATTTTTAAGAAAAAGTCTCTGTGTTGTATTGGGATTTAGAAATATTCTTGTACTTATGAATTTTTTAATTCAAATTAGCAAAAAATATTAAAATAAAAAATAAGATTATTACTAATGCAATAAAAGACATTGCCTCATTAAATTGTTCATCTTCCTCATTATTAGTATTACGATTTCCCCAAGAATTACTCCCCTCAATATAGTTAGTTTTCTTATTTTCTTGTTCATTCAAAGAATTTAAAAATTTCTGTAACATCTTTTCTTCGACTAAATCATCTATAAATTTTTTGGTTTGGTTTCTTAAATTATCGTCCTGTATATAATTTATTTCATGAATGAGTAAAAGTTCTTTTGCTTCTTTTATCTCTTTAATGTTTTTTGAAGTAATTATTTTGCTTGTCAGTGTATTTCGGTCTAATAAATTGAGAACTTTTCTTGCCTTTGGAAAACCTATTACATTTTTAGATAGCAAATAGATTGTTTTATTAATTCCTTTTTCTTTAATAACTCTTTTTATAAATTCTGATCTATTCATATAATTAAAAATTTTTATGATTAAAGAAAATTTTCTATTTTATCCCATAAATCTTTTTTTTTCTTTTAAGATATCTCTCATAATTTCATATCTTGATCTTACTTCTTCATTCTCATAATTAGGTTTTAATTTATAACCTTTTGAAAAGTCTTCATATGATCTTTTCATATAATATTGCAAACCTGATAACCATAATTCATATTTAGCAGTCCCTCTTTTAAAATAAGCGTCATGATTAGAGGGATCAAATTCAATTAATTTTGTAAAATCAGTAATAGAACTATTGAAATTTCTTAGAATTAATTTTGTTAAACCTCTATATAAAAAAGCATTTTTATAATTTGGGAATAAACTAATTGCATCGTCAAAGTCTTCAATAGCTTCTTTGCGTCTTCTAAGATTTAATCTTATTAAACCTCTTTTATAAAAAATTTCTTCATTTCTTTCTAATCTAAATGCAGATTCAAAGTCAATTTTAGAATCTGAATGATTATTTAATTTTATTTGTACTTCTGCTCTATACAATAAGGCAAGACTATTTTTCTGACAAAGATCGATTGATTGAGAAAAATCTTCATAAGCACCTTTATAATCTAATTTTAAATATTTGCAAATACCTCTACTTATAAATGTTTCTTCTCTATTAATAAGTTTTGCTCTATATTTTGAATCTATTTCAATCGCTTTTGAATAACAATTAATTGCTTCAATAAGAGTTTTTAATTTAATTTCCTCAGCGTCTATTTTAGGTTTTAGTTTATCTCCTTTTGATTTCCAGTTTTTAGCAGATTCTTTCTTTTTGAAAAATATTTTTTGCTTTTCAATTTTTTGTAATTCTTGAACTTTTTTTAAATTTTCAGCAATTAATTGATTTGAGGGATCTAACTTAATTGCTTTATTTAGATCTTTTATTGCCCCTGAAAGTAACTTTAAATTCATCTTCGCAACTCCACGACTATTATAGAAATCGGAATTATCTTGATCTAATAATATTGCTAAGTCATAATCATTTATTGCCTCACTATATTGACCTAGTGAATCTAATGAGGCGCCTCTTGTGTGGTAATAATTTGCATTGAGAGGATCTATTTCAATTGCCTTTGTGAAGTATTTAATTGCTTCTTCAAATTGACCTAGATCATATGCTTTTTCTCCTAGTTCTTCAAAGATAAATGCAGATTTATTATTTGAATCAGAGGATGAATTATTAGTTTTCTCTTTTTCTCTTTTTTTGGGAATCTCAGCATTGTTTTTATTATTTTTAAGTATTTTTATTAGATTTTCAGTCTGAGTATGTTCTAAATCTTCTCTGGCAGAATTTATATCAATTAACATCTCAGTCTGATTATTTTCATTGCTTTTTTGGATCTCCCTAAATCTTTTTTGCCACCAATAAAAGATATCATTTTCTATTAATTGTTGAGCATTTGAAACTCCCAATGTTTTTAATTTTGTTATTACAATCTCTTCATCAGAGTTTAAATTAATTGGTTCTTCATTTTCTGAATCGTTGAAATATTTTTCTTTTTGAAAATAAAAAGAGTCAAAACCACTATAGAATTTTTCATTAGATGAACCATATTTTCTAATTTTGATTTTATTTATTTCTAATAAAAGATTAGTAGTATTAATTTCTAGGTTAGAAAGTACTTCATATGCATCGCTATCTTTTTTATTAATTATGCCAAATAGAATATCTTCAGAATCAAAAATATCAAATCCCTTATTTGTGCAAATTTTGAATGCTAAATCTAAAAGTGACTCACATTCTTTTCCTAAAGGTAGTTTGCCTTCTGAGTAATTACTACCCTTAAAAATTATCTTATCAATTTCTTTTCTAACTTTCTCTATAGTTAAACCTTTATCTTTTAAGACCTTACTAATCATAGAATTTTTATTTTTTATTAGTCCTATTAATAAATGCGATGATCCAATAAAAGTTTGCTTTGTTATTTTTGCTTCTTCTTCTGCATTAAAAATATCTTGAAGAGCATTAACTGTATATCTTTGAAACATTTTATATTTTTAAAAAGTAAAAGATAGTTCTTTTATTGCTCAAGCATTAAGCAGCAAAATAATCTTGGTTCTCGATAATATTTTTTAGAGAGTCAATTAGAAATTCTGGCTCTTCATTTGATTTGTGAATATTTTGAATACAATTTTCAACTTTATCAATAATGTAGTAATCGTTAGAAGATAATTCAGGAGAATTGATCTCATCATATACATTTTTCCATGTTTTTAATTCTTTTACTTTCTCAGAATATATGGTTCGTTTAACGTCTTCATCAGACATTAATAAAGCGATTCTTCTATAGTTCTCGATTTCTTCATTAGTCATATTTAAAGAATTTCTAATTTCAATAGATTTATTTTCCTTAGTTAATTTATCTTTTGCTGAGACCTTTAAAATTCCATCTAAATCGATTTCAAATGTAATATCGATTTTGGGTTTTCCTGCTTTTGCATATTCAATATTAGGGAGTATAAAACTATTTAGAAAAATGTTATCAGAAGCAATTTTTCTATTCCCTTGATAAACCTTTACTTCAACACTTCTTTGATAATCATCAACTGTAGTAAATTCTCTTGATTTTCTTGTTGGTAAAATTGTATTTGAGGGTAAAACTTCAGAATGAATATCACCAAATGTTCTTACTCCAAGTGAAAGTGGTGTTACATCTATAATTGTTTTTTCTCCAATTCCAGTAAGAGTATATTCTGCACAATATGCAGCACCGTGAGCGATTACTTCATCAGGGTTGGTATCAATTTGAGGTTCAATTTTAGTTAATTTTTTTACGACATTATGGAATAATGGCATTCTTGATGCCCCACCTACTAAAACAACTTTGTTGAATTTGTAAGGTTTAACTTTTTCTAGTTCGAGAAAATTTTTAATAACTGATTCCAGCAAATCTGTATGTTTTTTAGTCAATCTTTCAAATCCTTTTTTTGTGAGAGTATATTGATGAGAAATAATCTGGTTATTATCAGTTGGAAGCATTGGGAAAGTTATATCAATTTCATCTTGAAAGGAAATGTAATGCTTTGCCTTTATTGCTTCTTCTCTAATTAAATTTTTGATAGAAGGACTTATATTAACTGCTGAATTTTCTTTTTTTATTGATTTTATAATAGATTCAACAAGTGTATTAGTGTAATCATCTCCTCCTAAGTCTCTTTCTCCTGAATGGGCAATTACGCTGAAAGATTCTAAATCTTGACCTTCTGATCTTACTAATGATATATCAAAAGTTCCCCCACCTAAATCAAGTACTAGGGTAACTGATTTGCTCTCTTTTTTTGAAATTCCATAGGCAAAAGCAGCAGCAGTCGGTTCACTTATTAATCTTTTTACATTCAATCCTGCAATTTGTGCTGCTTTTTTTGTGGCAACTCGCTGGTTATGATCAAAATATGCAGGAACAGTAATAACACAATCTTGAATAGAAGTATCTAAATATCTTTCGGCATTAGATTTAATCGTTAGAAGAATCTGAGCACTTAATTCTTCACATTCAAATTTCTTTTTTAATTTATCACTATAAACTTTGATTTTTTCTTCTTCTAATTCAAGTTTAAATGGATATTGTTCAATAGTTTGAGTATTTCGAAATTCACTAGATCTTCTCCCAATGAATCTTTTTATAGAATAAAACGTTTCTTCAGGATTAATCAGTTGTTGTCTAAGTGCATTATTCCCAATATCAAAATGATTTTTTTTATTTACTGAGATCACTGAAGGTAGAATTCTTTCTCCATTTTTTAGGGGTATAGTAATTGCCTTTCCATTCTCAACAATGGAAGCGAGAGTGTTTGTTGTCCCGAGATCTATGCCTAAAATAATATTGGTTCCTGAACCTTTTTTGCTATTATTATTCGATTTTTGGGAATGTATTTTATATTTGAATATTAGTTTTGATTCTTTCGCAAGTTCATTTATAAACTTGATGGCATCTTGCTTATATTCGCTATCTTTTATAAGGTTATGATTTTTTAAGTCATTTCTTGCTAAATCAATTTCCCCATATTTTTGAGGATTAAGAATAATATTTACAAAGTCACTACCGCTTAAAGAAAGAATTATTTTATATGCACTAGGAAAATCATCAATATTTTTTGATTTTTCTATAACTGCGTCATCTATCCTCCCTTTTTCAAAAATAAATTTTATAAATTCATTTCTTTGCATTTTTTTAAGATTTAGTCTCAAAAATATAATTTATTTTTTAGAAAAAAATCGAAATTTTAATGCGCGCTTCAGATTTAATGTAATAAATGATAGGTTTTGTGAGAGAAAAAAAATTTATTAATAAAAATATCCTGAATTCATGATATTCCTCTCAGTTTTGTGAAATGTTTTATCTAAACCCATCTTATCAAGTACTCAAATTGAAAATTAAGCGCTCTATTTTTAACAGTTCACAAATGGCATATAATCCTGTTATTTTTCTAATATAAATACATTATGTAAATCTTTACATTTTCCTGCTATGTCTATGTGATTCATATTAGATTCTTGGGATTGCATACATCTAATGATATTTTTAGAAAGCAAAATTATACGTTTGATAATTAATATTCTGTTCTTATTTCTTTGGATTATTTTTTTTAAAAATTTAATTGGGTTTTTCCCTTTTTTCACCCTTCAAACAATTGATCCTCAAATTTATTTTGAAAGGAGCAGACTACTTAATATACTTTCCCTACTTTATACTTGCTGGTCAGGAGTATTGTGCTTAGGATTTTTTTTTCTACCTATTTATTATTTTACAAAATTTATTTGGTTTAAAAAAAGTAGGCAAAGATATAAAAGGAACTTTAAAAGGATAAAAAAATTTTAATAAAATGGTAACAAATTGGGAATAAATTAAATTTAAAAAAGTTTTTTTAAATTATGTCTCTGTGATGTCTCTGTGATTTGTATCAAATATGAATTATCATCTAGTCAGTTGTGGTCACAACTAGACTTTTAAAACTGAGTCTAAGGACATACCCTCTCCGTTTTTTAGAGTTCCCTTGTAGAGACGTATAGGTCTTTCTTAAGCGATTTTAAGGGCAATAAATAGTGTTTAGAGTTTCATATAGACCCCTTCCTTCCAGGATATGCCATAAATGGTTGTGTGGGGTGTTGTTGTGTGGGGAATTGTGTGTAGTGGGGGATATTTAGTAGTCAAAGTTTTGTTGTGGGGGATATATTAAAACGAATTACCATTACTTGTATTGCAAAAGACCTATACAGACCTTCAAATTTGGATAGGCAGATATAAAAAGAAAATACTAAAAATTGAAAGGCGATATGTAATATTTTTGAGAAATTAGGGGATGCGTCATAAACTAATAACTATATTAATTCCTAAGAATTGATGTCTCCTGATATCAAAGAAAATAAGTCTTCAATAAACAGTCGATATCGTCCAGAGATTGATGGTCTAAGAGCATTTGCAGTAATAGCTGTAATTATAAATCACTTCAATAAAGAAATATTACCAAATGGATATCTTGGCGTTGATATCTTTTTTGTAATCTCAGGATTCGTCATAACATCATCTTTATATCAAAGACCAAGTAAAAACTTCAAGGATTTCATCAGCGGATTTTACGAACGAAGAATCAAGAGATTAGTACCAGCACTTTCAGTATTTGTATTAGTTATGAGCATTGCAATCTGCTTATTCAATCCAGTACCAATTTTATCATTGAGAACAGGTCTGACTTCTTTATTTGGATTATCAAATCTTTATCTACTCAAACAATCAACAGACTACTTTGCCTTATCAACAGAACTCAATGTATTCACTCACACTTGGTCTCTTGGAGTTGAAGAGCAGTTCTACATCCTTTTCCCGTTTCTAATTTGGTTCTCTGGATTTGGGAGACAAACCAAAAATGGTTCTCGTAATTTATTTCTTACAGTTTCAACTCTAACTATCGCTTCCCTTATTGGATTTCTCTATCTCTATCCAACTAACCAACCAGCAGCATATTTCTTGATGCCATCAAGGTTATGGGAAATGGCATCAGGATGTTTGCTCTTTATTGGATTTCAGAAAAGAAAATCTATTGAACAATTACTTGAAAAAGTGCCCCCGATAATTTTGCTAACACTGATCATTGGAGTGATGTATCTGCCGATTTCATTAGCAACAGTATCAACCATTCTAGTAGTTTTTCTATCTATGCTTCTCATCGGTTCTTTGAAAAAAGGGACAAAATTATATACATTTTTTACAAATTCCAAAGTCGTTTATATAGGTCTCATTTCTTATTCCTTGTACCTATGGCATTGGGGTGTGCTTTCAATTAGTAGATGGACTATTGGGATTCATTGGTGGTCATTACCTTTCCAACTTGCTTTGATATTTGGTATCGCTATTGCTTCATACCAATACATTGAAACACCACTTCGTAAAGGTTACTGGTTTAGAAAGCAATGGAAGACATTTATGGTGGTAGGAGGATTATTAATAACTCTTTCGGGAGGTCTAGTTTTATATAGTAGATTAAAAATCATGGGTTACTCGGCGTCCCAATGGTTATATCTATTTTCTAACAACGAAAGAAATTTTGACCTATATAAAAATTGGGGTGACCGAAAAAACAGCAAAGAAGTGCGAAAACTTGCAAATTGCCATTTCATAAAACCTTTAAGCAAGAAGGAATTTTTAAGTTGTATATCAACTTCTAAAATTCAAAAATCATCAAAAGGAAATATTTATATTTTTGGTGACTCACATGCTGCTAATTACGCTTTTGGATTTAGAAAAGCGTTCCCAAATAGAGTTTCGATGGCAACCGTTGGTCACGGTTGCGGCTTTATTTCTTCTATTGATGCCAAAAGATTTGACAGTACAAAAATGAACTGCACTGAATATATCAATTATATAAAAAATTTCGTAAAAAACTCTATTTCAGAGGGTGATTTTGTTGTTATAGGAAATGATTGGAGTAGAGATTCATCTAAGAGAAAATCTGATCAAATGTACAATTCGATACTTGACCTATCTTTAGCTACTAATACCAAAGGTGCCCATTTTATACTTCTTGACGATGTTCCAGATGTTGGAGATCCTTTTCTTCTGAGAAAAGCTTGGTATCGACCATTCCCAATAAGAGACAAGATAAAAATTGAAGAAATTAACAATTTACAAAAAGACTTAGATACAATTGGAAAGAAAATATCTGACTTGTCACCGCTATCCCACTACTTATCATTAAGGCACTTACTTTGTGAAGAAAAGTTTTGCAGTAATTTCCGAGGAGACGAAACTATGTATTTCGATCATGGACATATAACATCAGCGGTTTCTGAATCTTTATCTATGTATATCAAAAATTATCTAAAAGAATTGGAAAAATCATAAAAAGCAATATCTAGTTCGACATACTTATCAAAAGTGCAAATATTTTTTGCACGAAAACCCATTTAAAAAGGACCACCTCCATATTTCTAACTTTGCTTTCTAGTTGAAAAAGTACTTTGGAAATTTCATAAGTTGGGCTGTCATACTCTTCGCAGTAGTTCAGAGATTTGTATAGAGCAGTCAAAACTTCTTGTACACATAGGGTGAATTGGATGTTCATAATTTTCCTCCAAGTTTGAGGAATGTTTCTCTTCGGCAGAGAGAATATTCATAATTTGGGAAATACCTTTTCATAAGTTGTGGAACTGCTTAGGTAGTTGGGAAACCACTTTCCACATATACCTAAACCATATTTTCATCTTCTATCACTAGGTGATGAAAAGGAAAACCTGATTTTCTTGGTATAAGCAATAAATGATGGTGTGGGGCGTAAGTGGGGGGTAAATATTAATTGCTCTCAAAATGCTTCCTATATGGTTATCTAACTGCCGCAGTGGAATTAGATTAGCAACAAAGTTTCCCAACTCTGCATTAATCAAAGTTCCTTTCGCACCTGATGGTGTCTGGAAGTGTCTGACAGAAGCAAATCAACTTGCACCTTTTCCTTATAAATTTAAATAGTTATATAAAAATGGATTTGTGTTGAGTGTCTATAAATTTAGGATCTTTAAGAATCTTAAGAGATTGATTATTATTTCTTTAGATATATAATTCATACCATTTCTATTTAAATGGCAGCATGAATCAACATAAAGATCTCTACTATCGGAGCAAAATATCTTGCGCAGATCAAAATGTTGGATTGGGAAATATTTAATAATTTTTTGGTAATTTTTTCATAATATTTTCTAATTATTTCTCCATTCTTCAACAAGGTTGCTGCTCTGTCATGGAGAGATGATTCGAATTACTGGAAGTATGGCTTGATCTAAAGATGCAAAAGATAGGTTAATAATACTCCTTTTGAGAAAATACCCAAATAATTTTAATCAATTAAAATTACATTTTCTAATCCTTCGAGTAACTCTTTACATTCCTCATTATGATGATTTAGATCAATTTAAAATTTCAAAAGATGTCTCAAGCACAAGATTTTCTTAACGGAGAAGGGGATATGTGGTTTGATAGAAATAACAAGCAGTTAAGAGAAAACAAAACTAGAAATACCTTAATAGATTGGTGCATGCCTTTTAGAGAATCAATCTCTTCCATTCTTGAAATAGGAGCTGGTAGTGGATTTCCCCTTTCTTATCTTAGTAATAGACTTGAAGCAAAATCTGAGGGTATTGAACCTTCCCAAAAAGCAGTAAATTTTTGGAATGAAAATAAAAAAAATATTGAGGGAGGAATCAAAACAAATCTTAAAGTAGGAGTATCTTCAGAATTGCCATATGAAAATAAAAAATTTGATCTTGTAGTTTTTGGTTTTTGTTTATATTTAGTTGACCGAGGAGATTTATTTAAATCAATATCAGAAGCAGATCGAGTTTTGAAAAATAATGGACTTTTAGCAATTATTGATTTTGATCCTATAAAACCATTTAAAAATAAATATTCGCACAAAGATAATATCTATTCATATAAGAACAATTATCCAAATATTTTTTTAGCAAGTGGACACTACTCTTTAATGTATAAACATTCATTTTCTCACCATGATGAAATTTTTCACAAAGATAATAATGAGAGAGTTTCCCTAAGTCTTTTATATAAAGAAGAAGAAAATATTTATAATTAGAATCACCTTCTGATATCGCTTTGTTTTAATTTATTTTGGGAAAAGAAATAGTTATTAATACTAGAGATATTTGATACCTCCCCCAGAAGATTATGTGTTTCAGAAACTCCTCAAAAACTAATTTCTGAAAAGTAAACACTCTTTTCTCTAGTATAAGGTTTTTAATGACAAATATAACTTAAGACAAAACTAAACACATGTGACAGTTAAGTAACATTTAATTCGTCCCATTCAAGAAAAATAATTTATGGCATGGTTTATAAAAGTGTGAAGGAGTGGTTTTGCTGAAACATTGGAAACAAGGAAACACTTGATTTAGTAAAACTATAAAAGGTCCCATTTAAAGGGATCTTTTTTGATTCAAATTAACTACTTCTATTTATTTTCCTGTATCATTCCAGGGATTACCTATAAAAATTTTGATAGTGGATAAAATGATTTGCTTTCTAAATATTTCCAGTTTGGTTATATAATTTTCCCTGTAGGAAAAGATGTTATTTGCCTTATACGTTTTTGATAACCATTTGTAACCTTCATCTTAAATGAATAGAAAAGATCTAAATTTTAAATCAGTAATTTTAAAAATATTTTTTACCTATTTAGGGGTTTATTTTCTTGCTCTAATATTCAAG
>MDTE01092851.1_pt1 | contig 10474 bp, 4 predicted proteins | sample 811231 | NCBI WGS metagenome assembly MDTE01 (sample SAMN05326651, study PRJNA326480) | marine metagenome | isolation source: seawater | place: Indian Ocean: Red Sea | collected 2010 | reverse complement strand
CTGGTATTACATATAGATTGACTGTAACCCGTCAAGACGTTCTTGAAGCAGAACCTGATGGTGGTGATGATTATGATAGCCTTTGGACTGCAAGTGTGTCGTTGATCGCAACTGATCCTAGTAAAGACTCTGGTGTTACCACTAGCGACATTGTGGTATCATCACTTGGTGTAAACTGGTCAATCTATGTTGCTTCAGAACGCAGCTTTACAACGACTGCTGACTACCAAATTACTGCTGGTCCTTATGTAACTGGTACTGATGTTTTGAATGCTGAAACTATTCTGCAAGATCTTGTAGGTACACAAGCTGTTGATGGTTTTCTTGGCATCAATGAATCGACAGATGATCCAGCTACTACAGTTGATGAAACATCACTTGTTCAAGCAGAAATTATTGGTAACGGTATTTTTCTTAAATCACGAGAACCGTTTGTAATTGACACACCTGACACTCAACTAATTACTGTTATTAACGGTGAAGTAAACAGTCCTACTCTTTTACCTACTCAATGTAAAGACGGTTATGTAGTTAAAATTACTAACAGCTTTGTTGAAGAAGACGATTACTACGTTAAATTTGTTTCTAAAATTCCTTCAACTAACGGTGCTGGTGTTTGGGAAGAGACTGTTGCTCCTGGCATCTTGACTCGATTTGACTACACCACTATGCCTCATCAAATTAGACGTTTGTCTGATGGTACGTTTGAGGTAAGTCCTATTGTATGGGCTACAAGAGATGTAGGTGACGATGTTACTAATCCTAAGCCTAGCTTTGTAGGAAACACTATTAATAAAACTATGTTCTTTAGGAACAGGTTTGTATTTTTAAGTGGGGAAAGTATTATCATGTCCCGTCCTAATGAGTACTTTAATGTCTGGGCTAACACTGCTCAAACATTGACGGACGGAGACCCTATTGATGTCTTGGCTGCTAGTACATTTCCTTCTACGTTGTTTGACGGTATCAGTACATCAGCAGGTCTTCTTGTATTCTCAGCTAACCAACAGTTCCTTGTTGTGACAGACACGACGGATGTATTTAGTCCTCGTACTGTCATGGTTAAAAACGTTGGTCAGTATAAATACAATACTAAAGTTCGACCTGTTCAAATGGGTCAGACTGTTGGTTTCCTAAATGATGCAGGTTATCGTAGTCGTTACTTTGAGTTGATCCCTAGTAGAGACTATGACTATGATGCATTTGAAACTAGCAAACCTGTTGACCAGTTGATCCCTAGTGGTCTCAATCTAATTGCAGACTCTAAAGACGATAACATTGTTGCGTTAGCTTACAAACAATCTACTGCTGGTACTGTAGCAGAAGGTGCAGAGAACCCTACACTGACCTTTGAGGATGATGCAAGGTTTGTCTGGATGTATCGTTACTTTAAACAAGGTGAACGTCGTATTCAATCCTCTTGGTTTAAGTGGAAGCTAAGCGGTAATATTCTTTATCATGCTATTATGGATGATAAGTATTACGCTGTGTTGGCTATTGCAACTGGAGACACTACTACTCCTTATGTAGTTACGTTACAATCGTTTGACCTTAGGATTGACAGGCAATCTTACCTTGTACAGGTTACTGGCGATGACATGCGTGAGTACGATTATCAAGTGCATCTGGATAATTACACAATGATTATCCCGTCACAGATGACGTACGATGCAACTGCAGATGAAACTACTTGGCGTTTGCCTCTTGGTTTTAATGGACCTGAAACTGTTGTTGCTTATGAACTGGAGCTACAAGCAGACGAAGGGTATAATGCTTCTGGACGTTACACTGAACTAACTACAGAGTATGTTAACAACGGTATTGAAGCTACTGCTCCAGGTGACTGGACAGATAGTCATGTAATTTGTGGTTATAACTTTGAGTTTTTGGTTCAGTTCCCAACACTGTTTGTAACTAAAAGGTCTAATCAGGTAATTGAATCAGACACAAGTGCATCTCTTGTCCTTCATAGGTGTAAGTTTAATTTTGATAGCACTGGTGTTTGTGACTTTACAGTAGAAAGAAAAGGTAGGGACCCGTATACTGTCCTTATTGAATCTACTTTTGAAGATGGCTATGCTGCAGATCATCCTGCTGTTGACACAAACGTAGCACATACTATCCCTATCTACGATAAAAATACTAACGTAGATATTTACCTTAAATCTAAGTACCCTACTCCTACCAATCTTGTGTCTATGAGTTGGGAGGGAGACTACAATCCTTTGTATTATAAGCGTGCCTAACTACATCCACCCAATCACGTTAGAGGCTGCCTATGAGGTGGCTTCTAACTTGCGTTCTGAGGACCTGGAGGAGTGTGTAAAGGGTCATGGTATACAACCTACCATAGACATTCCTCTGGCTTCTCAGCAAGGCTTTTGCGTGTATTTCACGGTGCCTAACGGCAAGACTGCCGGTCTGGCAGGGATCCACGACGACGGGAAAATCTGGATGTTATGTACTACAGCCATTGATGAGTACCCAATTACTTTTGCACGAGAAGCTAAACGCTTTATTGATAGTAGACAAGAACCCATACTTTGGAACATTGTTTACAAACATAACCGTACACACATTAAATTGCTTAAGTACCTAGGCTTTAAATTCCTTAGGGAAATTAGCTATGGTCCTAATAATTTACCCTTTATAGAATTTTGTAAGCTATGATTATTTCCCCGTCAATGGTATTTGGAGCCGCCAATGCCATTCAAGGATTGATGGGTACTTTTGGTGCCTATAATCAACAAAGAGCACAAACTGAAGCAGAAAACAGGGCTCGTTTACAGCAGTATGAATACCAAAACAAGCTGTATACACAAGAAGCTATTAACAGAAAAAACATCTATACTCAAAAACTTAAAGAGTATACATTAGGAAAGTTAGAAGACGAACGTGCTTACACACGAGGTCTTGCTGCTGTACAACGTGGTTACAATGAACTGCGTGGTCAAGCTGCGCTTGCTAGAGAACAGAATGCTATTCAATCTCAAAGAGCTTTTGGTAAGCTTGCAGCTCGTGGTCTTACTGGTGGTTCTGCTGCTAGAGGTGCTGTAGACATCAGTATGCAACAAGGTATGCGTGATCGTAACATTGAAGATAATCTTCTTCGTGCAAGGTATGCAGCCTTTGGTGTTGGAGGTGCTACAGAAAACCTTAGGGATCAGCTAATTAGTAGTCAACGACAAAGGTATTCACAAGTTGCTATTGCACCTACAATGCCTATTCGTCCTCCCGCTCCTATTATGCAATCAGGTCCGTCACGTCTAAGTCTTATGGCTAATGTTGGTAGTAACATCCTTGGAGGTGTGCAATCAGGTATTGGCATGAAACAAACTTTAGGCAGTAACGACAATTGGAAATCTCTTTTTAGTTAATTATGGATAGTTATCAAAGGTTTGCACGGGCACCAGAGTTTCGACCTCGTTCCGTAGGAAACATTTCTCAACTAGCACAACAACGTGCCCAACAACAGCAAGGAGATTTACAACGCTTTGCTGGTCAGCTAGAGCAGCGTAGCCAAGACCGTATTGAAGACACCCGTTTTGTTGGTCAAGATCTAGAGGCGTTGTCTAATTTTAGTAAGACAGCACTTAATCTTCTTGAAACTAATATTAAACAAACAATTAAAGACAAGGAAATTGGTGCTCAATTTGACAGCATTTACTCTCCTACTATTGATGTAGCAGAAGTTGAAGCAATTGCTGAAGGTGAAGCACAGAACAGTGTAGCAGGTGCTGCTGCAAACATGGCTGATGAGCAAGGTGAAGAAGTAGCTGCTGAACGTATTCAAGTTGATCTCAATAGAATTGGTAGAGGACTTGAAAACGAAAAAGCTTTGCTTTATAATGCAAGGGATAGGTATGCTGCTGAAATTATGCAGCTTGTCAACAGTGATCAGCTTCAAGAGCTTTACAGGGTTGATCCACAAAAAGCTATTGAAGTTGCTACAAAACTTTTTATTGAAAAGTACCAGCTTCAAAATACTACTAAAGCAAATTTTGTAGAGATTCTTGCTCCTACTATTCGTTCTACCAACACTTATGTTGCTCAAAATAAAATTAGTGAGCAAATTAAAGAGCTAAAGTCAGAGCGACTAGCTGAAGCAGATCGAGATGCAGCTAGACTTTTTAGTGCACCAGACGTTCAGCAAAGTTGGAATGAGTTGACTGAAAAGTATGTCAGGAATAACAACGGTATTAACAGTTATTCTGCTGCTAATGCTAGGGCTGCTGAGTATGTATTGAATGCTGCTGGAGCAACTGGAGACACCAGTCTTGTTGAAAAAGTAGGAGGCATTTTTACAAAGCCAGGACAAAAAGGTACTGAAATTGCTAATACTTACAACAAGCTTTACATGGATGCTTTAGATCTTGCTCAAAAAACTTCAAAGAGCAACAAGCTTAAAAAGCGTGCAGAAACTATTACTGAACTTGCAGAAACGCTGCCAGGTTTGCCTTTTGAAGAACGTGCAGAACGGATTAACAAAGCTATTCAATCCCTTGGTAATGACTTTGAAGGTAAGCAAAAAATCCAAGATTTATACGCAGATCTTCAAGCAAACGCCAGTAATTATTACAATTTTATTCAACTTCAAAAAGAGCAAGTTGCAGGTAAATTGTATACAGATCAAGAGCTGCTAAATCGTCAAAATGCAGGCGATCTAACTGAACGACAAGTCAGGTCTCTTAGAACTCAAAGAGACAACATTTCTAAACCAGGCAGAGAGCAAGCAAAAAATGCTGCTAGATATATTTCTAGCACTTTTAAAACCAACTTTAGTTTTAACATCGGTGCTCAAGTTGATCCTAGCGGAGTTATTAGTGCTATTCAAAGATATCCTGTACGTCCTGTAACTACCAAGCGTGCTAACGATATTGCTAAAGCTTTTAACGATGATCTAAAATATGATTTGAGTCAGTATGCATTGACTTTGGATTATGCCAATTTACCTCCACAAGAGATTCGAGATAAAATCCAACAACGTGCTGATGAGTTTTATCAAAAACAAACTTCACAAGGTGGTAAATATTATTTAGGAGGACTTTTTGAACAAACAGGTCCCTCTTATATTACTGATGATAATAAAGAAACTTTTACTCAAATTAAACGTGCAGCCGATTATTTTGGAACTGTTTCTGGGGAAAGAGATTTATCTTCAAATATAACTAACTGGTCTGGAGATTGGAATCCTTCTAGTGGTTGGAAAGATTTGCAAGGTAAATACAAAAAAGGTGACATTGTATTTGATGCCTTTGAAACAGAAAGTTATTTGACAAAAGTTAGTACTGGAGGAGTACCTGCAGACATCGCAGAATTTGCTCAAAGAAACGGTACTACTGCTCGTGAATTTTTAGATCAACATGCTAGGTACTACGGCAAACCCCCTGTTACCAGGATTACTGGTGACAATTATCGCAAGTTAATTCCAGATCTAGGTGAACAAAAATCTGGTTTTCCTAATCAAAGTAAGTACGAACCTGTTGCTGCAGCTTTGATTCCTATTTTTATTACTGAAGGATTTACACCTCAAGGAGCTGCTATGGCGGCTGCTTATGTAAGATTTTCAGCATATAAACAGTTTGAAAAAGATCCAAAAAGTGATCTAATTAGAAACCAAACTTCTGTAGATTTTTTTACAACTAAAATTCCTGTAGACCTACTTCAATTACTTACAAACCCTAAAATTACCATGAAAGAGATTGCTTATAATCTCAGTACATATGGAGAATTTGGTTACCAAGATTATGTGTCTTTAGCTAAACGTCTACAACGTATTGTTGACTACTAAACATGGAAAAATTTCGTATACTTGATTCTTCTGCGGAAGAACAACAACAACAAGTTCAACCAGTTCAAGAGTCTGCGGACCCGATTCAAGAAGTCGTCGAAACTGCTGAACAAAAAGAAAAACCTAGAGGCATCATCACTGAAATAGGTGAATGGATGCAAGATAATCTTGACCCTCTCAACGTAGTTGACAGACAGCTTGAAGCTAATGCAGAGTTGACAAAAAGCATTCCTATTGTAGGAGATGTCAACAGAGCTATCGCTGATTTTGTACCTAATCGAGAAGAGTCTAGAGAAATTATTGCAGACATTCCTGTTGTCGGTAAACCTGCTGTTGCAGTAGGTTCAGGTATTGATGCAGGTGTAGCTTCAATGTTGCCTACACCTTTGGCTACCATTACAAACCAAGAAGCGTCTTGGAACAATCGTCCTTCTGTATTGACAGATGATGACTGGTTTAGTGACATTGTTTATGATGTTGCTAAAATTACTACTCCTCTACTTCTTCTTAGAGGTGCTGGTGCCCCTGCAGCAATGACAGGTACTAGCGTTGAGTCTGCATTTGAAACTCTTAGTCAAGAAGGTGCAGACGACATTGTACTTGGACGAGAGGTTGCTGGAGTATTTGGTAGGGTCTATGCAGGAATCAGCGGTGACCCAGACAAAGGTGCAGAATTTACCAAAGCTTTGATTGAAGGTGATGATCTTGCTATCCAACCTTTTCTTAAAACTTGGGCTTTCCTTAACAACTATGCTGTCAACACCTATGCTGGTAAAATCCTTGAAGTTGGTGGCATAGCTTTTAAAAAACTGTTTACTAAAATTGCCAACAAAAACGGTAACTTAGAACAGATTACTAAGCTTACTGGTAAGGACACAGACGAGGTAGTAGAAGAAATGACTACTATGCCTCAGCCTGAGTTCCGTCCTGATCAAGAACCTTCTTCAGCAATTAGACCTGAAAACACTAGTCTAGCACCTAGCCCAGGAAACACTGTTAATGAAGCAGCTCTAGGTAACCGTATTTTGTCTGAAATTAACGGTGTGCCTATGGATCCTAATGATCCTAGCATCTTTTTTAGCAATTGGGGTGCTCTGTCTAGTACAGAAGAAGGTATTGCTCAATTAAAAAATGTTTTTAAAAATAAAATTCCACTTGAACCTGGCTCTGTTGCACAAGCTAGAGTTTTAAAAAACACTGCTAATTTTTTACTTGAAAACAAGTATCTACTCGAAACTGGCGACAGTAGAGATTTTGAAATTTTCTTGCAACAGTGGGCAACCAGTGGAGGGTTTTTTGAGCAAACAATGCCTAGAAGTGCTAACAGGTACTCTAGAGAAAACCTAGCAAAACTTGCTAATTTTACAAAGTATTTTGGAAATTACATGCAGATTGACCTTAACAATGAAGAAGGTCTTACTGCATTGATGGTTTCACGTTTTCTTGCTGAACAAGGTGGTCAAAATTTAGCTTTAGTTGCTAACCAAATTATGGAGTTAGCACGTAAGGGGCAAAATTATGACGATCTAGTAGACAACATTTTTGTTCCAAATCAAAAATTTCTCAATGCAGCTCTGACTCCTTTTAGATTTGCTAAACGTCAATGGAATTTGGCTGGTCTAGCTCAACAAGGACGCACTTATAATGACCTGCTTCCTCTTCTTGGAATGCCTGATAAAGAAAAAGCAGGTGAGTTTGTCGTAAATCCAGGGACAGGTAAAGGCATTCGTCCGCTTACTATTGACGGAAACCTTATTGAAATTAATGTTGAAGGAGAACCGTTCCGTATTGATACAATGGAACAGTTGTGGGGCTTGGCAAGAGAGGGTAATGATGAAGCTAGAAAGTTGTTTGAGCTTGCCATGCAAAACATTAGGTATGGCGACCCTGATAAAGTTTTATCTAATCTTGAATTAGTTTCTGATATTGTTAATGAAAGTTTGAAAGAAACTAAAGGATTTGAAAGGTATTTCTACAATGTTGTAGCTTTGGGTCAACTTTCAACTCAAACAAATGCTGTAGGCGCTACTGTTTTTAGGCAGGTGTTTGAACCTCTTGCTATGATTGCTGGAGGATTAAATCCTGTAAACTCTAAGCAAGCTAAACAGGAAGCTATGTATGGACTTGGAATGTTCATGGGTGGCATGTTCCATATGCGGAGTGCTTGGGAATCTGGTATGCGAGCTTGGAAACTAGATGCACCTACTCGTGGTAAATCTAGGTTTACAGATTCTTATTCTACAAATCTTCTTAAAGAATTAGAAAAAGTCCGTAGTCTTCATGCTGATCAAGATTTAATGGATATGAAATCTGGCATGGATCCTTTTAGATTAGTTCTACGGCGCATGGGTCGTTTGATGCGTGAAGCTGCTTATCACCCTGGATTTAATGTTCCTACGCGAGCTTTGATGGCTGGTGACGAAGCCGCTTCTGTAACTACTGGCGCTCAACATGCTTGGGGACGTGCTTTTGTTAACATGTCTGAGCGTGAAGAGTTTCTTCCTTGGGAACTGCTTGAAGAGATCAGTGTTCAAGAAAAGAAAATTTTTAAAGGTCCAAAATGGAAAAATGAAATCATTGATGCTGAAGTTGTAGCTGACACAGAACGTGTAACACTGCAACGTGGATTTGACATCAATGAGGACATGAACTATGTTGAATCTTGGTTTGCTGCTCAAGATGCTGCAAATAAAATTTCACCTCTTAACAGGATTTTTAACGCTTTCCCACGTCCAGCATACCGTCAAATTGAACAAGAGTACGTAGAAAATGTCCTTGCTTCAATGCCTGGTGGTGTTAATTTAAATAAACGCCTTAAGCAAATTTATTCACAAAAAGATCCTACTCAACGTTTAGGTATTGAATCTCAAAAAAAACTAGCACATTTAGTAGGTATCTCAGCAACAGTTGGTGCAATAGCTTCGTTGGCTGCTAATGAAGAACAACCAACACTTACTTTTAGTGGTGGAAGTTTAATTATTAATGGTATAGATGCAGACGTAGCTATTGAAACTGGTAAATTTTCTCCAGCTACAGTTTACGTATCTATTCTCAGTAATATTATTGATGCTTTTTATTCAGGTAAAACTTCCCAACAAGGTTTAGAGCATAAACTTCTTTACCTTGCTCAAGCAACTACAGCAGATATTATTGCCAGAAATCTACTTCAAGGTCAGCAACAGTTCTCAAGAATTGTAAATGTTGAAAGTGATAACTGGACTTCTAGTGCTTTTACTTGGCTTTGGAATTTTATTAGCCCTGGTGTAATTAGAGAAATTGCTCACCTGATACAACCATACGAAACGGTTTCTGATGTTCGCACAGATTTGCCAACTCAAATTGGTACTTCTGCAGCTCAAATGGCTTTTGGTAACATTCAAAACCCAGCACTTTTTGATATTTATTCAAGAAACAAAACTACCTATCCCAAACCCAGGGTACCTGCTTCTGATCCTAGCGATCCCAATAATGTAAGGTTGTCTGTACTTGCAAGTTATTTTTATCCTGGTCGTGTTCAAGAACAACGTTTTAACGACCCTGTAATGAAAATGATGCGTGTTGTAGAGTATGAAACTTACAACGATTATATTAGAAGTATAGACGGTATTGAACTTAACGCTGAAGAGCAAGTACTTTTGTCTCAAGGTATTCAAGGTATTTTGTATAAATCTTTGGCTAAATACGAAAAAGGTGCGTACAAAAAGCAGTTAGAACTTTACAAAAAAGCTGTTAAATCTGGTAACAAAGAATTAGCAGAAGAAACTAAAAGAGTAATTAAAGGTAAAATTACATCTATTCATCGATCAGCAAAACAAATTGCTGCTCAACAAGTGTTTAAAGATAACCCTAGAATTATGGAGGTTATCAATAAAAACAATCAAGAACGTAGTAAGTTGTTGTCTTCAGAACCTATCAACCCTGAATATAAAGGACTCTACGCTACCGCCGCCCAACAAGACACCCAATTAGCCAGCCAAGTTCGAGAGATCTTGGATTTTAACAATGCTTAAATAAAATGCCATACTCTAATCCGTGTACTTCGGCTAAAATTGAATACGCAGGTGACGGTACTACTGTTCTGTACACCTTTCCATTTGAATATACAAAAAAAACAGATGTCAAGGTCTACATTTGGAACGACAACCAGTATGAACTGAATACTGATTGGACATTTGAAAACGCAACTACAATTAGATTTAACACTGCTCCTGCAGCTTCGACTAATCCTGTTGGACAAAACGCTATCAGGATTGTTCGTGAAACTGACATCGAGCCGCTGAATGCACAGTTTTATCCTGGCGCATCTATCAAAGCAAAAGACCTAAACGATAACTTTGAGCAGCTTAAGTTTGCTGTTGAAGAGAATCGTTGTATTGCTGATTCTGATTATTGGAAAAAGTATGAAGGTACTATCCATTCCAACGAAACTTGGTCTGGTTCAGATAATCTGATTGCTACAACTGCTGCTATCGATGCAGCATTCCTGCGTCAAGACAGTACGGAAACCATTAACAGTGGTATGTCGTGGTCTAACAGTGATTCCTTTGTGGCTACTACTGCTGCCATTGACGCACGTATTGTTGACTTGGTTGAAGAGGTTGGCGGTTTTGTTCCTATTGATAATGAAACCTCTTTCCCTGAAGAGAACCCTGACATTAATAATGGCGACGGTACTCTGATTAG
>MDTE01085725.1_pt1 | contig 10474 bp, 8 predicted proteins | sample 811231 | NCBI WGS metagenome assembly MDTE01 (sample SAMN05326651, study PRJNA326480) | marine metagenome | isolation source: seawater | place: Indian Ocean: Red Sea | collected 2010 | reverse complement strand
TATTTTTCTGATCAAGGTAATTTTATATTTGTAGGAGATTATGAAGGCAATCTATACAAAATTGATCCATATACTGGAGAAAAGTTATGGGTCAAATCCCTTCGCTATCATCCTAGAGTTATTCTTACGGGCTCGGTAAGAGTAGATAACAATATTATCTATGTCCCATTATCATCTCGAGAATGGGCAGACGGGGCAGATCCAGAATACCAGTGTTGTACATTTAGAGGTGGAATTAAGGCTTTGAAAGTTAGTGATGGAAGTGAATTATGGACATCCTATTCTATACCTCTACCCCCTAAAGCAACAGGAAAACTTAACAATATGGGAATAGAAATTTTAGCGCCATCAGGAGTTCCTGTTTGGAATTCGCCAACTTTTGATTTATCTAGAAATCTTATTTATTACGGTACAGGTGAAGCTTATTCATCACCTGCAGCTGATACTAGTGACTCAGTGATTGCTATAAATAAAGTAAATGGCAATATTGAGTGGATTTATCAAGCAGAAAGTGGTGATGCATGGAATATGGGTTGTTTTGTTGAAGCTGATGCAAATTGTCCTGAACAAGATGGACCAGATTGGGATTTTGGCGCATCAGTTGTGCTTGCAGACATAGAAGGTAAAAATGTTTTATTTGCAGGTAGAAAATCAGGGCATGTGTATGCTCTCGACCCTGACAATCAAGGAAATCCATTGTGGATTAAAAGAATTGGTAAAGGTGGTTTTGCTGGAGGCGTTCATTGGGGAATGACCACAGACAATAAAAGTATTTTTGCAGCCGTCGCAGATACGAATTTTATCAATAAATTTCCTGGACCTGCAACTCCTGGAATATACTCATTAGATGGACTATCAGGAAAACTTAATTGGAAATTTACTCCAATCGATAGATGTGCAGAAAATACAAAGCCAGCTTGCGATGTTGGAATCTCGGCTGCATTAACAGCCACAAACGACTTAGTAATTGGTGGCGGTTTTGACGGGTGGCTATACATTTTAAACAAAGATACAGGAGAACTAATCTGGGAATATAATACTGCAATTGATTTTAGCTCATTTACCGAAATTCCATCAAATGGTGGATCCATAGAATCGGATGGACCTGTAATACTAGATAATAATCTATTTATTAATTCTGGTTATCAATATGGTGGTAGACTTGGTGGTAATGTCTTATTAAATTTTGAAATATCAGAATGAAATAATTAATAAAATTATTTTTCAATAAATGGATCTAATACTTGTTTAACGCTGTATTCTTGGGGCATTTTTCTAGGCCCAATTCGTCTATCCAATTCTTCGTGCCAATGATAAATTCTTCTCTCCTGGTAATTCAATAAAATTCCTTTAAAGGCAGGACTAGAGACGCTTTCTTGGATCTGTGGTGCAAATTGAGTGTCTTCAAATAAAATATTTTCAAAATTTTGTATTCTACTCTTCCAAATCTCAGGTAACTCTCCTTCACCCCAATCTGGTGAGAACCAATGGACATCAATTTCACAATTAAGTTTATCTACTGGCCAAAAAGTTAAGAAAGGAATACCGGTAGCTGAAGGAGGGGTAACAAGATTTGGATAGAAACTATATGATGCATTATGATGTCTTGGAATCTCAGTGACAGTTTCAATATCTTTTAAACCTTTTGCTCCTGGGTCTTCCCAATCAGAATTTCTATGAGGGGTAACCATTCTTGAATGTCCTTTAGGCCATAGGGTTATATAAGTACCTTCATGGTCGATAAAGCGATTTACAGTTTTTTGATGAATTGATTGAACATGATAAACCTCAAGAAATGCATCAAGCAAAACTTTTACATTACATTCAACTGGGTAAGATTTAGAATGCACATGCCTAAGATTTTCAGGCTGAAATTGCTGCATATGATCATTAATATTGCCCAAATAATCTGCCAAAGGTTCTGCATCGTTATCTAAATTAACAAATATCCAATTTCCTAATCTATCGCATGAAATATCTATAAGACTTTGACAAGATTTATCTAATCCAACAAAATCCCTTGGGTCTCTTAGATTTACAAGGTTTCCGTCAAGGTCGTAACTCCATCCATGATAATTGCAGACTAGTAACCTAGTTTTCCCCCTTTTTTCCGTCACAACCGGTCCACCTCTATGACGGCATGTGTTGTAAAAAGCTTTTACTGTATCTTTTTCAGATCTAACAATAATTATTGGGACTTTAAGTTTGTCCCAAATTAAATAACTTCCTATCTCTGGTAATTCATCAAGGTGACAAGCATAAAGCCAACTTTTATTCCACATTTCTTCCTTTTCAATATCTTGAAACTCGGGGTCAGTATACCTTCCCCCAGGGATAACAGGAAAACCTGGGAACCCTTCGGGAGGTTCTTTCCTATTTCTTTCATACTCAAAACCTTCAAGTATTTTTTTTGTATCTTCTTCAAGCATATCTAATTTTAGACTAATAACCTTTTTTATAAATTAAACAAGTACCATTAAAAGTTAATATATCCAAACCATCTACCCTTCTTAGCCCATGATCATAAGTTGCTACACCTCTTTCTTCAGAGGAAGTTTCGCTTTTTGATGTGCACTTTGACCAAACATATATCTCATCACCAGGTCTTAAAGGATTTTTCCATAAAACATTTTCCCAACCTATACCGCAGACATATTTAACATCCCCATTTGCATCATGATCAAGAAGTCTCCATAGAGCTAAAACATGGATACCACTGGCTATCAATCCTTCAAAACTTGAATCTTTTGCTTTTTCAGCATCTGAATGAAACCACTGAGGGTCATACTTACTAGCAAATTCTAGAATCTCTTTTTCTGAGACTATTAACGATTTTGATTTTCTTTCTTCGCCAATTTCTACATCCTCATAATAACGCCAATTTGCAGAACTATTGTTCATAAATCTAAATTACCAGATGTGATTGAAGGCCAAAATTTCTCTGCGCCATTTGAAATTGCTTTTTGTCCTAGGGTTTTTGCCCATTCGCTCCCAGCACCATATTCTGCTCTCCAAGACCATAATCTTCTTGTTGCAAAATGCAAACCATGTTCATAAGTAAACCCAATAGCGCCATGGACTTGATGTGCAATACCTGCACCAACAGAAACTGCGTCGTCTATTCTGCTTTTTGCTACAGCAATTGCGAAGTCAGGATCGCCTTTATCCATACAAAAGGAGGCATAATCAGCAGCTACAGATGATGCGGCCACATGTGTTGACAATACGGCAAGGTCTTGTTGAATTGCTTGGAATTTACCAATGGGACGTCCAAATTGAATTCTTTCATTGGCATAGCGAACAGATTGATCGAGAATTGATTCTAATGCACCAGCCATCTGGTTTGATCTCATCAAAGCTCCAATTTTATAAATAAAATCCGAGTTACAATTTATGATATCACTCTGTAGTGGCTGAACATTTTCTAAAACAACTTCTCCACGACTCTCGAGGGCAATATTGTTATTTTCAACTATATTTTCTTTATTAATTTCAACTAAACCAACTTTTAAATCTTTGTCGTCACTAAATAGAACAACACCATGAGAAGAGCTTGAAGAAAATGGTGTACGTAAAGATGTTCCTGAGATCAATCCGTTTTGGGAGCTAAATGATCCGTCTAGAAGAGTTATTATAGCTCCTTCGGGTGCAGCAATGTTTCCCAAACTCAAAACATAAGAAGCGACAATGTTTTCTGCTAAGGGAATTGGAGCCTGATATCTACCACTGGCCTTAAACAGAATACCAGCATTCATCCATGTCCCACCTACTCCACCTAAATCTTCTGGAACAAGAATTAAATTCAATCCATTGTCAATCACTTCACTCCAAAGTGATTCAGGCCATACTCCTTTTTCAGCTTCTTCGATACAATTTTTAGTTACATGATCGCTAAAAAGCTTTTCTGCTGTATCAGATAATAATTGAGAAGTTTCGTTATTCATTATCTCAAACCTAATCCTCTAGCAATTATTCCTCTCAGGATTTCGCGTGTCCCTCCCCTTAGAGAAAATGAAGGTGAAATCTGAGTAAGTATAGCTAAATATTTTTGAAAATCATTTCCCTGATTATCAGGTTCTAAATCCAATAAACGATGAGCAATATTAGGTAAATCCTGTTCAAAAACAGCTCCTAAATCTTTAACAACTGAAGCTTCAAGGGCTGGGTTATCACCATCATTCAGCATTCCAGCAACTGATACAGACATTTGGCGTAAAGTTGTTAAATGCGCCATTTGTCTTCCAATCTCTGTCACGCCTTCATAATCATTTCTTTCAGAAAATTCTTTTACTATTTCTTGCAACAAGGCATAACTTGATAAATATCTTTCAGGACCTGATCTTTCTAGAGCTAATTCAGCAGTAACCTGGTTCCAGCCATTCCCTTCTTTACCTATAAGCATATCTTCGGGAACTTCTGCATCTTCAAAAATAACTTCATTAAAGTGGTGTCTACCAGCCAAATCAATTATCGGTCGAATAGTAATTCCAGGAATTGTTAAATCAACAATAAATTGACTTAATCCACCATGTCTATCTTCTTCTTTTGAAGTCCTAAATAATGCTATCATATATTGACAACGTTGAGCTCCTGAAGTCCATAATTTCGTCCCATTCACTATATATTTATTACCTTTTTTTTCTGCTTTAGTTCTTAATGCCGCAAGATCAGAGCCTGAATCTGGTTCAGACATTCCAATACAAAAATATGTTTCACCTTTTAATATTCCAGGCAAGATTTTCTCTTGCTGTTCTGGAGTTCCATACCTAATAATCAACGGACCTGATTGACGATCAGCAATCCAATGAGCTCCAACTGGCGCACCTGCTGTTAGCATTTCTTCTAAAACAACATAACGCTCCATTGCAGACCTGCCAGCTCCACCAAACTCGGTTGGCCAACTTAATCCTATCCATCCTTGTTTTCCTACTTTTCTACTGAATCCTTCATCTGCTCCATACCATGTTTCTGCTCGAGTTTCTTTAGGCACATCTGCAAGTGCTGTTGAAAGAAATTCACGTACTTCTATACGCAATACTTCTGCTTCTGCAGGAAATTCTGTTAGCCGAAAATTAAATGGTGTAGGCATCAAATAACTCCTTATCTTTTTGACTGCATAACATTAGTCTTATAGAAATAAAATTAAAACTAAACAATAAAAAAGGAAAGTAAATGGATACAGTTGAAAACAACAGAAAAATTGCTGAAACATATTATACATCTATTAATGGTGGTGACTTCGATTCAGTACTGGGCCTTATGAGTGAAGATGTTATTTTTCATGTAATAGGTACTGGACCTTTTTCTGGAAGATGGGAAGGAAGAGATAGAGTTTACGGTATATTAGTTCCTTCGGTAATGAAGTCCTTCAAACCTGAAACAGTTGTTTTCGCTGGAAAATGGAAAATTATGTGCGCTGATGAAGGTAGTGTAGTAGGCCTTATGACAGGAGAAGCAGAAACGACTAAAGATAAAAAATTTGAAGCTACCTATTGTCAAATATTCAAGATTACAGATTCAATAATAACTGAAGTTTACGAATTCTTAGATACTGATCTAAATGCAAAAACTCATGACCCAAAAAATCTACTTGAACCTGCTGATGATTATGGAATGATGAGATTTTAGAATGAATTTATTTTTCGATTGGCAGGTTTGCTTCTGTCCAATCTTTTAGACCACCAAGATTGTAGACTTTTTCAAAACCCATATCTTTGAGCGATTTCCCTGCTAGAGCAGCTCTGCCACCAGAAGCACAATAAAGAATAATCTTATTTTCAGGGATAAATCCCTCCAAACCGTTAGGGTTGGTTAATTTTGTCTGGAACTCTAACAATCCCCTTGGGATATGAAATGCGCCTTGAGCTTTGCCTGTTGCTTTAATTTCTTCTAATTCCCTTATGTCTATAATTAATGCGCCTTCATCTTGTAAAGTTTTAGCTTCTTCAGGGCTAATTGAAGGCACAACATCATTAGCTTCTTTTAAAATTTCTTGAAAAGTTCTCATGTCTAATATCTTATTGCAGAGTATATCTAATTGGCAATGATTTTAATCCAGAAACGAAACTAGCTTTAACCCATTCTGGGTTACCATTTAGTTCTATATTTTTGATTCTTCTAAATAATTCTTCATAAAAAATTTCCATTTCAATTTTTGCCAAATATTTTCCCAAACAAAGATGGGCTCCGTGCCCAAAAGCTAAATGTCTATTTGGATTTCTATCAACTTTAAAATCGAAAGGATTATCAAATACCTCTTCATCTCTATTGCCCGATGGATAACATAAAAGAATTGAATCATCTTTTTTTAATTGTCTTCCTCTTAATTCATAATCTTCAGTGACTGTTCTAAAAAAACTTTTCACTGGAGTTACCCACCTTATTGCTTCTTCAACTGCTGTTGTCATTAAGTTAGGGTTATTTATTAATTTTAAAAGCTCATCTGGGTTTTCAATTAGAGCAAGAACGCCTCCAGCAGTAGAAGAAGAAGTCGTATCATGACCTGCGGTAGCAATTATTATGTAATAAGACATAGCCTCAAGGTGACCCAACGGATTATTGTCTATTTTAGAATTTGCAATAACACTTGCCACATCATCAGTAGGGTTTTTTCTTTTCTCCTCTGTTAGAGCGTTAAAATATTCAAAGAAATCAGTAATTGTGTTGGTCTCAGGACCCGAATTTTCCTGATCCCTGGTCATTTCTTCATCCGTACCCCCAAATAATTCCTGGGTAAGTTTAAGCATTCTTCCTTCATCTTCTTTAGGCACACCTAAAATCGACATAATTACTCTCAGCGGATAGAAGATAGCCACATCTTTCACAAAATCACATTCAGTTCCAAAATCAGCCATTTTTTCTATATATTCTATTGCAATCTTTCTAATTTCTTCCTTCAAAGACTCAAGATTGGGTGGTGCAAACCATTTTTGTGTCAAAGATCTATAATTCAGATGATCTGGATTATCCATATGCACAAGCGATCTAACCAATATATGACTCCCACCAGTAAATTTTTTGATAGCTTCTTCAGTAGGAATATCCATTAAAGTTGTCCTTGGATCATTTATAAAAAGCTCATTTTGTTTTTCTATCTCAATAATATCTGAGTGTTTAGTAACTGCCCAGAAAGGCCTATATTCATCTGGCTCAACCCATGAGACAGGGTCTTCTTTTCTCATGAAAATAAAAATTTCATGAAGTTTTTTCTCATCCGTATATGTTTCTGGATAAGCTATCTTTTTAAATTCATCTTTATGCATTCTGATATCTTAATTGCCGTTATCTGATTCAATAATGCTTACAAATCTAGGCTTACCTGAGCCACTGTTGCTGAATACTTCACCTGTCCATAATTGAAGTTTTTTCATGGCTTCTTGCATGGATGATGCATCAACAATATTTTGAACCATCTCACCCTTAGAATTGATCCAGTCGATTGTATATTTATATGTCCTAATTAAAGGATTCACTATTTTTTCTCCTAATTAAAAAGTAAATTGTTACTTAAATTTAGTTTAGTTAATTATTATGCCGAAATTATGCCGAGATTGTCAAATATTGAAAATGATTTAAAGTTATGTTGAGCCGATACTGAATTGTTTCCTAAGTAAATTTGGAACCCTACTCACAACATCAACTATATCAGCACCAACAACCATCAAGCATGGAACTAGTATAAGAGTTACTGGCGCACAAAGAACAACGCCACAAGATAATGAAATCACAGCAGGCTTTAAAAAATTTGCTTGAACCGATGGCTCCAACATTATTGGCATCAATCCAATAAAAGTTGTTATAGATGTAATAACAATTGGTCTAAATCTAACAACTCCTGCCTCTACCACTGCTTCTAATAAATGTTTTCCGCTTTTTCGGACCCGATTAATATAATCTACTAGAACAAGATTATCATTTATTACAACTCCGCATGCAGCTCCTATCCCCCAATAAGAAATCATCGAGAGCCCTTTTCCAAAAATTACATGACCAATGATTGCTCCGCAGAAACCAAATGGTAATGCAGATAGAATTATAATTGGTAAAAAATATGACCTAAAAGATATCGACAATAATGCAAACATAGCAAGAAAAGCTACTAAAGCAAGAAAAGCAATTTCAGCAAAAAATTCATCTTCACCTTGCCTTTCACCAGAAAGTCTCCATGATACATCGGGATATTTTTTGTCCCAAATTGGTACAAAACTTTCTTTAAAATCTGTTAATACTTTAGATTGTTGTCCTTTTAAAGCCCAAGCACTAATCGTAGCGCTCTTTTTACTATCAATTCTTTCAATTTTCGTTATACCAGGAGATTGTTCAACACTAGCTACTGACATAAAAGGAACCTCTCTTCCATCAGGAGTCCGAATTCTAAATTTTGTAAGACTATCAATTGATCTTCTTAATTTTTTTGGATAATGAACCATAACCCTAACATCATCACCGTCACGAGGTAACCTTTGAACTTCTTCACCATAATATGCCTGTCTAAGTTGACGGGAAATTTCTCCAAGAGTTAGCCCTATTTTTTCAGCATTTGGTTTTAAAGAAATTTGTAATTCCGTTGCCGCACTATTTAAGCTTGTACTTACATTATAAACCGCATCATAAGATCTCAACTTTCCCATAAATTCTTCACTAGCAGAAATTAAATCCTCAGAGTTGGAAGAAGTTATATTAAACTCTAAATCAGCAGATGATTGATTTCTTCCTATTTGAGTCCCTATAGTAAAACTTTCAGCATCAGGAATATCGCCTATATATTCCCTAAAAACATTAGCAACTTCTTTTGTTGATGCCTCTCTAATAGCTGGATCATGAAGATTGATATAACCCAATAAAGTATTCTCTGTCATTGTGACAATCATACCGCTTATAGTATTATCTATTCCTTCAAAATGTTTTATTGTTTTATAACTAGCCTCTTCAACCCTCTTTCCAATTTCTTCAGTTCTTGAAAATGGTGAGCCGGAGGGTAAATCAATTTGGAGCTGCATCTCATCATCCTCAACATCTGGGAAAAAGCTTCTAGACATCCAATTCGAAGAAGAAATTGAAAAAACAACTATCAAAATTGCAAAAAAACAAGCTATAGCAGTATACCTTCTTCTTAATGCGGAAATTAATACAGGCATATATTTTGTTCTACCAAAATCAACGATTCCATCAGCGAATTTTTTCTGAATTTTTGAAAATCTTGATTTTACCTCTTGAGGTTTAAGATTTGCAAGATGAGAGGGTAAAATAAAGAAAGCCTCTATTAAAGAGAAAGCTAAAGCAAATAAGACTATAAAAGAAATATTTCTTACGAATTGTACCTGCCAACCAGTTAAAAACAGCCATGGTAAGAAAGCTATCATAGTAGTAATAACTGCAAAAAAAACTGGTTTAGAGACTAAATAAGCGCCAGTGATTGCTGCATCAGTACCTGTTCTACCTTTTTCATATTCAAGATGGATATTTTCACCAACAATTACTGCATCATCAACAACTATTCCGATAACTAAAAGAAAGGCAAAAAGTGAAATAATATTTAAAGAAATATCCATTCCTGGAAGGAATATTAAAGATCCTGTAAAAGCAGTTCCTATTCCAACTGAACACCAAATCGCAACTTTTGGTCTTAAAAAAAGCATTAAAATTATAAATACAAGAATCAATCCTCCGTAAGCTGCTCTTAAAATTAAATTCATCCTACCTTTATATAATTCTGATTGATCAGTCCAAAGTCCTACAGAAACTCCTTCAGGAAGATCATCTTGAATTTTATCAATCCAATTTTTTGCAGAATTAGAAGTCTTTACAACATTCATGTTGTCTGAAGACATTACCATTAAGCCTTTAGTTTGTGTGGTTTTTCCTGTTTCAACATTTATAAAAAAATCTCTCGAATCCTTATCATCAAAGCCGTCAATAACGGTCGCCACATCTACAATTTTTATCTTTCCGCCGTCAGGGGTTTGAAGAATAACTATTTCATTAAAATCTTCTAAGGTATTTCCAAGGTTTCTCGTACTTAACTGTAAAGTTCCATTGTCAGATTTAATATTTCCTGAAGATAAATTAATGGAGCTCTTTTTTATCGCATTAGCTACATCATCAAAATTGACACCATATCTACGCATTGCCGTTTCCGATAATTCAATCGAAATTTGCTCTTCTCTATAACCTAAAATATTAACTACATCTATGTAAGGCTCAAGGGATAATTTGTTCCTCAAATCCCGAGCGGTTTTTGTAAGTAATTTCTCAGAAACATCACCAGAAATATTAATAGCAATAATGGGAAATTGAAAAGAAGCATCATCTACAACAGGGGGTTCCACATCATACGGAATTGAAACAATTGCATCTACTTCTCTTTTGACCTCTTGTATCAGATAATCTAATTCCACTTCTGGAAAGGCTTCTATATATATGCCACCAAAGTTTTCTCGAGCAAACCCTGTTATCTTATCTATTCCTTCAATAT
>MDTE01173352.1_pt1 | contig 10475 bp, 7 predicted proteins | sample 811231 | NCBI WGS metagenome assembly MDTE01 (sample SAMN05326651, study PRJNA326480) | marine metagenome | isolation source: seawater | place: Indian Ocean: Red Sea | collected 2010 | reverse complement strand
TTAAAGTTTTTTCTATTGCTTTCTTGAGTATGATGAGAATTTTCACTATTGGTGGGCTTGAAAAGAAGTTAGTACCTCCTAGTTCAAAAGACAAAACAAAAAAAGTAAGACTAGGTATGAAAAAAAAATATAAAGTGACTCGCTTTCCGATTGAGCCCAAAAACAATAAGCCGAATAATAGCAAAAAGCGGTTTACATTTAGAAGCCAAGCCTACGAGTACTCAAAAAAAAGGGTAGCAAAGGCACAAGGACGCCCGTTTGCTCGTTTTAGATCTCGCTGATCAATCTTGACAAAGTGGATAGATTTCTTAAACTATGCCTAACTTTGGGAAAGGAAAACATTGAAATGGTATTTTTCTAATTTCTCTCAGTAGATACGTTTATCGAAAAGATCTACTAGCTTACTAAGCTTTCCCATGCTTCTAGGAGTAATACTCATGATTACTAAACCCAAAGTCCTCATTCATGTCGCTATCGAAAAACACCTGACCAAGAAAATTGAGGAAGTAGCCGTAGTCGAGGAATTAGCAGTAACAGCACCAAGAGAACAGTTACTGCAAAAAATTAGAGATGTTGAAGGCGTATTACTAACACCCCGTGTGCGTGCAGATAGTGTTTTTTTTGATGCTGCTCCAAAGTTAAGAGTTCTTTCAACCACCAGTGTAGGTTATGACCCTTTCGACATTTCAGAAGCAACCAAACATGGTGTTGTTGTTTGTCATACACCAGGAGTGTTAACACCTGCAGTTGCTAACCTGACCATGGCGTCTATATTTTCTTTATCTTTGCGACTATTTGAATATGAATCCTATGTTAGAAGTGGTGGTTGGGCCAAGCGTAAAAAAATGCCAGCTCTAGGGAATGATATTCAGGGCAAAACGTTGGGGGTGATTGGCTTCGGTCGTATTGGTCAAGAAGTCACTAGACGTATGCAGACCCTAGGCATGCATACATTATGGCATGACGTATTTGACGTAGCTGAACCCAATGCTCCGAAGAGTACATACCGAACATTAAATGACTTATTATCAGAATCAGACTTTGTTAGTCTACATACCAACTTGGATGACTCATCCTATCATATGATTAGTGATGATGAGTTAAAATTAATGAAACCAACTGCTTATTTGGTTAATACCGCTCGTGGTGCCTTAATAGATCAGTCTGCTTTGACTAGAGCCCTACAATCAAATCGAATTGCCGGTGCCGCACTTGATGTACTTGAGACTGAACCGCCTGCTGAAAATGATCCCATTGTTAGGTTGCCAAACGTTATTTGTTTTTCACATATTGGTACTGCAACCGAGGAAACTCGCCTCGCAATGCGAGAGTTAGCGGTTGAAAACCTAATTTCTGTAATTGCTGACAAAACACCACCAGCCCCAGTCAATCCTGAAGTGTTACAATGAGAAAATAAGATACCAGAATTCAATCGGTCAAGATAACTTCGATACAAGATTTTAGTTTTTGCCGAATGAGAACTACGCCATCATGCAAAAAGTTAACCAACTATAAATTTAGGAGGTAACCCAATGGCAATTCACAAATTTCGTCCTACCATTTACTATACCGCTATTGGTGCTCACGAGCCGGTACTACATATTGAAAGTGGTGATACTGTTATTACTACTACTGTGGATAATGCTGGTCATGATGAACATGATCAAGCCGTAACGGAAAGAGGTAATCCACAGACAGGGCCATTTTATATTCAAGATGCAGTTCCTGGTGATAGATTAGTCGTTCACTTTGATCGATTGACACCTAACCGGAAAATAGGTCGATCTGCCACAGTCATTGCTCCTAATGTCCTCGATCCAAGCTATGTTACATCGCAAATGCCCACTGCTGGTACCGCAGAATGGGACATTGACATTGATAGATGGACTGCAACCTTAATTTCTCCCCAAACGCAGTTAGGTGAATTTACGATACCTTTGGCTCCGATGGTTGGTTGTTTCGGTGTAGCCCCACCGAGAGGACAAGCAATTTCGACTGCTACTTCGTCTACTCATGGTGGTAACATGGACTACCGAGGATTTTCAGAGGGAGTAACAGTTTATTTACCAGTGTTTGTGCCTGGCGCATTGTTTTATCTAGGCGATGGCCACGCAGTTCAAGGCGATGGTGAAATTGTTGGTACAGGAATCGAGATTTCTTTTAATGTTCAGTTTTCCGTCCAATTGATTAAGGCGACCAATATGAACCCTATTGGTTGGCCAAGGGCAGAAAATACAGATTATCTTTTAACCGCTGGTAATGCCAGACCCTTGGATCAAGCGCTACAGCATGCCACTACCGAATTAGTTCAATGGCTAGTGGAACTAGGACTAGAGAAACAGTCAGCTCATATTCTTCTGGGTCAGTGCGTGGAATATGAAGTGGGTAATGTCTTTGACCCAGCCTACACCGTGATTTGTAAGATTAAGAAAAGTATTCTCAAACGAACAAAAATTTGGCCGTTGCAAGCTAGATAACGGGCCAGGAAAAAAGAGAAAGTAATTTAAATTAGATTGAATGGATAAATGTATCAACTTGTTTTATTACATCTATACCTTTATGCTACTGTAACTAGTACAAGGTGAATATGAAAGTGAATATGGTGTTTCTTATCGGGTGTAGAAAAGACGAAGCGGAGAGTAAAAGAGGTTCAACAATTCGTGCTGAATCTGGATAGCAGCTTACCGTCAATACATACACCAGACTTGGTTTGGGGTTGTGGGACTCCCCAGTCATTAGAAAAGCTAGAATGGACGAAATTTCGGCTTTTGTGATCAAGCATGCCAAATGGCCAGCTGAGCTGGATCCGTCTACTTGCCAAACCAGTGAACTTAAGGAAGGGATGTCAGCAGACTCGTTGGGTATTTTCACCGTTGAATTGCTCAAATGCAGACTTCAGCTCTGCTAAAGTCGTACTTAAACGGTATGCTGATAATTGGGTGATTGAAGTTTTTGCTAACCAGAAGCAAGAATCCAACACAGAAATCAGGATGCGACGGCTGGCGGAATTAGCTGCACGTCTACACACAGCATCCACTAACAGGTGTGATTCATGGCAAGAAGAGGTGTATCAGAAGCATCCTTGTCTACAGAATGTGCCAGTGGGGGGCCAATCGGCGTGCCTTGTGTACTGTCTACTTAAAGGCTAGAGGCTCGCCTAGTAATCAGCGAGAGGTAGACCTGCTAGCAGTAGATATGATGATGTAGCAGCAGTGATGCATTTACGCAACCTGAGGGGATTGCTGTCGATAGGCAGTCCACTACCAAGTGGAATAGGGGTTAAAAAGCTATATCAGAGTTGAGCCAGTTGAATAGAGCAGTAGAAGGTTTAAAAGGTGCCCCGGAATAATGTGGCCTTTTGGTGGATGAAACGGATGTCTGGGAATGCATAAAAGATATGGACTGGTTGTTAGATTTGTGTACTAAGCATTGATAAAGTCATGAAGTGGCTAGGTTGTATTTAAGTTAAAAACTTAGTTACTTCAGCAAGAAATTATAAAAAAATTCTTGCTGAAATAAGATCGGGGTTTTGGGGAATACTGGCAGTTACATCCAAATATTAGTATGTATTAATTGCTAGTAGTGGGCGCCTGTCAATACTAATCGGTAAGGATTAGGAAGATAATCTTAAATTAAGCTGATAATAAGAATTTGTAGTCTTGGGAGATTAGATCAATTACAACAGATTTGATGGTTTCAAAAGAACCAGGCTTCATAAAGAAACAATAAAAGGTCTGTTTATCGAAACAGCAGGATGACTGGAAAAAATCGTACACCATCAAAAAATAATTATTGAATAGTGTTTTAAAAGAATAAAACAGAGATTATAAAAAAACAAAGCAGATTATGATTATGAAAATATTTAGTGGTACGTTTTTAGTATTTTTTATTACTATTTGTGTTGTAAACGGCTCACCTCTCGATCGTCAGTTTCCTGAGTACAGTCAAGAACATCTGAAAGAGGCCAAAGATAGAAAAGTCATTTGGAAGAAAGATGGATCTGAAATGGTGAAAATTCCTTCACGGAATCTTAGTGATCCTGTTTTCTACATGGACGTATGTGAGGTTACGGTAGGACAGTTCAAGGAATTTGTGAAACAAAGCAGTTATCAGTATAGTGGTAATTGGGATAATGTCACCAAATACTCCCCTAGTCCTAAGCACCCGATGATCTATGTTAACTGGAGTGATGCAGTGGCGTATGCTAAATGGGCTGGAAAAAGATTACCAAAAGAAAAAGAGTGGGAACTTGCTGCTAGAAGTGGTTTGACTGGACAAAAATTCCCTTGGGGTGATGAGGAAAATGTGGCTAGGCAATATGCCAACCATGAAGGGACTAGTGGTAAGGATATATGGGGTACGTCTACTGCTCCAGTGGGAAGTTTGGAAGAGAATGTCTATGGAATTTATGATATTTCAGGAAACGTTTGGGAATGGTGCGAAGACTGGTACGATACAGATCAATATTTTAAAGTTTTACGGGGTGGTTCTTGGACTAGCTATACCAGTGGTCTTCGGATAGACAATCGATTTAGTAATTATCCAACTAATAGGAACTACATATATGGGTTTCGGTGTGTGGTAAGTTCGAATGAATAATACCACTGTTTTTTATTCCAGTACTTCTTATTTTTAGTTGTTTAGAAGCCATGAAAAGATTCTGTACCAATCGATTGATCGATTTAGAAGAGAATGTTGACATTAGTTTTAGCAAAATTCATTTGTCGAACCTAAGTAGAAATAGCGCAATTAGTGTGAAGTAGAACATTGCTTGATTTTCGAGATAATTGCATAAAGCTAGCTTATTCTTTGATCTGAAGTGTATTTCACCAAAATTAGTGTCTAATTCGGAGAGAATGATCCATGATCTGGCAAGTAATAATCAATACAATGTGGTAACAATGTGTTGAGGATATGCGCCCGACAATTTAATATAATTAGTAAATGAATGATCGAGAGACAGCTGAACCTCCAACAATTTTAGACTGGCTAAGCTAGTGCAGAAAATCGCTTTTATTCCAATTATCTGTCCTACAAGAGGGGCCGCTCAGATTATCGAAGAGCTATCCATTCTACATAAAAGTTTCTAAACCTTTGAATCCACAATAATTTACTATTTTAGACAACCCCATATTCTGTGGATCTGTGCACCCATATTACCCTTACCTAACCGAAAAAAGAAAAGAATTAACGCTCTTCGAATTGGCTAAAGTCTTGAATACTACTATTCTGCCGTTCATTCTTTAGCCAATCATCCAAAAGAATTTCGATTTGTTGTTCGATAAGCTTTTCCTCGATTTGTTCCTTTACTGATTTGAATGGTTGTTGGTAGGAGGGGGATTTTCCTAATAGTTTCGCGATTAAGTATCCGTCAACGGTTCGCTTAGGTTGGCTTATGCCGTTAATATCTATTTTGGCTATGTCAATTTCTAATTTTGTGCTGGTATGTCTAGTTTGTGGTTCATGTATGACTTTGATTGTTGGTTGTTGTTGATCAGATAAACTGGTTTTATTCTTGTATTGGTCCGAAATCTGTCGAAAAGTTTTACCATCTATCAGCTCTTGGTGAATCGTTTGAGCCAGAGATTGAGCTTGGCTAGCTATCTTGCCCGAAGTAGAATCGGGTATATTTATCAATATGTATTGAAATCGTATTGTAGCTGGCAGAACAAATTGTAAGTGGTTCTTTTGATAGTAGATTTTTGCTGCTTCAGAAATTTTTTCAGTATCAATTTGATTGGTGAATTGACGATTTATAAAACTTTGTAAAATAAATTGTCTTCTTATCCGATCGGTCAGATCTGTTAAAGTCAACTGTTTGCTGGTTAGATAATCTAAAAAATGCTTTTCAGACTCATGTTGGCCACGTAAACGCTGAATTTCGTCAGCTACTTTCTTATCCCATCGACCGAGAAGAATTCCTGACCGATCGGCAGCCTGAAACATTATTTCTTGATCAATTAAATCGGCTATAATTTTCTTTTTGGTAATTGGAGTTGGTTGCTGGATTTGTCTCCAAGCTAATTCATTTTCCAATGCACTGAGAGTTATAGCATGTCCATTTACATCTACGAGAATACGATCAATTAGTATAAATTCGTCTGACTTTGCTTGATATAAGACTAGTAGTAGTAAAAAATAAAACCGGAAAAAGCTCATCTTTCTCAAGATTAATACCACGACTCTTTTGTCTCTGGGCGGAAGTCTAATGGATCGATTAGTATTTTGATTATTTCTAGGCGTTTGATAACTATTCTTTTTCTGGCTCTTGTGAAAGCCGACATTCTTTCCTTAGCTTGATAGAGGGAGTAAACAATTTATAATCTAGAGTTTTGTGGATTCAGGGCGCTTTACGGCCTCACTTATTGGTGTGCATTACATAATACTTTAGGCTCTTGACCAACTAAAAATACTTCTCGTATTATATTTTCTGGCTGACACAAGCCTGTATATGCCAACAGGCCTGTTTCTTTGTCTACTTCTCTAAAAATTATACCGCTTGGTCTTGAAAAATTAGTGACTGGTCCACGTAATGCATGTAGCATAAATTTTGTCCAAATGGGTAATGCTCCGCTAGCCCCTTCCTGTTCAGCACTTTTTTGTTGGTCATCAAAGCCAACCCAGACTCCAACCGCCATATTGGGAACATAACCAACGAACCATGCGTCAGCAAAATCATTTGTGGTTCCAGTTTTTCCAGCTGCAGGTCTTTTTAAGCCCATAATTTTAGCCCGCCGCCCAGTACCATTCTTGATAACACCTGAAAGTAGTTGTGTGACGGTATAAGCAATATCCGGTTTCAATACTTGTTTTTGCCTGACTTGGTTTTCAATCAAAATTTCTCCTTCCCTATTTTCCACATACTGAATCGAAATAGGTTTAGCGTGGCGGCCGGAGTCCGCAAAGGTTCCATAAGCTGAAGTAATCTCCAATAGAGTCAAGTCTGAGGCTCCAAGAGCTAATGCGGGGAAAGGGTTTAGATTACTCTCGATCCCCATCTCCTTCGATAATTTAAGAGTTCGTATAATTCCCTCTGGCCGTCCAGTTTTTGGGTCCACCGGAGTCTCATTCATTAATCTGGCCATGCCAATATTAATTGACTTTTCGAGAATTGTTCGAACGGTCACATTACCAAAATAGCGTTCGCTATAATTACGCGGCGCCCAAATCTCACCTGGTTCATCTTCCGTAAACCATGGTTCATCGTTTACGACTGTTGCCGGAGTAGCAAGAGATGGTTGATTAAATAATGCCGCGACTACAATTGGCTTGAAGGCTGAACCCGGTTGTCTTTTTGCTTGAACAGCTCTATTATAGAAGTTCACTGTTTGGCGGGTAACATAATAATCTCGTCCACCAACCATTGCCTTTATGTGACCTGTTTGTGGTTCGATAGCAACTAGTCCGGCTTGTAAGTAATTTTTAATGGGATCAATGCCATTTGGATTATTTTTATTCTGATCATAGTCCGGTAGATTGGGATATTTACTTTTGTCGCGGTCTAATTCTCTCAAATGTTCATCTACACAAGAATTAGCTATCTTCTGCATGGACAGATCAATCGTCGTATAGACCTTCAATCCTTGATTGTAAAGTTGCTGGCTAAGGCTATTTATCTTTTTAAGTTCATTATGTACATGATCCAAGAAATGATAAGCGACCACTTTTTGCCCGGAGAGGTCTTGTCTCTGTATTTCTAACGGTTGCTGAATCGCTTTCAGATATTGCTTTTGGGTAATAAAGCTGTTATCTCTCATCAATTTTAAAACCAAGTTTCGGCGCTTTTTACACCGATCAGCATTCCGAATAGGTGAGTAGCGAGTGGGGGATTTGGGAATTGCAGCTAAAACTGCACACTCATGTAATTCCAGCTCAGAAACGGATTTACCAAAATAGCTCTTTGCAGCTTCCTGAACCCCTTTTAAATCTCGGTTAGCATACCGCCCCAAGTCAATAAAATTAAGATATCTCTCAATAATTTCGTCTTTTGAATATTTTGCCTCAATTCTCACTGCTAGGAGGGACTCTTTGACCTTTCGAAGCCACATTTTTCGGTTGTCATAATATATGTTGCGGCTGAGTTGCATGGTTATAGTGCTTGCACCATGCAATTGACCTGTTCTTAGATTGTACAAAAAAGCTCCGGCAACCCTTATTGGATCAATGCCCCAATGTTCATAAAAACGTTTATCTTCGACTGCTAAGAACGAAGTGAGTAAGCTATCGGGTACCTGGTTTAAACTCACAATTTCACGAGCTTCTCCACCTCTATCATAAATTTCGCTAATCAACTCAGGTTCCAACTCAAAGCTAAAAATATTTCTAGGGCTAGGATTTAAAAGTTGGATAGAGCTGATTTTCCCATCGATAATCGTTAAAATCAAATCTTTAGCTGATTGATCCATTCGGGGATAATGAAATGGTCGCGCAAACAGATTAATGAGTCCATTTCGTTTACTTTTGTCTAGAACTAGGGAGTATTGATTCGGTTGCCAGCTATCTTTTCTAACCTGATTTGGGATTACCTGTTCATAAGATAAGCGATTAATTTTTTCTAAAACGAAGCTAATAGAATCACCTTTTTGAATAGTACAAGGAGCCGAATAAATTTCGAGGTGTTGTTTCCATGTATCACTCTGTTGGTACTCAAGTTGTGTCAAATCCACTACCCTAACAGATTTCCAAGCAGATACTACTACTCCACCAATCATACCAGTCGAGAAGAAAAAAAGAACGATTCCTAATATCGAAGCTGTCTGGAATAAAACCCAAATAGTGCTGACTACAGAGCGAAAGGTAAACTGTTTCGGCGGATGTAATAGTTTTTGTGGGTTCTTTTTCATAATCGATCTAACTTATGATACAAAAATCTGTTGCTTTCAACTAGCAGTGAGATCTGCTGTTGAATCATTATTAGCATAATTTCTACCACGCTACTTCATTTTTCTGCTGGGGGTACTCTTTTTTGAAGTTGAGGCTTAAAAAACAAAATAGTTCAGAAGAAAAATCTGCGTTTTGACAACCGGACTCGTGTCCCATCACCATTTTGTTTGATATAATATATGAATACTCTTTGATAGCACTACCTCTATTATTTATTTTACCTCAAAATAATAATCTTTTGCAGGTTGGTCGTTGAAAGTCTATGCTCTGTATGCTAGACTTGGCAGTCGCCTCGCGATGTAACTCTTAAACGATATTTGTCAACTGCTCGGAAAAATGTCAGATGGAATCAAGCTTTAACTGGATTTGGCGTCATCGTGCTAACCTACTAACGGTAGCACTTGTCGTCCTTCTAATACTATTCATCATTCAATGGTATGCGATCCGTTGGTTTATTTCAGCTGCAGTTGATCTATTTGAGCCTCAGTTCGTTTCGCGAATACCATCGAGCATAGAAAAAAACGAAGTCACTCAAACTATCAAGCAAGTGAAAGTAGTAGTACAGAAGATGCCGATGAGTTTGGTGTCAGGTCAGATTAGTTGGCGTAAGGTTAAGTCTGCTGTTGATTATGCATTTCTAGTTGATGGATCTGATCCAGAAGAAGTAAAAACATTACTTACCATGATTAATACAGCAGTTGGTTTTAGTACACACCAGTAACAGTATCAATTGGGAGATAATTGATCTATGACCGGTTTAGCTCCAGCTTACGAGCGATTCGCTTATGCTTACGACCGAATTATGTACAATGTTGATTATCAGCGGTGGGCTGATTATATTCAAAGTATTTTTAATCAACAAGGTGAATCACCACGGACTATTCTAGATGTTGCTTGTGGTACTGCTGCTCTGACACTCGTTCTAGCAGAAAGATCTTTTCAAATGACCGGGATCGATTTAGCTGAAGGAATGATCACTATTGCCAGAGAAAAGGCCTCCAATCTGGGACTAAAAGTTGAGTTAGCCCATGGTGATATGAGAACGTTTAATCTAGGCCAGCAGTTCGATGCAGTACTTTGTACCTACGATAGTATAAACTATATGCAGGATGAAGAGAATTTTGCTACTGCATGTATCCGAATTCTCGATCATCTTAGGCCAAGTGGTTTGTTTATTTTTGATGTCACAACTGAACGCAATATTACACGTCACTTTCATGCTCAAACCTTCGCTGAAAATCACGAAGACTACGCTTATATTTGGCAGAACCTGTATTCAAAAAAGGATCAAGTCTGCCGAACCAATTTAACATTTTTTATAAGGGATGGTGATTTATTCGAGCGCTTTGAAGAACTTCATGTACAACGTATTTTTGACAACGGTTTAGTTAAAAAGATACTCAAAAAGTGTGGGTACGAAGTTCTTGGTATGTACGATATGTACACTTTTAGCCGTCCAAGTCTCTTTTCTGATCGAGTTAACTTTGTCGCTCGAAAACTTTAGTTCAATGAGTTAGATTTACATTCAGGACAGAAATGAGACAAAGAAAAACGTAGATTATACGGGAAACACCCATTAGAAAGGACCATTG
>MDTE01151675.1_pt1 | contig 10475 bp, 14 predicted proteins | sample 811231 | NCBI WGS metagenome assembly MDTE01 (sample SAMN05326651, study PRJNA326480) | marine metagenome | isolation source: seawater | place: Indian Ocean: Red Sea | collected 2010 | reverse complement strand
TTAAATGATTTTTAATAACAAAAAACATACTACTGATTTGTACAATACATTGCTAAATTTATCTAGAAATATATTCTTTTATAAAGATCTAGCTTTAAAAGATAATTTTGAGACTAGAATTTATCTTATGTTTATCCATTTTTCGATTATGATGATTGTTTTTAAAAAAAAAAATAAAAAATTTGACCAAAATTCTTATGATTCTTTATTTCATAATATTGAAAATAATTTAAGAGAACTGGGACATGGTGATGTAGCAGTGAATAAAAAAATGAAAGATCTAAATAAAGTATTGTACGATATACTGTTAAAGATTGATAAAAATGACTCAAAAAAATTTGAAATAAATGAAAAATTGATACTCATCTATTTTCAAGATTTAAATAAAGCAAATTTAAGTAAATTTAAGGGTTATTTTGATGATTTTTTCAAATTTTGTTCTGAATTATCGCTTGAAAGTATGATACTAGATGCAGTAAATTTTAATAATTATGGCAGTACCTAAACGAAAAACATCTGTTTCTAAAAAAAAGATGAGAAGATCTCATCATAAATTGTCCTCAGTGAATATTATTGAAGACAAAAAAAGTGGTGAATATAAATTATCCCATCACATTGACTTAAAATCCGGATATTACAACGGAAAAAAAATATTAGATATTTAATAAATAAATGAGCAAAAAAGTAACTATTGCTATAGATGCAATGGGTGGTGATAATTCACCTGATAAAACAATTAATGGTTTAGGCATTTTTTTAGAAAAGAATAAGTCCAAAAAAGATTTCTCAATACATCTTTTTGGAAATAAAGATAAAATCTTAGAAAATTTTAAAAAATATAATATAGATGAGACTTTAGTAAAAATTATTCATACGGACTCTGTTGTATCAGATGAGGAAACTCCTCTGACTGCTATAAAGAATTCAAAAAACACAAGTATGTGGAATTGTATTAAATCACAGATAGATGGTAATACTGATATAAGTCTTTCGGCGGGAAACACCGGTGTATTGCTTGTCATTTCAAGAATGATATTAAAAATGATAGATGATGTAAACAAACCAGCTTTAGCAGGACTATGGCCTAATAAAAATGGGATGAATGTTGTATTAGACTTAGGCGCGAATATTGAATGTAATGAAGATAACTTGATTGACTTTTCAGAGTTAGGTTCAGCTCTTTTTAAATCTTTATATCCTAATGAAAAACCTAAAGTTTCGTTATTAAATATTGGATCAGAGGAAATTAAAGGCACTGACATTTTAAAGAATACATATAAAAGATTGAACGAATTAAGTAATGAAAATAATTTTACTTTCACAGGTTATATAGAGGGTAATAAAATTATGGATGGTGAAACTAATGTTATAATAACAGATGGTTTTACAGGAAATATTGCATTAAAAACTGCTGAAGGTACAGCAAAATTCATTACAGAAAATTTAAAAAAATCATTAACAAAAAATATATTCACAAAAATATCTCTATTTTTCTCTTATTTTGCACTTAAATCATTTAAAGAGAGACTAGATCCAAGAAAATATAATGGTGCAATTTTTCTTGGATTAAATGGTCCAGTTGTGAAGAGTCATGGTGGGATTGATGCTATTGGGTTTTATCATTCTATAGATCTATGCTATAGAATTGTAAAAGGGGACTTGATGAGTCAAATTAAAAAAAATTTAAGTCACTTAAAAATTGAAAAATAATATCAGAAGATACGATATTGCAAAAGATTTACACTTAAAAAAAGGATTTTCTATATCACTTTCAAAAAAAATTATAGATGACTTTATTGAAATTTTAATTTTGAACATTAAAGAAAGTTCATTGAATTTAAAAGGAATTGGATCTTTCAAGGTTATTCAAAAACATGAAAGAATTGGAAGAAATCCAAAAACAGGAAAGAAACATATTATTAAAGCTAGAAAATCAGTTAGTTTTATTCCTTCCAGAAACTTGTCTCAGAACATTAATGACTAAAAATATACAAAAATTTATTTCAATTGGCGAGCTATCAAAAAAACTAAAATTAGTTGATCCAAAGAATAATAAGCCTATGAATCATACTCTAAGATTTTGGGAGAGTGAATTTAAAGAAATAAAGCCAAAAATGATTAATAATAGAAGATATTATTCTAAAGATCAGATTGATATAATTAAATTAATACATTTTTTATTAAAAACAAAAGGAATGACAATAAATGGAGTTAAAAATGTTTTAAAATCTAAATTAAATAAACTTGACGATTATAATTCATATAGTTTAAAAGCTGAGTATTACAAAAAAAAATTAAGTGATAAAACTAAAAACGTTCTAAAAAAAATTACAAGTTTAAAAAAATATGGCAAAAAAAACACATATTAAAGTGAGGATGGTTCCCGAAACTAACCCGGACAGTAAGTTTATTTATTATGCTAAAAAACCAACAAAAGGTGAAAAAGCTAAAAATAAGCTAAAACTAAAAAAATATAATCCTAATACTAGAAAACATGAAATCTTTGTTGAAAAAAAACTTCCTCCTCATAGTAAGTAACTATTTCTTTTTAAATTTTCTAAATTCATAATCTATATAAGCTTTTATCATTGAATTCCAAATTTTATTAGTCACTATACGATCTATTTTATTTTTTTTAGATTTTACAGATATATTATTTAATATTTTTTTTATTCTTTTTTTATCGATGATATCTTTTTTAAATTTTTTATTTTTCAGAACCTGGTCTACAAGTTTGGTTCTTTCTTTAATTAAAGATAAAAATTTGTTATCTAAAATATCCAATTTTTTTCTAATTTTTAGTATATTTTTGTTTACCATAGCGACATTAAGTTTATAAAATTTTTATAAATTCTATATATATATTAATTATTATTATGACTCACGATAAAAAAGCATATTATTTTTTTGCAATTTGGCTTAAGATTAATTTAGGCTTAGTTTTTTTAATGATTATCATTGGAGGTTTAACTAGGCTCACGGATTCTGGTTTATCAATTACTGAATGGGAATTATTTAAAGGAATATTTCCACCGTTAAATGAATCTGAGTGGAAATTGTATTTTAATCAATACAAAGAAATACCCCAATATAAGTTGATGAATCCAAATATGACTCTGAATGAGTTTAAGGTCATATTTTATTGGGAATATATCCATAGAATTTTGGGAAGATTAATTGGTATTTTCTTTTTTATTCCACTTATTTATTTTCACTTTTTTAAAAAAATAAAAGAAATAAATTTTTTTCCTTATTATATAATATTTTTATTAATTTTAATTCAGGGATTTATTGGCTGGTTTATGGTCCAGAGTGGCTTGGTTAATGATGTTACTGTTAGTCACTATAGACTGTCAGTGCATCTAAGCTTTGCAATTTTGATAATCTCTATTATATTTTGGCAAATTTTAAATATTAACAACAATAGTTCTAAATCATTTTTTAATTTTAATAATAAAAAGTTACCATATTTTATATTAATTTTTTTAATTTTTTTTCAGATAGTTTTAGGTGCATTTGTTTCTGGATTAGATGCAGGAAAAGTCTATCAAACTTGGCCTTTAATGGGTTATAATTATTTTCCGAATGACGTTGATATTAATAAAATAAATGATTTTTTTGATTTTAATAACCATTCGCTTGTCCAATTTTATCATAGAAACGTAGCTTACATAATTACTATTTATATATTTGTCTTAAGCTATTTTATCTTTAAAAATAAAAGTGTGCATTTATACAAACCTTTTTTTCTTGTATTTTTGTTTTTATCCATCCAAATAGTAATCGGTATATTTACACTATTAAGTGGCTTGAAAATCATATTTGCATCAGTACATCAAATATCAGGTGTTATATTGGTGCTAACATCAATAAATTTATATTTTTCTACAATAAAATAAATTGACTTTATTAATTATTCTTTGTATCTATCGCCATCGTTATGACGCCTTTTATAAAAAAGAAAGAAGTACAAAAAAATTGGTATATTATTAATGCAGAAAACGCTGCTGTTGGAAGACTTGCTGCTTACATATCAAAAGTACTTAGAGGAAAAAACAAATCAACATACAATCCTCATATAGATAATGGTGACTTTGTAGTAGTTACAAATATTGATAAGATAAAATTTACTGGAAAAAAATTTAAGAACAAAAAGTACTTTAAACACACTGGACACCCAGGGGGTATAAAAGATTTTTCACCTTTATCCCTAAAAGAAAAAAATAAATCAGATGAAATACTTAAACTTGCAGTAAAAAGAATGCTACCAGGAGGCCCTTTAGCAAAAAAACAATTAAATAAATTAAAGATTTATAATGGTGAAAAACATCCTCACGATATACAAAAACCTAAAGTGATAGAATTTGATAAACTCAATAAAAAAAATTTTGTGAAATGATGGAAAATGTTACTTCTCAAATAAAAACAAAAAAAATTAAATTAGATTTTAAAGATAGCAATTACGCTACAGGTAGAAGGAAGAGATCTATAGCAAAAGTTTGGGTTAAGAAAGGTACAGGAAACATACATGTTAATGGCTTAAAAATGAGTGAATATTTTAAAAGACCAGTTCATCAAATTATCGTTACACGACCACTAGAGATCTCTGAAGTTTCAAAAAATTATGATGTTAAATGTTCAGTAAAAGGTGGCGGTTTATCAGGTCAAGCAGGTGCAATTATTCTTGGAATTTCCAAAGCTTTAATTGCTCATGATGAAAATTTGAAGAAAAATTTAAAAAAAGATAAACTCACCACCCGAGATTCCCGTGTTGTAGAGAGAAAAAAATACGGTCATAGAAAAGCAAGAAGAAGCTTCCAATTTTCTAAGAGATAATCATTTAAATTTAATTTCTACACGGAGGATGATATAAAATATCATGACAACTAAAATTAATATTGCCATAGTAGGTGCAACAGGTTTTACAGGTTTAGATTTGGTATATTTGTTATCAAATCACCCAAAAGTTAATATAAAATATCTTTGTGCTACAAAAAATTTAGGTAAAAAAATTTCTTATTTTGATAAAAGAATTAAAAAAAAACTTCCATTAATATCTTCTTTAAAAAGTATTAATTTATCTAATATAGATTTAATTTTTTTGTCATTACCAAATGGAGAAGCTCAAAAAATCATTAATAAAACTTTCTATAAATTTAAAAGATTAAAATATATAGATTTATCGGCTGATTTTAGGTTAACAAATCCAAGAGTATATTTTTTAAACTATAGAATAAAACACAAAGCTCAAAAATTGATAAAGTATTCAATTTATTCTATTACCGAATTAACAAAAAAAAAGATCAAAAATTTTAGAATAATCTCAAACCCAGGATGTTATCCAACATCTATACAGATCCCTTTGATACCAATAATTAAAAAAAGATTAATTAATTTAAATAGTATCACAATTGACTCTAAATCTGGTTATTCTGGTGCTGGAAAAGGTTTTGAAAAAAAATTTACTCACAAAAATTTATTTCACTCAGTACACGCTTACAGTACAAAAAACCATAGACATACATCAGAAATAGATCAAGAAATTAAAAAAATGACTGGGAAATCAATAAACTTTTCTTTTAACCCTCATTTACTACCAACTTATAGAGGTATACTTTCATCGATATACGTCTATACTAAAAAAAATTGCACGCCTAATAAAATAAGAAATGAAATAAAGAAATATTATAAAGGTTCAAAATTTATTAAAATTCTTAAATTAAATTCACAATTGGGATCAGGGAATGTTTTGAATACCAATAATTTAGAAATTTCAGTTTGTGAAACTAGAGTTAAAAACAAAGTACTTATTTTGTCTTCTATTGATAATTTAGTAAAAGGGGCGTCAGGTCAAGCTATTCAAAATATGAATGCACTTTTTAATTATAAAGAAAACCTAGGCTTAAAATGAAAATTATAATCATCTTATTTTCTTTATTATTGGTTTTTTCTTGTAGTAAAAAGCCTAAAGCAGTAATGATTTGTGGAGATCATGTTTGCGTTAATAAAGAAGAAGCAGAACAATACTTTCAAGAAAACTTGTCTATTGAGGTAAAAATATTAAAAAATAAAAAAAAAAAAGAATTTGATTTAGTTCAACTCAATTTAGAGTCAAAAAGTAATAAAAAAAATATTAATTTAGAGAAGAAAGATGAGACTAATGAAGAAATAAAACTTCTTTCAAAAAAACAAATCCAAAAAATTAAAAAAGATGTAAAAAATAAAAGAAAGCTCAAAACTTTGAAAACCAACAAGCCGATAACAAATAAAGACAATATCGAGAATAAAGAAAAAAGGGTTTTTAACGATGTTTGTACAAAGATAGAAAAATGTAGTATTGAAGAAATTGCAATATATTTGTTAAATCAAGGAAAAAAAAAGAAATTTCCAGACATTACGATTAGACAATGAATAAAAATAAAAAAATAAATATAGCAATAGTTGGATTGGGAAATATTGGTAGTTATCTATATAGATACTTACAAAAAAATAATAAGATTTTGTCAAAAAAAAATAATTGTATTTTAAATATTTCTTATGTTTCAGCTAAAAATCGATTTAAAAAAAGGGGTTTTAAAATTGATAAAAAAAAATGGCTTCAAAATTATCTTAATGCAACAAAAAAAAAAGATATTGATTTAATTGTGGAATTAATAGGTGGTGCAGAGGGACCAGCAAAAAAATTAGTATTCGCAGCTCTCAAAAACAAAAAACACGTTGTTACGGCGAATAAAGCATTAATAGCAAAGTACGGTGATAAACTTGCAAAAATAGCTGAAAAAAATAAAGTTAATTTAGAGTTTGAGGCCTCTGTATGTGGGGGTGTTCCAATAATAAGATCACTTAAGGAGGGATTAATAGCAAATAAAATACAAAAAATTTACGGAATTTTTAATGGTACATCAAATTATATTTTATCATCCATGGATAAGGAGAAAAAAGACTTTTCTGAAGTCCTAGATAGTGCAAAAAAATTGGGATATGCAGAAGCTGACCCATCAGCTGATATTAATGGTGATGATGTGTCTGCAAAACTTAAAATTTTGACTTCGTTATGTTTTAATTCTTTCTTAAATGAAAATATCCATGTTGAAGGTATTTCCAAAATTGACAAAGTTGATATAGATAATGCAAATAAACTTGGTTATAAGATTAAATTATTAGGATTTTCTGAACAAATCAATCAAACTATTTACCAACGAGTGCATCCTGCATTAATTAAAAGTAGTTCTTACGTAGGGAGTATTAATGGAGTGCTCAATGCAGTAATTGTCGATGGGAATCCAGTTGGACAAAGTGTGATACAAGGTGAAGGAGCTGGTCCTGCTGCCACAACTTCAGCATTAGTATCTGATATATCCTCGATTATGAGAGGAAATATTAAATTTCCTTTTTCAATATCAAATAAAGAGAGAAAAACTCTTTTATTTAAGAATATTTCAGAAAGATTCTTTTCTGCATATTTAAGATTTGAGGTAAAGGATAAACCTGGAGTTTTATCAAACATTACAAATATATTTTCAAAAAATAATGTTTCTATAAAGAGGTTAATTCAAAATCCTAATAAAACCAGAGGTTCATCTTCAATTGTAATAATTACTCATAAGTCAAAAGATAAATATTTAAATAAAATCTTAAATCAAATAGATAAGAAAAACTATATTTTAAAAAAATCTAAACTAATAAGAATAGACGACAAATAATAATGTCTATTGATCCTAAATTTTTGAAACTTTTCATTAGAGCAACAGAGAAAGCTGCTATCGGTGCTTCCAAATTTATTGGAAAAAAAGATAAAATAGCAGCTGACAAAGGTGCTGTTGACCAGATGAGAAAAGAATTAAACAAAATTAATATGGAAGGCAGTATAGTAATAGGCGAAGGAGAAATGGATGAAGCTCCTATGCTTTATATTGGGGAGCGATTAGGTACTTTAAAAGGGCCAAAATTTGACATAGCAGTTGATCCTTTAGAGGGGACAAAATTTACGGCCAACAATCAACCAAATGCTTTTTCTGTTTTAGCTGTTGCAAAAAAAGGAGATTTACTATCAGCACCTGATACTTACATGGAAAAAATAGCAATAGGCTCAAATCTTCCCAAAAATTTATTAGACATAGACAATGGTGTTGTTAAGAATATTGAAATTCTCGCAAAAGCAAAAAATAAAAAAATCTCTGAAATAAAAGCTTGTGTAATGAAAAGACCTAGACATGAACAAATAATTAATTCTCTTGAAAAAATGGGTGTAAAAATAAATTTTATTACTGATGGCGATATCGCAGGTGCACTAAGTGTAATTGGGGAAAACTGTAAAAATGATATTTATTATGGTACTGGAGGCGGCCCTGAAGGGGTACTAGCTGCTGCTGCATTATCATGTTATGGAGGACAAATCCAAGGGCGCTTAGTTTTAGATGATAATGAGAAGATTAGAGCAAAAAAACTCGGCATTACCGATTTTAAAAAAAAATATAATATTGAAGACATGATCAAAGGGGATATAATTTTCTGTGCTACGGGTGTTACCGATGGTGATTTAGCTAAGGGTGTAAAAGATTTAGGTAATGAATATGAGGTTAATACCTTTGTTTTACATAAAAGTGAAAAAGTTAATAAGGTTGTAACTAACATTTATAACAAATGAATTCACTCTCTGTTAGTCAGAAAAATTGGATATTTAAGAAATTTAATCAAGAAGATGTTATTTTTATTAAAGAAAATTTCTATTTAGATGAAATAATTTCAAAACTTCTATCAATAAGAAAAATCAAAAAAAGTGAAATAAATAGTTTTCTTAAACCTTCAATAAAAAATTTTCTCCCTAATCCAGAAATTTTAAGTGACATGAAGAAATCTTCATCAAGAACCATTGAAGCAATAAAAAATAATGAAAAAATTGGTATTTTTGGAGATTATGATGTTGATGGAGCATCATCCACAGCATTATTAGGTAATTTTTTTTCAACTATTAATCAAACTTATGAAATATATATACCTGATAGAAAAAAAGAGGGTTATGGTCCATCTATAAGTGCATTTAAAAAGTTTATACAAAATGGAGTAAAATTAATTTTTACAGTAGATTGCGGAACTTTATCTTTTAATGCAATCGATTATGCTAAACAAAATAATATTGATGTAATTGTATTAGACCACCATCAATCTGAAATTAATTTACCCAAAGCTTACTCTGTAGTAAATCCGAATAGAATTGATGATAAGTCAAATCTTAATTATTTATGTGCAGCAGGTGTAGCCTTCATGTTTTTAGTATCCGTTAATCAAGGATTAAGATTAGATGGATGGTATAAGAGTAAAAATAAATCAGAACCAAACTTATTAAATTATTTAGATCTTGTTACTTTAGGAACAGTATGCGACGTAGTTCCACTAGTAGGTCTAAATAGAGCCATTGTTAAACAAGGTTTAAAGATTCTAAGTTCAAAAAAAAATTTAGGTATTAAAACATTATTGGATATTTGTGATGTAAATTGTAATCCAAATGTATATCACGTAGGTTATTTACTAGGCCCAAGAATAAACGCTGGAGGAAGGGTCGGTAAATCTTCACACGGAGCTAATCTTTTATTAAATAAAGATCCTAAAGATACTTATAGAATAGCTATGGAGCTTGATGAATTTAATAGAGAAAGACAATTATTAGAAAAAGATGTTATCGAAAAAATATTAAAAAAAATTGAAAAAAATCTTTCAGATCCAGTTTTAGTTATTAGTGGAAATCAATGGCATGAAGGTGTTATAGGTATTGCTGCTGCAAGAATAAAAGATAAATATAATAAACCAGTTGTAGTAATTTCAATACAAAATGGTATTGGTAAAGCCTCTGCAAGATCTATAGTTGGTTTCGATATTGGCTCAATAATTTTATCCGCCATGCAAGAAAAAATTTTGATTAAAGGGGGAGGGCATAAAATGGCCGGTGGTTTTTCCATAAAGATAGAAAATATTGATAAATTTAAAGAATTTATTTTAAAAAAATTCAAAAAAATTAATAAAGATCTAGCAAAAGAAAAATATTTATTATTAGATAGTATAATTGCTCCAACTGCTATCAATATTGAATTTTATAATAAAATCAATGCATTGGCCCCATTTGGTTCTGGTAATCCAGAACCTAAATTTGTAATCGAAAATGTGAGATCAGTTAACAATAAGATATTGAAGGAAAGACATATAAAGTCAGTATTATTGGGTCAAGAAGGTTCAACTATTAAATCAATAGCTTTTAATTCTGTAGAAAATGAAATTGGAGCATATTTACTTAAAAAAGATAAAAATTTATTTAATATAGCTGGAAAATTGTCCTTAAATGAATGGAAGGGGCAATCAAATGTAGAGTTTATTATCGACGATATATCTGTTAATAAGATTTTCAAAAATACGGTCCCATCGTCTATCGGTTAGGACAGTTGGTTTTCATCCAACAAAGAGGGGTTCGATTCCCCTTGGGA
>MDTE01117673.1_pt1 | contig 10475 bp, 12 predicted proteins | sample 811231 | NCBI WGS metagenome assembly MDTE01 (sample SAMN05326651, study PRJNA326480) | marine metagenome | isolation source: seawater | place: Indian Ocean: Red Sea | collected 2010 | reverse complement strand
TCAGATGGAAATCCTGTTATATTAGAGTGGGACAATAATTAAGGTATAATATTTAGAAAAAAAATTGAATTAGATGACAAGTTTTTATTCAGAGTAACTCAAGAAATTCAAAATAAATCAGGCCAAGTAATAGAGCTGTATCCTTATGCCCAAATAACTAGAAATGAAAACCCGGATGTAACAGATTTTTACATTTTGCATGAAGGTTTTATTGGTGTTTTTGACGAGGAACTTAAAGAGGACAGTTATAATGATATCGAAGATAGAAAAAAAGAGTACACAGCTGAAGATGGATGGATAGGTATAACAGATAAGTATTGGCTGACAGCATTGGTTCCAGAAAAAAACCAATCTTTTAAAGGTGAGTTTTTATACAAAAATGGTTTTAAGGCTAATTATATTCAAAACAAACCAGTGATTATTAAACCGTCTTCCTCAAATTCCTCTGAAACTAGGATATTTATTGCAGCTAAGGAAGTTAAGGTTATTGATGGATATGCTGAGTCAGAAAATATTAATAAATTTGATTTAACAATTGACTGGGGTTGGTTTTACTTTTTCACAAAACCTTTGTTTTTTATTATGAATTATTTGTTTGAACTAACCAAGAATTTTGGAATAGCAATATTGCTAGTCACAGCTGCAGTAAGATTGCTATTTTTTCCTTTAGCAAACTATTCTTTTAGATCAATGGCTAAAATGAAAATTTTGCAACCTGAGTTACTGAGACTAAAAGAATTACACAAAGACGATAAGGTAAAGTTACAACAAGAAATGATGTCGCTGTACAAAAGGGAAAAGGTAAATCCTTTGTCAGGATGTTTGCCAATTTTAATTCAAATACCTTTCTTTTTTGCTATTTACAAAATGCTTTTTATTTCTTTGGAAATGAGACACCAACCATTTTTTGGTTGGATTAAAGATTTATCTGCACAAGATCCGACCTCTATATTTAACTTGTTTGGATTAATTCCTTGGGATCCACCTTCGTTTTTAATCATTGGGGCTTGGCCAATTTTAATGGGCGCGACTATGTATTTGCAGCAAAAGCTTAATCCCACGCCGCCTGATCCTGTTCAGGCGAAAATATTTATGTTCTTCCCTCTTTTTCTAACAATTATTTTAGCTCCATTTCCTTCTGGATTGGTTGTCTATTGGACTATAAACAACATACTAACTATAGCGCAACAGTGGGTAATCATGAAACGAACGACAGTAAAAACTAAATAAATGTTAGAGGAAGAAAATTTAGATAAATTTAAAAAATTTTGGCCTAAAGATGCGCCAGATATCAATAATATTCCTAAATATATTAAAAAATATAAAGATGAATTAATAGTTATTAAATATGGTGGTAACGTTTTAATAGATAGGAAAATATTCAACAATTTTATAGAGGATATTGCTGTTTTAAATAAACTAGGACTTTCAATTATAGTTGTACATGGCGGAGGTCCAAGAATTGAAAGGGAATTAAAAAAAGCAAATATTCAAACTAATTTTATAAATGGTTTAAGAGTAACTGATAAAAAAGTTATAAAAATAGTTGAAGAGGTTTTGATAGACTTTAATAATGATATTGTAACCTCCCTTAACAAAAAAGGTTCAAAAGCGATATCAATTAATACAAAGTCAAATAATGTAATTAATGTAATTCCAGATAAACAAGAACTGGGTTTTGTAGGTATACCAGATAAAATTAATACAGATTTCATTAAAGAAAAAGTGAATCAAAATCAAATACCTATTGTTGCGCCATTAGGCTTGGGTCAAAATAACCAAACCTATAACATAAACGGAGATACCGCAGCCAGTGCTATTGCAAAGAAATTAAAATCTAGAAGACTTTTATTGATGACAAATGTGGAAGGAGTTTATGATGATAGAAAAAGTTTAATTTCAGAAATAAAACCTTATGATATGGAAAATTTAGTAAATTTAAAAATTGTTCAGGGGGGCATGCTTCCAAAAATAAAAAATTGTATAGATGCGGTTGAAAATGGAGTAAGAGGTGTTGTTATACTTGATGGTAGAAAACCCCATTCTATATTAAAGGAAATTTTTTCAGACAAGGGTGCGGGCACGTTAATAAGAAAATGAAAGAGCTTATCAACATTAAGTATTGGGTATTTGATTTGGACAATACTCTCTATTCGGGAGACACAAAGGTTTTTGATCAAGTAGATAAAAAAATGTCAGCCTACATTTCTAAAAAACTCAATGTAAGTATAGAAGAGGCCAAAAAAATTCAAAAAAATTACTTTCATGAATACAATACAACATTAAATGGAATGATTAAAAATCATGAGATTGATGCGAAAGAATTCTTAGATTTTGTTCATGATGTTGATTTGAGCTTCCTCAAAAATGATAAAGCTTTAGAGAGTGAACTAAATAAAATAAAAGATAAAAAAATAATTTTTACCAATGGATCGAAGGCTCATGCGGAAAATGTTACCAAAAAAATAGGTATTAATAAGCTATTTGATGGAATTTTTGACATTGTAGATTCAGATTTTGTGCCCAAACCAGCAATCGAAACCTATAAAAGACTAATTGATAAATACAAAATTGAGCCACAATATTGTATATTAGTAGAGGATATCGCTAGAAATTTAAAACCGGCACATGAACTAGGAATGAAAACTGTTTGGATTATAAACAAAGAACCTTGGGCTGCTGAGTTTTCTAACGAGAACTTTATAAATTACAGGACTGGAAATTTAGCAAATTTTTTAAAGGAAATTAATGAACTTAGAAAAAATTGAAAAACAAGTAAATGAAGCTTTTGATAACAAGGACAAAATTAACACGTCTGACAAAGCTTTAAATGATTTAATAAAAAATACGATTGATTTGTTAGATCAGGGAAAAATTCGTGTTGCAGAAAAAAAAGATGGTTCCTGGAAAGTTAATCAATGGATTAAAAAAGCAATACTGCTTAGTTTTAGAGTTAATAAAATGAAAGCATCTAAAGGTCCTTATTCTACCTGGTACGATAAAATTGATGGAAAAACTCAAGGATGGAGCGAAGAAGAAATTAAGAAAGCTGGCTTCAGATATGTTCCAAATGGAGTAATAAGAAAAGGTGCATTCATTGCAAAAAATGTTGTCTTGATGCCTTCGTTTGTAAATGTTGGAGCATATGTTGATCAAGGAAGCATGATTGACACCTGGGCTTCGGTAGGGTCTTGTGCACAAGTTGGAAAAAATTGTCATATATCAGGTGGCGCTGGTATTGGAGGTGTTTTAGAACCAATGCAAGCTAACCCGACTATAATAGAAGATGATTGTTTTCTTGGAGCGAGAGCAGAAATTGCCGAAGGTGTTATTGTTGAAAAAGGTTCAGTATTGTCCATGGGAGTATATATAGGTGCTTCAACTAGAATAATTGATAGAACTACCGGACAGATTCATTATGGAAAAGTTCCTGCATACTCAGTTGTTGTACCAGGATCTATGCCAAGCAAAAATAATCCTGCCGGACCATCATTGTACTGTGTGGTAATTGTCAAAAAAGTAGATGAAAAAACTAGAAGTAAAACTTCAATAAACGATTTATTAAGAGAATAACTTACTCATGCTAATAAGTGAATTAAAACTTGCTAAAGAATTGATTCGTAAACCAAGTGTTACGCCCGAAGATGCTGGAGCAATAAATTTATTAGCTAAAAATTTAAAATCTCTTGGTTTTAATTGTAAATTAGTAAATTTTAAAAATATTAAAAATTTATACGCAAAACTTGGAAAATCTTCGCCAAATTTTTGTTATGCTGGACATACGGATGTCGTGCCCCCTGGTAACATAAGTGACTGGAGTATCAATCCATTTAACCCAGTAGTAAAAAATAATAAATTAATTGGACGAGGTGCTAGCGATATGAAAGCTTCAATTGCTTGTTTTGTTGCTGCAGTGAGTAAATTTAAAAACAAAAATAAAAAATTCAAAGGTTCAATAAGTTTGCTGATTACTGGAGATGAAGAAGGGATAGCAGTAAATGGAACAAAAAGGCTTGTAAAATATCTAAAAAGAAAAAGGGAAAAAATAAATTTTTGCTTAGTGGGTGAACCTACAAATCCAAGCAAACTTGGAGAAATGATTAAAATAGGCAGAAGAGGAAGTATTACTGGTAGGTTAACTGTTATTGGAGTCCAAGGTCATGTAGCTTATCCTCATAAAGCTAATAATCCTGCCAATACAATTGTTAAAATTCTAAAAAAGATTAAAGACTTAAAATTAGATAAAGGAACAAAAAATTTTCAACCTTCTAATCTAGAAGTTACAAAAATTAATATAGACAATCATGCTGATAATGTGATTCCAGGTTCAGCAAATGCAGTATTCAATATAAGATTTAATGACAAGCATTCTGCAAGTTCATTAAAACGAAAATTAAATAATATCTTTAGATCTATGTCTAAAAGTAATAAATGTAGATTTAATATAAAATATGAAGTGTCAGGTGGTGCATTTTTAACCAAACCTAACAAAACTACTTATATGATACAAAATATCATTAAAAAAATTACTGGTATTAAACCTAAATTGTCTACTTCTGGTGGAACTTCTGATGCTAGATTTCTTAGAAATATTGCACCTTGTTTAGAGTTCGGTTTGGTAGGTAAAACAATGCATAAAATAGATGAGAATGTTTCAGTGTCTGATTTAAAAAAATTAACTAAAATATATGAAAATATTTTAACAAATTATTTTAATTAAAATTTTAAGATTTATTGTAAAATTTTGTTTTGGTCGGTAATTTCGTATAAGTTAAAATTTGTTATATCATTTAAGACATTGGTCATCTCATACAAATCTGCTATCTCTAACAGCTTTTGTTTTTCCTCAACAGAAATAGGTGAAATCATTGCCAAAGTATAAACTTGTTTGTAATCACTTAACTTTGAGAATTCATTCCAGTTTATTTCGATACCTTGCTTCTTAAAAAGATTCTTTGATTTTTCTATAGCATCTTTTAAATCTTCATTTTCAATTTTAATTTTTTTTAAATTTAAATCCTCTTTAAAAATATCGTAATTTACTAAAAACTCTCTATATGGTTCTTTATTTTCAGTTTCTTTAACAATCTTGAATCTAGTTACCCCTCTTAAGTTTATGAGTATTCTTCCATCTGGTGTTTTGCTATGATCCTCTATTCTTCCTAAACAACCAACTTGATATATTTCTCCATTAATTTCTTTTGATTGTACCATTCCTAAAAATTTATCATTTTTTAAAATATCATTTGTCATCTTTAAATATCTTTCTTCAAAAATATTTAGAGGTAAATTGGTCTCTGGAAAAAAAATGACTCCTCTTAAAGGAAATATTGGTATTTTTTTTGGTAACTGTATCATTTTTTAATATTTCACCTTATAAAGATAAAGCCCGTGTGCTGGTGCTGGTGGAGCACACATTGACCTTTTTTTTGATAAAAATGCCTTTTTAAAATCTTTCAAATTCCACTTGCCTTCCCCTAAATATTTAAGACAACCTACCATAGATCTTACTTGTTGTTGTAAAAAAGACTGTGACGAAAAGGTTAGTATAATTTTATCTTTCTGCTTTTTAATCGTTGCTTTTTTCATAGTTTTAATTGGGGACTTCGCCTCACAGGAAGAAGACCTAAAAGTTGAAAAATTATGTGTTCCTTTCAATAATTTAATACCTTTCTTCATAACTTTAAGATTAAGCTTCTTTTTAATATGCCAGGCTTTATTTTTTTTTAATACTAAAGATGAAAGCCTATTAATGATAAAATATTTATAAGTTCTGTTATTTGCACTATGCCTGGCATGAAACCCTTTGGGTCTTTTTTTTAAACTTAAAATTGCAATTGGATAATTTTTTAAAAAATAATTTATGGAGCTTATAAATTTCTCTTTATAAATTATTTTTTTTGGGGTGATAAAATGAGCTGATTGTTCATTTGCGTGGACACCTGCATCTGTACGTCCAGAGCCAATAACTTTAATTTTATTATTCAAAAACTTAGATAAAACTTTTTCTAAAATTCCCTGTATTGAAAGTCCATTTTTTTGTATTTGCCAGCCAACAAAATCTGATCCTGAATATTCTATTTTAATTTGATAAACAAACATTAGATTAACAAAACTCCTTTTTTTATTTTATTACCTAGCAAAAACTTATCTATTTGCTGTCTATTTTTTCCTTCTTTTTGGATCTCTATAATCTCAATGGATTTTTCTTTACATGCTATAATTAATTTTTCATCAACAATTTTTCCTGCTTGTCCATTTAGACTGGATATTTTGGCTCTCCATACTTTATATCTCTCTTTATTGATCTCAAACCAAGCACCAGGATTAGGATTTAACCCATTAACTTTCGCCAAAACTTTTCTTGCACTCTCATTCCAATTAATTTTAGCTTCACTTTTTGATATCTTTTTTGCATAAGTTGCCATCTCATGATCTTGCGGTTTGAAGTTTGCTTCACCTTTTTCAATTTTTTCTAAAGCACTTATTAAAGATTTGGCTCCAAGTTGAGATAGAAGCTTTGATAAAATCAAAGAATCTATATTTTGATTTATTTTAATTTTATCTTGGCTCAAAATTGGACCAGAGTCTAAATGTTCAGATATTTTCATAATGCTAATACCCGTTTCACTATCTAAGTTCATTATTGATCTTTGTATTGGAGCAGCGCCTCTCCATCGAGGCAATAAAGATGCATGAACATTAATAAATCCAAATCTAGGTATATTTAAAAATCTTTTTGGAATGATTTTCCCATAAGCAACTACTATTACAATATCTGGCTTTATAGATTTTAAAAAGTTATATTCTTCATCCGTATCTAATTTTGCTGGAGTTCTTACTTTTAAAGAAAATTTTTCTGAAATAATTTCTATTTTTGATTTTATAATTTTTTGACCTCTATTTGCTTTGTTAGCAGGTTGAGAATAAACTGATATTATTTTGTGTTTGGAATTTTTTAATGCTTCTAGGCTAGGAACTGCGAACTCTGGGGTCCCCATAAAAACAATTTTTTTTGACATTAAATTATTTAATTAAACCACTACCCTTTCCAACTCTTTTTTGTCTTTAGAAACTTTTTTTATAATCATATCCTTTTTTAATTTTGACAAATAATCTATAAATAAAACCCCGTTTAAATGATCTATTTCATGTTGAATACATGTAGAAAGCAAACCTTCTGCTTCAAGTTTTTTTTCATTACCTTCGTAATCAAGATATTTGATATGACATTTGTCTGGTCTTTCTACCTTTGCGAATTGATTTGGTATTGAAAGACAACCCTCTTCGTAAGATGAATTAACATTTGATTTCCAAATAATTTCAGGATTAATAAAATACATAGGTTTTTTTCTGTCTGGATTTTTTGAAAGATCCATCACAACAACTCTTTTAGGAACTCCTATTTGGACTGCAGCCAAACCAATACCTGGTGCGTCGTACATAGTGCTAATCATATCATCCATTAAATTTCTTATTTCTTTATCAACTTTCTCTACTGAAAGAGATTTTTTACGTAACAATGGGTCAGGAATTGTCAAAATTTTTCTGATAGTCATGAGAATTTATAATACAATTATACTCTCAAAGGTAGTGTGAGATAAAGAATTTGGTTTCTAACTTTTTTTATATTTGCTTTGTTGAGAACATTAACAATAAAATATAAGGTTTCTGGATCTAAATTTTCAACATCATCGCTACCTATTATCTCAACAAGTTTAAACATTAACATTCCAATTTCACCTTTTTCTACCAATAAGTTGATATTTGTTGGGATTGTAAGATCTTTTGAGAGCTCTTTAATATTGAGATCTTTTGGCATTTCTATGCCATCAGAAAATAAGCTCTCTAAAAGCATTACATCCTTGATTGAAAAAAAATACTTTTTATTTTTGCTTATTTTTTTATAGATTTTTATAAAATCTTTGTTAATTTTGTCTTCATTAATATTTTCTCCACTAAAAAGTTTAATTACCTTAGATCTATGCAAAACCTTGTCGTCATACTTAATTTTTCCTAAATCATTATTTTTCTCTAAAATAATGTTTCTATTAACTATTTTATTAAACTCTTCCGGAATTTCATTTGGATCAATATTTTTTAAGGTATTACTTAGATATTCGCTATAAACATTTTTAAGTTTATCTTTTTCAAATAATTCTTTTAAAAGAAACAAAAGGTTTAATTTATTTTCTAAGTTATCCGATAACAAAATCTTTTGGTAAATTAATGCTCTTGACTCATAGCCGGTTAAAGTTTGATATACTGTATCAGCATTTATAAGTTGATTAATGCTGAAGGGTACTGAAAGGTAAATTTCAAATATTTTATCTTTATCAAAATTTCCTTCATTTGCAGCAATTTCATATTTCTTTATCACTTCTGGGTCTTCCAGTTTTTCAATATTAATAAGATTTGAAGCTGTGAGATATTTCCATATATTTTTATCTGTTTTTTGAGTTGGTTCATATTTAAAATTTTCAATAGTAACTGAGGAGAGATAAAAATATAAAAGATTTTTATCTGAAATCTTTTGTACAGTTTTGCTATTAATGCCAAGCAAAAATAAAATTTTGCTATCAAAAAATTTATCTGATTTACCTTGCTCTCTTAGAAGATCAAAATTTAATTGTGCTTCTTCATTTTTTTTATTCAGGATTAAACAATAGATCCTAAATTTCTCAAGATAGCTATCTTTAATATCCTTACTTATAAAATTTGATTTTTTACAACCTTCAGAAAGGTCTGCGGAAGAAATATAATGGTCTACCAAATGTTTAATTAATTTAGACTTTCCATTAAATTCTAGATTATTGTTCAAAAATTTTTCAATGAGGCTATTTTTATTATTTTTTATTAACCAATTTAATTTTAAATCTAAAAATTCTTTTTCAGATAACTTATTTTTAGGAGCGTATGAATAAGTCATTATAGTGTTTACAAACATATCTTCTGAAAATTTTGATAATTTAATTTTTTCAATCCTTCTAAAAGTGGTTTTGATTGTTTCACCATCTGTATTCGACCACATATCTAAGTTTAAATCATTTTTTTGAGGGTCGTAAAGACCAACTAATTTTATATCTTTGTTTTCATCTTGATTTTTATTTTCAGTTATTTCTATTTCATTAATTGTATTATTATTAATTTTATTGAAATTAATCTTTATTTCTTCTTTTGGTTTGACCAAACTTTTTTCTGAGCTATTTTTTTTTTGAATTTCTGAATTTTTCCATATATCGACTGGCTCATTGGCATTGGAGGTTTTGAAAAAAGTAAAAATAATTAAAAGTATATAAAAAATTTTATTATTTTTATTTAATTCTGATAATAGTTTCAGTAACATCTTTTTTGATTTCTTTTTGTGGTGAAGGTAATTTGATTTTTTCAACAAAGTAAAAAACTATCCCAAGAATAGTAAGAATAGCAAATACCTTGGCTAAAGATCTTGTAACTGGACTAGTTTTTTGTCTTAGCGGGTTTAATCTGTGTTGCATAGTTAAAAAATATATTTAAACTCAGAAATTAAGACAAATTTGTGATTAATCAAATTAAAATTTTTGGCATAAATTGAAAAAAAACCTTGTTTTGATTGGAATGATGGCTGTGGGAAAATCCACTATAGGTAGACTTTTATCAAAAAAACTGAATTTGCCATTTGAGGACTTGGACGAGAAAATTAAAAACAAGGAATCATTATCAATTAAAGACATTTTTAGTCTTAAAGGCGAGGATTATTTTAGAAAAATTGAAGAGATTGAGTGTTTAAAGATAATTCAAGATACTGGTAAAATTATAGCTTTTGGAGGAGGCACTTTTATGAATGAAACCGTCAGGAACAAAATGAAAAATACATGTTTTACCATTTGGCTTGACCTCTCTCCTAAAAAAATTTTTGACAGAATTAAATCTAATAAAGATAGACCCCTCTTATCTAATGTTAAGACAATTGAGGAAGTTGATGATATATACTTGAGAAGAAAAAAAATATATTCACTAGCAAATTATAAAATAGATTGTTCGACTAAAACAAAAGAAATTATAATTAGTGAAATTGAAAATATCTATGAAAATATCAAAAATTAAATTTAAAAATAATTCTGCAGACTATGCAATATTAATTGGGTCTGGAGCAATAAAACTTTTAAAAAAACAAATTTATACTATTTGCCCAAATACAAAAAAAATTGCTATTATTTTTGATAGGAAAATTCCATTAAAATTAAAAAATAAAATTAAAAATCAATTAGCAAATTATAATTTATATATCTACCAGTTCGAAGTTAGTGAGAAATTAAAATCATTTAAGAACGTGTACAGATTAAATGAAGATTTGCTTAAAAAAAATTTTAATAGAAATGATACGATAATTGCAGTAGGTGGAGGAGTTATAGGTGATTTTACCGGCTTTGTTGCGAGTATCTTAAAAAGAGGAGTTAATTTTATTAATTTGCCTTCTACATTACTATCTCAGG
>MDTE01068946.1_pt1 | contig 10475 bp, 12 predicted proteins | sample 811231 | NCBI WGS metagenome assembly MDTE01 (sample SAMN05326651, study PRJNA326480) | marine metagenome | isolation source: seawater | place: Indian Ocean: Red Sea | collected 2010 | reverse complement strand
TTCGCGCACCGCGCGCAAGACAACGCCGTGCCCGGCAAAGTGAGTGAGCAGCTAGGCCACGATTCTTTCGTGTTTCGCAGCCACAGCACTTTCATGAATTCGCTGGAGAATATACCGCATATGTTCGGCTTTATTGTGCTGGCCATGCTGCTGCAGGTGGACGCGCAGGCACTCGCCATCATCACATGGGTCTATGCCGCCGCACGGCTGATGCATATGGTGCTGTATTACGCCGTCGCCACCGACAAAAACCCCAGCCCGCGCAGTCACTTTTTCGCCATCGCGTTCCTCGCCGAGCTGACCCTCGTCGGCTACGTGGTTGCGGCGCTTGTGTAGGTTTTTCTGTTCCCAGACGCTACTCAGCGAGCGCAACATCGGCAATTACGGGGCGGTGGTCACTGCCGGCAGCTACGCCCTTCATCCAATTTCGCACTCCCGCATTCTGAACAAACATATGATCAATAAGCAGCCCGCCTAGCAGTTCTGGCTTCCATGTACCGATCACAGACGACGGGTTGGCGTTCTGCAGCTGGCTTTGGCCAAACACCTGCCGATAACTATGCGACCATGGCGTATTATTCATATCTCCTGCAAAAATGGCGCGCTCTTTTGGTGCAATCTGGCGCACGATATACGTAAGCAGCCCGACATTCTCTGCGGCCATACTGCCAGTGACAGGCGGCACCGTATGCACACCATAAAACATCATTGCGTTTTCTGGTGTATTTATGCGTGCCTTTACGTAAGGCGTTTGCCACTCTCCCCACACATCCACCGTGGCATGTTCGAACGGATACTTACTATACAAAGCGATGCCAAACGAATTAGATCGATGTTCCACAAGGTGGTGCGGATAGCCTTCCTCAAGCTGCAATGCCTTGAGCAAAGCAGGCGTAATTTCAATCAACAACAACAGATCTGGGTCATAATGCGCAATTGCATTCTTCACCTCATCATAGTGCGTATTACCACGCTGTGTATTGAAACTCATCACGCGTATAACGCTCGCGGCTTCGTCTGCGCGCACGGCTTTGTCGCTCACAATGTAATTTGCCACAGGATAGCCATGGAAACACAACAGCCCCGCAGACAACACAAACCAGACCACGTGCGGCTTAAGCGTTTTGAACCAATAAAGAATTGTCAGCGCCACCAGCGCCGCGCCTGATAAAAACACATATTGCACCGTAAAATGGGTCAGCAAATCTGCCAGCCACCAATTAGCCGCAAACAATAGCAGCACCGAAACCACGCTGAGCGACACCAGCCCAATTCGAACCAATTTCAGGACATTATAACCAACAACGTTTCTGCTACTCATACTCTCTATTCCTCGCTCCACACCTATCCCAACCTTACGCGTTGGGCTGAAAATAGCAAGATACAACAACCACATATTAATGGCTGGCCCACCGCTGCGCGCGGAGGCGAGAAACACGTCGACCATACCAGACGCACAGCCTGCAAAGCCGAAATTGCACATTACCTTAGCCGTTAAACCCACCGCGCGCGTCTGCCTCAATGCTGCATGCGCAGCGGCTCCATTTATGCTACACTCCCCTTCAGGCAGGAGGGTATATGCGCCTATCAGCTCGCACTATGGCTAAAAATCTTGGCAATTTCATGCTGTTTTACGGCGGGCTGTGTCTGATCATGTTTGCGCTGCAACGTGAATTGTTATTTGTGAATTCCGGCGACTATCTGCCGCCTGCAGAGGTCGGGCTAGCGCAGGCAAACGAGCTGCGCCTTACCACCGCAGACGGATTGTCGCTGGTGGCGTGGCACGTCCCCGCCCCCACAGGCCAACGAACCCTTGTTTATTTTCATGGCAATGCGAAAGGGCTGGCTAATCGCGCGCGTATTTTCTCGCAATTTGTGCAAGCGGGCTATGGCCTGCTTGCGGTGGAATACCGTGGCTATCCCGGCAATGAAGGCAGCCCCAGCGAGCAGGGGCTCTACAATGATGCACGTGCAGCAATGGAGTATCTGACGCAGCAACAAGGGCTACAGAGCGAGCAGATTGTGCTGATGGGGCGTTCACTTGGCACAGGCGTCGCCCTCAAAATGGCCAGCGAGTATGAAACACATGCCGTCTTTCTGATCTCGCCTTATGATTCGATCGCCCATGTGGCACAACGCAAATACTGGTATCTGCCGGTGTACCTGCTCATCCGCGACCCGTTCGACGCCCTCGCCCTCGCCCCGCAAATTGACGAACCGGTGTATATATTTCACGGCACGCAGGACCATATCATTCCCATGGAGCATAGCCAGCTTCTCTATGATGCATTGCCGAACGACAAACATTATATTGCGCTGGAACGGCAAGGACATAACCGTATCGATTTCGCGCCCATCATCCAGACATTGCAGCGCACGCAACCTTAATTCGCAGCCCCTCTAACGTTCAGAAACTGCGCGCCCCATTTCTCTAGCCCTCTGACGATAGGCGTTAGCTCGCGCCCAATCTCTGTGAGTGAATATTCTACTTTCGGAGGAATTTCAGCATACACTTTGCGGTGCACAACTCCACTTTCCTCTAAGCTTCGCAACTGCTTGGTTAACATGCGTTGTGTAATATCAGGCATCAATCTACGCAATTCATTAAACCGCTTCGTACCGTCGAGCAGGTGATAAAGAATCATCCCCTTCCACTTCCCACCGATAACTTCTAAAGCCGTTTCCGTTGGGCAAATATCATCATCCATAGACGCCTCCTAACCCTTAACAGTATACAGTATGTACCTACATAACAAATATGTGCGTACTTACATATATATTTTATTAGCACTATAATCATATTTACAAACATTAAAATGGGGATTTATCATGAAGCATAGTGCGTTAACCAGATACGAAAGTGAAAAATTACATTTGAAAAACCGTGCCGTTGTGGCACCGATGAGCCGGGTGAGCACCAAAGGCGATGGCATACCGACTGCAAAAATGGCGGAATATTACAGCCAATTCGCAAAAGGCGGCTTTGCGATGATTGTTACTGAAGGTACCTATACCGATCGCGCCTACGCACAAGCCTATCCCAACCAACCCGGCATTACAGATCAGGCGCAGCAAAACGGGTGGGCACGCGTGGTCGAGTCTGTACACAAACATGACAGCAAAATCATTTTGCAACTCATGCACGCAGGCGCACTTTCACAACATCTGAGCAACACCAGAGCACCATCCAGGATAGAACCTATGCGTAAAATGCTCCCCGGCTATAGCATCAAACAGGGGCGCTATCCAACCCCGCACGCCATGAACCTAATGGACATAGATCAGGTAATCGAAGGCTACGTGCAATCTGCCAAACGGTCGGTTGAAGCAGGCTTTGACGGAGTAGAGATTCACAGCGCAAATGGCTATTTACTGGATCAGTTTATAACCGACTATACCAACATGCGTGAAGATATGTATGGAGGCTCGGTAGAAAACAGAATACGTTTAACGTGCGAAATTATTAAAGCTGTTAAACAAGTTACATCCGAGCGTCACATTGTCGGTGTCAGACTTTCACAAGGCAAAGTCAATGATTTCGATTATCTATGGCCTGGCGGCCTATCGGATGGCGAGATCATCTTTGATGCCGTCAAGCACGCAGGAGCTGACTATATTCACTTTGCTAGTGAAGGCAAAGGATTCGACCATGGTTGCCTGACCAGAGAAGGCGACAGCCTGCCAAAGCTTGCAAAAAGCCTTACAAACCTACCTGTCATTGCAAATGGGGGCATGCATAACCCCCAACAGGCAGAGCATATTTTGCATGAAAACCATGCGGATTTGCTGGCACTTGGCACAGGCGCCTTAAGCAATCCCGACTGGCCAATACGTCTTGAAAATGGAGAAAATATTGAGGATTTCTCAGGCGAGTATTTCAAAAACGGAGTGAATATTGATGCCCACTGACAACCGTATTGATTTCGCGCCCATCATCCAGACATTGCAGCGCACGCAACGCTAATAATCATGTCCCCACATGCATGTGAGGTTCTATCCCAAAGCGATATCGCCACGGGGTTTGCGCCCTAAATGGCTTATATCCCCCTGCATCGTTACGGGCAGATCGTGCGCAGCAGATGCCTGCTCATAGCGTGCGTGTTGTTCCGGACTAATAGAAAAACCAATGTCATCCATGTCGCTCAGCAGCGCAGGAATATAACGGTAGCCCGCAATGTCGAGTGGCGGCTCGGTAATGATAGAACCAGGAATAGAGCCAGCCCTGCAACGTCTGCCTGTTTCGCGCTCCAGCTCTGCAAGCCTCTCCCCGTCGCGCTTTGCCTGTTCGGGCGAGATGGTTTCCCATCCGCGCTCGCCGTTAAACACATTCACCTCAATGCCAAGCTTCTCCAGCTTTGGGCCGCAGCTGCTGCAAGAAAAACAAGGCGTGTGCTCCATGTCACGCAGCATAATATAGCCGGCCGGTTTAGCGGGGTTATCGGCAGGCGAAAGCGGCAAAATATAGAGCTCTAACCGTGACACATCATAGCCGTTGCTTTCCGCATTGCAGAGCGCATTCATCTCCGCATGCAGCCGCGGAGGAGTATGTTCATCGCCCCAGCGCTTTTCTGCCTCTGTTTCGGCCATTTTACTATAGCCCGTGCCAGCCACATTGCCCTCTTCATCAAGCGCCACAGCACCATAACGAATGACAGGCGAATTAGATTGCTTCGCAGTGGCCACCAATAGATGCAGCAATCGCGGATCCGCTTTTAATTGCGTGGCATAGCCTACTAAATTATTCTCTTCCATGCGCTGACTATACTCAGTTACTGTCGATTAGTCGTTTTACAATTATGTGACAGTGACAATATTCATAGCCTCCAGATATGCCATATATTCCGCCAGACTCACCAGCCCCACACAGGCCTGCGCGCCTGCGTTTGGTGTCTGCGATGCGGCAAGCTTTTTTGCCAGCACAATGGCTGGCACGGTTGGAATATGCGGGCCAGAGCCATCGCGCGCAATAATGAACCAACGGCGCTCATGTGGTGCACCATCCACGCCCTTGCCACGCAAAATCACATGCATCCCGCCATCGGCTGAGCCGAAACGATCAAACCAGTTTGCCGCTTGCAATAGCGCGCCCGAAAAAGCCGGAAGATGCAACGGCAACCCGGCGCGCACCAGCCACGACAGCGCCCACAGCCCCAGATGCAACGGCGCGAGCTCCAACCCTGCCGAGAAGCGAATCGACTTTATGCCATAACGCTCGGGCAGCAAATCCAGATCCGGTACATCGCAGTTTGCCAACCAGCGTTTACCCAGTTCGGGATAGTCCTGCCGATACAAATTCTGCCACCCATAGGGCTTCGGATGCCCCGCATAGGGTTTCAGTGGCTTGCCGACATAGCTCAATACGCCTCTGGTGGTCGCAGGGCCACGCTCGGCTTGCTGGCCGGGGCTGATGCCGAATATCATTTCGTCAATCTCGGCAAATTCGTCCCTAAAATGCTCCACCACCGCCGAAGACAAACCCGGCACGCTGCTCGCACCGCTGATAACCGCCACGCCTGCGGCTTTAGCGCTGGCATCAAGCGTCGAAATACCAGTGACAAACTCTCGCCCGTCGGCCAGATCAATATAATGCACGCCATGCCGGATGCAGCTCTCGGCGATGCGGTAATCCGCGTTTTGAAAAGGCCCACACGTATTGACGACAACGGCAGGTTTGAGTGCTTGCAACTGCGCATCCAATGCTGCGTTGGCATCGAACACAGCGGCCTGCGCCAACTCTCCCAGCGCAGCCGTCAGCGCCTCGGCTTTGTCACGGTTGCGCCCTGCAATAATAACAGGCACCCCAGCCTTCACCAGCGCGTGCGCGATGCGCTTGCCGAAATTTCCATACCCGCCTAGAATGAGAACACAGTGCATTACACCTCACCAAACAATGTGTGAGCGTCATGCAACATTTGCTTTTGCATCTGATCCTCAAACGCAGCAAAATCTTTGATTGCAGGATATCTTTTTGTTGCAAGAAGATAAAGCAAAGCATCCGAAAAAGAGGAGTCAACGCCAGCTTTTTTGACGACGTCATAGAGTGATTGTGTATCCTTTATTTCTGCTTCATGTTGCACCAGCCACTTCTTGGCAAGGCCAATATTCTCTTTACGCTTTTCATGATGCTCTATCAAAAACTTGGAAATATTTTTCGTGACAGCATCCGCCTTGCGCGTTTCAGCATGTGACACGGCGCGTCTGCTAGCGTATAGTGAAACCCGGCCAGCAACAAAACCACGCAAGCGCTGAAATGAACTGGATGTCAATGTGTTATAGCGCACCATGTTTCTGAATCTATGTATATTTTCATACTCAGAAACCACCACCAATGGCTCTGAATCTATGCTGCAATCAATACAATAGGCGAGAATATCCTGCCCATCCTTGAAAAGAAATTTGACGTTGTCGCGGATTTTTTCTGCCACCTCCCGCAACGCTTCTTCGCTCTCAAAATCATATCCATGATGCGTACTTGAGCGAAATAGTTCCTTATTATAGCGAACCGGTGATTTGCCGCCCCCCTTCAATAACAAAAGATCATCACCAATATGCGTAACGTTACTATAGATTATCGGCGTACCATCCAGCTCACCGATTATTTGTCCCGCTTCCATCTGAAAAGGAACCAGAGACTCACCATGCATAATAACGCCAATGTAACGGCTAAACACGCCATCATCCAAACGATCACCTATAATATTGATATCCCTGTCTGGGACGTCCTTGATGATACTTGGCGAGCTAAATACCGGGGTGTGAACATGGCTGATTCTGAACGCCGGATGGTAAACCACGTAAGACACCACACGTATCAATACAAACAGATAGCCAAGACAAACCAGAACCAGAGAAAGTGTTTTTTGATGTTCTTCAACAGGGAACACCCAGCACACCAACAGCAACAAACTACTCGCCAGAAAAATGGAAATTGTTTGCAGTTTTCTCGCCACGGTTTTTTTAATCCGCATCTTTCGGACTGCAAATGAGGCAAGCACTAAGGCGATGATTACACCATTTATCAACAGCTCAGCTTCAATCATCCCTTCTATCATTTCCTTGCCCTACCTACCTTCACCAGCGCGTGCGCGATACGCTTGCCGAAATTGTCATACCCGCCCAGGATGAGGATTGCATCAGTGCTGGGCATGATAGACCTCAGCCATTCTGCCCTCTTTGAAACAAATATTCAGCGAGTCCAGATCAATACGAAACCCGCTGCAAAAGCCTAGCCAATAAGCGATGCAATACTCTTTTTGATTCGGGATAAAATCCGGCTCACCCAAGAGTGTGACTATATCTGCTTTTCGTTTACCCACCGTCAAATAGTTATGCTCTAAATCTGAATACATCGCCCCGCGTGGGCAGTGGTCTCGTGTTTCCACTCGGTATTCATACCATTGCTCAGCGCTTCTCGCATTTGCCAGCCAGCTCGCTCGATTAAATTCAGCGCCTGTAAAGGGCGCATGAATAAACTGATAAAACGCATATACGAGAAATAGTACAAAAAGCACACAGAGCATTTTTAATAACTGACCCAATGTACGCTTAGCCCTCATTTCTTCACCTCAAACTCCCCCGCATAGCGGAACATCTCGCCAAACAGTGGATGTTTTGTGTGTGTCCACATGGCAAAACATGTGTCGCTGATCGGCGTTTCTTCAGCATAGCCTTTGCCGAGCAGCAACTCCAGCGGCAATGGCACACACCGCCCAAACACACGCAGCACATAGCCGCGATGCTTAAGTATAACCCGTTCGCCGTTCCACTGATAGGCGCAGCGCCAGCCAACACCATAGCCCATCCATTCCATCACCTCGTCGCCGCCGACAGGTTGCAGGACTGAGCGAAAATGGCATACACCGCGCGCGCCAAAATCAAACGCCCGGTCAAAATAAAACTGCCCTGCTGCATCACCGGTGAACGTGACCTGCACGGGCACCTTATTGCCGTTATAGGGCACCAGCACACCCAGCAAGCGCGACGCTATACGCACCGGCCAGCTCATGCGCACATCCAGCCATCCCTTCACCACTACCGTATCATCGCTGGCAGACCGCACGCCATAATGCGCACGCATCACAGGCGGCATACGCTCCCAGTCATTGCCGAAGATGGGTTGGAAAATATAAGGCGCTTCATTCATTGTGTGCTTCTAAGTTACGGATTCTCCCTACCCCCTTGAGTTTTAACGCCACATTGCGCACAGCACGCATAGACGGATAGGAAAGTCGGGCAAAGGTTCTGGATGCAAACAAACGATTATTGATAGCATTCAGCACATTATCATCCGCACCAAGCCGTGCCATGTGGTGCAGCGCTTCATCGCCCTGATACAGCTCCCCCTCATATTTAATGACCATCCCCTCATCTAAATCAAGTTGCGCCTCGTATATTTCCTGCATAACAGGATGGTGTTTTTCGGTGCGGGCATCGACTGTTTGCACCTGCCCAACCGCTTGCTTCACAGTGAACATAGAGGCCCCCGCCTGACAAATCGGGCACTCACCGTCATATACGAAATACACTATGTTGCTATCATTATTCATCTTAGCCATGCCTTTGTTTTAAAATCGCTTGCAGCGCCGTTTCCAATTCCGGGTATGCGAATTTGTAACCCGAATCCATCGCCCGTTTGGGCAACACTTTCTGCCCGCCAAGCAGCAATTCTTTGCCCATGGCACCAAACATCAGCTTCACCTGACATGCTGGCATACGCAACCAGGTAGGCCGCCGCATAATACGCCCCATCGTTTTGGCGAATATTTTTTGTGGGACAGGTTCGGGCGCAGTTACATTCAATGCGCCTTCTACCCCGTCATTATTTACGGCGTGATAAATAAGCCCAATCACATCATCGCGATGAATCCACGACATCCATTGCTCGCCATCGCCAACCTTACCGCCCAGCCCAAACTCAAACGGAAACAGCAACTGCGATAATATTCCGCCATCTTTTTCCAGCACCAGACCAATACGCAGCAAGCATGTACGAATACCCATCTTCGCAATGCGGTCTGTTGCGTCTTCCAATTGTAAACATACCGACTCGCTAAAGCTTTCTGGCGTGCTACGCGGTGTCGTCTCTTCGGTAAAGGTGGCGTTTGCATCCAGCCCATACACGCCAATGGCCGACGCCTGCACATACACATGTGGTTTACTGACGGCACGCGCAAGATAGCGCGCCAGAGAGGCGATACTTTCCAGCCGGCTTTCAACAATTCGCGCTTTAACGGCCTGGCTCCAGCGTTGCGCAATGGGCTCTCCTGTCAGATTGATCACCGCATCGAATATGTCATCCTTATGCAGCGCATCGGCCGATTGAACAAACGCTACACGCTGGTCAAACTTGGCCGCTGCGCGCTCAATGTCGCGCGTGATAATAGTGACATCGTGGCCCTGCGCAATAAGCAGCTGACATAACGGCGCACCTACAAAGCCGGAACCACCCGCCACCAATATGCGTTGGCGCGCCCCTTGCAATTCTGGTGTGTGTTTCATTGCTCTCTCCTTTGCATGTGAAAGTTTTATACCGCTGGTCAGATCACGAATACCCCATAGAAAAACCCCTGCGGCAAACACGGCCATCACCCAGCTCAGCCAGCCGTAATAATGTGTTGCAAATCCGTCTGGTTGCGCCTGCCACTCCAGCCATAGCGGCACAAACAGTGCCAGAATGGCGCCATAATTTAGTGCAAGCAATGTATGCGAAACACGTTCGGTTGCAGGCAATGCGCGCGACAAATCTTCCTCCACGAAATCCCACAACGTAATAAGCACCTCGATGGCAAGTATAGCCATAAACACCCATGCATAAGCACCGTGCCATGCCAGCCAACCAAAGCTTGCAAACACCACTGCATAAAAGAAATTGCGTATGCCGTGCAGTTTTAGCTCGGTCGATGCGGTTTTACGCCATGGCAACCGCTCCAGATATTCATGATGATAGAACAGATCGAATGCGCCTATAATGCCCTGCACAATGCTCAATATAATAATGATTTCCATCGCTACGCCTCCCGCTTGAACAGCCCTGTCTGATAGAAGGTACGTCCCAGCCATTTATGCTGCATGTTGATAGTGAAACGAAACCGGCCTTCTCCTACATCCTCATGCACCACATGCGTCTGACCAGGCGATAGCCAATGCGGCAAAGGCACACGCAAACGCCCCAGCTGCCAGAAATAACGCTCGCTCTTAAAATGCAGCATGGCATCCTGTTCATACACGCGCAGTATCATCCCAAACCCCGCGCCCACACATTCCAGCATTTCGCCTGAAGCACTGGTGCGTTTTACCGACGTCACAGAATAAGGCGCGCGATCCGGGTAATAATAGGTGCGTCGCCAATACACACCCGCTTTGCCCGGCCGTTTATGCAATATCACATCCATCTTCACGAAATTGCCAGTGTGGGGCGTGAGTGGATTACCAATCAACCGTGTTAAATGCGCAAAAAGCCACCCCGCGCGCGAGCA
>MDTE01017093.1_pt1 | contig 10475 bp, 8 predicted proteins | sample 811231 | NCBI WGS metagenome assembly MDTE01 (sample SAMN05326651, study PRJNA326480) | marine metagenome | isolation source: seawater | place: Indian Ocean: Red Sea | collected 2010 | reverse complement strand
TTCTCGCTTTGGTATCACTCGCCTGCTCCGGCAGCCAGGGTGAAGTTGGTCCGCAAGGGCCTGCCGGACCTCAAGGAAAGCAAGGAGAACCTGGTCCCGCAGGTCCGACAGGTCTTCAAGGCTTTCCAGGTGGAGCAGGACCTGAGGGACCGCAAGGACCAAAAGGAGATACTGGTCCTTCAGGCACTGATGGCAAGTCCGGAATCCTTACGATTGGTGATGGTCTGACGAGCGATGGGGATGTCGCTTCGATTGAATTCGCAGGGACCGGCGAAGCTGCATCTGCGGCCCACAGCGATCACGATCACGATTCCGACTACCTGACATCACAAGACTTGTCTTCAGGATCAACAAGAATTCCTTGGTCGTCTATCACAGGCGTACCTGGAGACCTGAATTCTGGTGGAATGGCTGCTTCGGTCAATTGGACCGACATTCAAAACCGGCCAGACGGACTGGATGACGGTGATGACGTAATTACCAGTATCGACTGGAACGAGATACAAAACCGTCCTTCGACTATTAACACCACGCTCGGTGGGATGGCGTGTGGATCGAGTGAAGTAGCGATCTTCAACGGATCAACCTGGGTGTGCGGAGACAGAGGACCGCTGGACGGGGAGTTCTTAGCGAGCAACCAATCGTGTGGTGCAGGACAAGTTGCAACCGGGGTAGATGCATTCGGCAACATCCTCTGCATGACGCTTCAATCAACTGACCAAATTGCGTTTCAACGCGGCAAGCATGTGATAACGACACTGGCCCTGGGGCCCGGCGATGCTGGTCTATGGAACTCAGTAACCGTCGGAGACGACGGTCTTCCGGTTATTGCTTATGAGGCAAACGATACTTTGTACGTCGCTAAATGCGACAACGTCGCATGCACAGCGATAACACCTTCAATTGTCGAGTCGACCGGGCCAGGTGATCTCCAAGCTTCAATCATCATAGGCACCGATGGATTGCCCCTTGTTTCATACCGAGAATCCTCAAACAAAAATTTCAAAATCGCCTATTGCGAGACTCCAAGTTGTGAGACTTCAACCACAACGACTATAGAAGCGACCGGGGATGTCGGCGATCACTCGTCAATCGCAATAGGCACCGACGGACTAGGCATCGCTAGCTACTACGACGCAACAAACGGCGACCTCAAAGTAGCGCATTGCAACAACACAGCATGCACTTCGGCGGATCTGTTCACAATCGATAGCACGGGAGACGTTGGGCAGCATTCGTCGATAGCGATTGGAGCCGATGGCTTTCCAATAATCAGTTACTACGACGCAACGAACGCCGACCTTAAATTGGCTCACTGCTTCTCCATTACTTGCTCTGGACTTACCACCGAAGTGATCGACTCTGCAGGAAATGTGGGTCAGAGCAGTTCGATAACGATCGGAATCGATGGCAGGGCCCTAGTTGCCTACTACGACGCTACTGGAAACGACCTGAAAACAGCACACTGCTCGAATATTTCGTGCTCAGTTTCTACAACAGCCACAGTGGCGAGAAATACTGGTGTAGGCAACTGGAACTCGATCGTAATCGGCTCAGATGGCCGAGGCATCATTAGCTACTACGATTCATTTAGTGGCGCCCTGGAAGTTGCGCACTGCAACGATCTTGAATGTTCACAAACTACATCTACTGATTTAGACCAGACTGGGAACGTGGGGCTGCACACGTCGATAACTATAGGTGCTGACGGACTGCCATTGATCGTTTATCACGACGTAACCAACCGAAACCTCAAAGCAGTTCACTGTTCAAACGTCCACTGCATTCCCAACGCTAGAAAGCGCTAGGATCCGGAGAACTTGACTATAGCGAAGATCGGGGCGTTTCGCCCAGGCGGCCTAGACTAGATTCTGGAAATAGCAGTTGCGGAGTGGCAGCCAATATTTGATTCAGCGCGGGAAATCGGCGACGACGCGCTATTTGAGCTCGTTTCGCCAGACGCAAATTCGTGTAAACGGAATAGTGTCGCTAAATCGTGTGAAGCTGACGATCCTATAGAGGTTTGGATTCCAGAAATAGATTCTGAGATCGCCGGGTTCATCACCGTTAAAATGAACTACCACGAAGGGGTTGCTGAAATCGGCAACAAGGCCATCGCTCCGAAATTTCACGGCAGCGGATTAGGAACGGAAATGTACCGATTCGTCCTCGAACTTATGCGAAGCAGCGAAAAGAAAGACGGTATCGTCACGATCGGAAATGACGACGCCTATGCTCCTGCGAAGAGGGCTTACGAGACTGTTGGTTTTTTGGCACAACTCGGGTCGGTTTAGTACCACATAGGGCTGTAATCGGTCGTCAAATCAATCGATACTGTTCCTTGATTGAGGAGCTTCAACAAACAGCGCCGGATGGATTACGAGGAAACGACCGCATATGGATCAGTTGATGATCGACATAGAAGACAACGACAACTGCGGATATTTCCCGATCCAGGTTTTCGAAACTCAAAGCGAGCCGCAAACCGGGTCGGCAATCACTGTTCCGGGTATCCCCGACAGTGATGAACCGCACATCGTCGTGGGGTGGTCTTCTGACAACGGAGGTGGACCCTGCGAAGTGTCCGCAGTCACCGTGGGAGATTCTGGATCTGGACAGGCGGTGATGATCTATGGCGGGGATCACGGAATCCGGTTAAAACCATCATCATCTACCACGCCATGGAACCTTGAATCGCCCGATCAAATTGGTGAGCCGTACTTGTTGTTAGAGACCTCAGTAAAACTCGTCTTTTCATAATCGCTCACATGCGAAATTCAGAGGCCTTCTGAATTGACCTTTCGGACTGTTGACACTCAAAAATCCCTCGTGATAGTTTTCACTTGCGCTAATATTGAAAGGCAGGCGCCGTTCGTTCTCGTTCGGGATGTGTCCTGCTTGTATTTATTGAATCGGGAGCTCTGTTAGTAGGGTATGGATCCTAAACCGCTAACCACGGCCGAATGGGCTGAAGTCGGTACAGCACTTAAGTTTTTGTGGCTTGCCTTGGGCTTTGCACTCATCGCTGGTCCATCTCTACTCACAGCACACGCAATCATCCCTTCGGTGGTCGACACGAAGACGGTCGCTGCGAAGTGGTCTCGATTCAGGGCTCCGTTGTACGTTGTTGGAATCATATGTGTAATCGGCATTTTTGCTTCGCTTTACATGGCTTCCGAGAACACCGATTTCCTACATCGCACTTACTCACGGTGGTGGCAGTAGAAATCTGCCCCACCTCTACGTTTATTAGCTAGCTTCGGCTTGCTCGGACTGGAAAGAACGCTTGGCGTCGGAAAACGATAACTCGAACTCCTCATCGTCCTTACCAAGGATGCTGGTGCCGGTACTTGCTATTGGTGGTCTCGGAGTAGTTGCGGTAATTGGTGCTGTCGCAGCATTCATAATCACAGCTTGGATTGGTCAGCCTGTTCCAGTTCTTGGATTTGAACAGACTTACGATCAACCGATCGACTTCCCGCACACCATCCACGCTTCGCTCGAACAGCTCGATCACGTCGCCGCTGACGGCTCGACGATGGAAGGTCTCGGCCTCGACTGTACTTTCTGCCACCGCACAGTAACCACACAGGCGAACGCTGGTGTTCCACCTGTTAGTTTCTGTGCCACATGTCACCAGGTGATCGGTGCCGCAGACAACGAACAGATCAATATTCTTCGTGATGCAGCAGACATCATTGGCGATGACGGCACCGAGCCAGTGGACTGGAAGCGTGTCCACCGACTTCCCGATCACGTTCGATTCGTTCACGAACCCCACATTCGTTATCTAACGGCCAACCCGTCAGAGGTGAAGAACTCAACTGATGGAGTGAAAACCGGACCATCCGGAGTATGTTCAACTTGCCACGGCAACGTTGCAGCCATGGAGCAGGTCGCGCAGGTCGAACCTTTGAAGATGGGACAGTGTGTTGACTGCCACCGTGACAACGGTGCGCCGACTGACTGTGCTGCATGTCACTACTAGGCCAATCAGGACTTATCTAAGCATCCAAACGGGACAAACCCAGTCGCATCTTTAAAACTCGCGACACCAGGAACAGCACTGACCAGATGAAGCTAAATCGACGAGAATTCCTAGCGCTTACCGGAAAGACGGCCGCCGGAGCTGTGATCTTCGCAGCCTGTGGTTTGCCTGAGCGCGAGCTAATTGTTCAGAGCCCTGTAGACCTTCCAGAAGACCTGGTTCGAGGTGAAGACACCTGGTATGCCACGTCGATGGGCGATTTCTCAAACGGTGACGGTGTTCTTGTCCGAGTCGTGCAGGGCCGTGCAAAGCGAATTCAGGGAAATCCTGACCACCCGATTACTCTAGGCAAGTCGACCGCACGCTACGACGCCGCACTGCAGATCCTCTACCACCCCGACCGTATCGAGTCTCCTCAAATTCGCTACTCCAAAGGTGGAAACCTCGCTTCGGCTTCTTGGGACGCTGCTGAAGAACGATTTGAGCAGGCACTCGCAAATTCCGATGGAGGACTAACAGTTGTAACCAACCCAATCCGAGGAAGCCTCGGACTCGTTGCCAGTAAGTTCGCTGCACAGTTCAACGGCAAGCACATGGCGTTCGACCCTGTTGAACAAGGTGTTCACCACGGTGCCGTGAAGTCGGTTCTTGGACATGACCAGCTTCCTACATATGACATAGGTCACGCCCACACAGTCCTCTCTTTCGGAGCTGATTGGCTTGGAACATGGGGGGCACCAACCGGATTTGGTGTCAAGTACGGTGAGTTCCGAGAGCAAGAGCACCGTGGCTACTTGATCCACGCCGAGCCTCGTATGTCTCTTACCGCAGCAGCAGCCGACCTTTGGCTGGCTCCGGTTCCTGGTTCTGAGGGATACCTCGCCCTGGGTATAGCGTCAGAGATCATTGATGAAGGTCTTGCCAGCCCACAGAACGTTGCAGCATTTGAGGCGGCAATCCCCGGCGGATTGAGCGGTATTTCTCTCGACGACGTTTCAGCACGAACTGGTGTTGATGTCGACCGAATCAAGAAAGCAGCTCACCACTTCGCTGAGGCAACTCCTTCGGTTGCATTTGGTGGTGGATCTGCCGGAGCTCACACAAACGGTAGCTTCAACCTTGGTGCAATCTACGCTTTGAACATCCTCGTTGGAGCCGTTGATACCAAGGGTGGAATCGTTTCGAACCCGGGTTCTGCACTTGATGAGCTCCCAGCGTCGGCAACAGGTGCATCATTCGCTGCCTGGGAAGAAGAACTCGCTCAGTGGCGTGCGGGCAATGTGGAAACCGTCATCATTCGTGGTGCCGATCTCGTCCACGGAATGCCAAACTCGGTAGCCGTTCAAGAGGCTCTTGAGCAAGTTCCAAATGTAATTGTCTTTGGCGCAATCCACGACGACACGATGGACTACGCCGACCTTGTTCTTCCGGAAGAAACATTCCTCGAGTCATGGGGAACAGAAATTCCGGAGCCAGGTCCGGGCTATCAGGTCGTTGGGACGCAGCAGCCTGTCGTTGGTCCGACAGTTTCATATGACGAGTCTGGACTCATCAGTGACGCTCGAGGATTCGGTGACGTACTCCTCGCCATGTCCGACGGTACATACGGCCGAAACATGGAAGGCGTCGTTCGAAGCGCCCTTTCTGATCTTCACTCAACCGGACGTGGTTCAGTGTCAGCTTCTTCGGCAGCTTTGTTCTCGAACGGTGCACTGCAGCGTGGCGGATGGTGGGACACCAAAGAAAGCGGTGAAAGCACTATTGGTAGAGTAGCGGCTTCTGCTAAAAGCGCTCAATACTCCGCTACCGATTCACTCGGTGAGGGCAGCGACTTCCATCTCATTCCTTTCCATTCGAACTCTTTGTATGACGGTCGTCTCGCTTCCACGCCATGGGCGCAGCAGACTCCCGACCCAATTTCATCTGCTTCATGGTCAACCTGGGCAGAGATAAATAGCGAGCAGGCAGATGGTCTCGGCATCAGAGAAGGCGACGTACTGCTAATTCGATCCACCTCAGGTGAAATCGAAGCTCTTGCATATCCACATCCTGGTGTTCGACCTGGAGTGATTGGTATCCCCATGGGTCAAGGTCACCTCAACGGTGGTCGATACGCCGAAGACCGTGGGTCTAATGTTCTTTCAATTCTTGTAGACGAAAAGGATTCTGAAACCGGCGCTCTGGCATGGGCTGCTACTCAAGTACGAGTTCAGCGTAGAGGGCGTCGAGTCAAGGTTCCTAAGTTTGAAGGGAATGTCGAAGCCCGACCTATCGAGCCAGGTGTACCGGTTCTGGTTGTTGGTATAGGTGAATCTGCTGAGCACGCTCAGGAAGAGAACCACCACGAATACCAGAAACAGTTCCTCGGCAAGGACAAGGAGGCTGAAGCACATGACTAATTCGCAGGTGGAGTGCCGCCTTGAACTTACTTCAGGGGCAGTAGCGTAATGACAACAGCTGAATTTGGTGCCCACAACTGGGGAATGGTCGTCGATGTCGATAAGTGCATCGGCTGCAACGCATGTGTAATCGCATGTCAGGCAGAAAACAACATCCCCATCAACACACAGGATCGAGTTGAACGCGCACGAACAATTTCGTGGATTCGCGTTGAGCGTTACTGGGAGGGCGACTTCCCCGACGCTAAGGCACGCTTCATCCCGATCATGTGTCAGCATTGTGAGAACGCTCCGTGTGAGCCGGTTTGCCCGGTTTACGCCACGTATCACAATGCTGAAGGGCTGAACGTACAAGTGTACAACCGATGTGTCGGTACTCGATACTGCGCAAACGGTTGTCCTTACATTGTTCGATTCTTCAACTACTGGGAGCCAGTGTGGCCGGAGTCGCTCCGAAACCACCTTAACCCTGATGTAACCATCCGAAGCCGTGGAATCATGGAAAAGTGCAGCTTCTGCGTGCAGCGAATCCGACGTACTTCACGCACCGCTCGAAGTGAAGGTCGAGAGATCGCCGATGGCGAAGCTCAGACAGCGTGCTCATCGGCTTGCCCGACTAGTGCACTAAACTTCGGTAACTTCAATGACCCGAATAGCAAGGTGTCGAAGATGAAGGAAGACAAGCGTCACTACACGCTTCTCGACCAGTTCGGAACCGACCCTAACGTTATTTACCTAGCTAAGATCGATGCCGACAAGAAGGTTGGCGCAGGAGAACATGCATCGCATGGCTAGTGAAGCTGTAGCACACGAGTCTGAGCATCACGCACCGCCTCCCAATGTGGATGCGGATGTCGTTGCCAGAGAGCTTATTGCCACCACCACTAACGCTAGTGGTCGGTTCAAGGCGATCGCATGGACCCTCGGTATCCTCGGTGTTATCGGAATCGTCGCTCTGATTCTTAAGTGGGTCAACGATGGTGACGACAGCACGAAGTGGGGTTACGTCGCAACTATCGTTTCTTTCTTGCTTGCCGTTTGCGGTGGTGCACCTATGGTCGCCATGGCGCCGGTCATGGCAAAAGCCAACTGGGTTCGGCCTGTAACACGCCTCGCTGCGTTGTTCTCATTCGGTAGCGTGGTGACGATCATCATGCTGATCCCACTCGTTGCGCTTCTCCCACCGCTGGTGACTGAAGGCGCACGACGACGATCTATCTGGTTCGAAGCTCCTGACTACGCTCCACACATTTGGTCGGTAGTTGGCCTTCTTCTTCTTGCCCTCACGGGAATCATGCTGTTCTACTCGGCAGCGATCCCAGACTTTGCTTCAATGCGTGACCACGCCACCGGTTGGCGTCAGCGCTTGGGCAAGCGACTTGCCCGTGGATGGGTTGGAACCGATGTTCAGTGGCGAACGCTCCGCATGCGAATCGGAATGTTCGGCACGTTCTACTTCCTGATCCTGGTGTTCGTAACGTTCCTGATTTCGACTGACTACGGTCAGAGCGTAATCCCGGGTTCGCGTGACGCTATTTACCCGATGTCGCTAACCATCTCGTCCTTCCAGGGCGGTGTGGCAGCACTCGTTATCGCTCTTTACTTCGCACGAAAGTGGATGGGACTTGAGAAGTTCGTTCACCTCGACGCATTCTGGTCGCTGAGCCGATTGCTCTTCGCACTAACACTGCTCTGGGTTTACTTCTTCTACTCATCGTTCATCGTGTTCTGGTACGGACGTTCTGCGAACGACATTGCGACTCTCGATCTTCTAATTCGTGGTCCGATGATCTACGCCTTCATTGCCGGTGCGATCTTGATCTGGTTCGTCCCATGGTGGATTCTCATATGGAACCGGGTTCGACGCGGCACCTCTGCAATGGTTGTTGGTTCGTTCATCATCCTAATCGGGCTTCTGCTCGACCGAGCACGATACTTTGTGTCGGCATGGTCGGTACCGCAGGATCAGATTCACCAGAAGTGGTTGAAGGTAGTACCGGAAACCTACTTCCCGAACATTTACGACATTCTGATCATGGTTGGAGCAATTTCACTTGCTGCTGTGATCATCATGCTGATGACTCGTGTCATCCCGGTTTTGTCGGTATGGCAGGTACAGGAATTCAACCTTCTATCAAAACCAATCAGGTACGTTCGTGGTCACGCTACTCTCGTAGCAAAGCCTGACTAATTAGTAACGAATCTGCTTAAATCTGACGCATATCAACAGGTAACTGACTAACAGATGCAACAGCGACGAGAACTAGATCAGGTCTATACCAACCGTAAACTCCTAAACGGCCAGTTGGACACGCCCAAGTGGTGGGCTCCAACTGTCACGATTCTGGGTATCGGTGTGGTAATCGGCCTGTTCGTTATCGCAACGATGATCAACAAAGGTCTTGGTGTAACCGGACTCGGTCGACCTGTTTACTGGGGTCTGTTCATAACGACCTTCGTTTTCTGGGTTGGTATTTCTCACGCTGGAATTATGATTTCGGACATTCTTCGTCTTACCCAGGCAGAATGGCGCAGACCGGTTACAAGAGCAGCTGAACTACTTACGGTTTTCTCGCTTCTTACGGCTCTCGTATTCCCTCTGATTCACGCTGGTCGACCATGGCGAATCGCTTACTGGATTCTTCCTTACGACGTTGCCCGTGGAATCTATCCAAACATTCGATCACCGCTGATCATGGACCCCGTTGCGATTAGCACGTACCTGACAGGTTCAACCCTGTTCCTGTACGTCGCGTTGCTGCCGGACCTTGGAAACCTTCGTGACCGCACTACTGGCTGGAAGAACGCCATGTACACGGTGCTGGCTCTTGGCTGGAGAGGTAACCCTCGACAGTGGAAGATGCAGACCGTTGGTGGAATCCTTCTTTCGGCATTGATGCTCCCGATTTTCGTATCGGTGCACTCAATCGTTTCGTGGGACTTTGCTGTAGCTTCAGCGGTTGAAGGCTGGCACTCGACAATCTTTGCGCCTTACTTCGTTATCGGTGCTGTGCACTCAGGTGTGTCGGCTGTGGTGACGATGATGGCTCTGATGCGCTGGCTTTGGGGTTGGGATGACTTCATCCGCCCTGAGCACTTCGATGCTCTGGCTCGACTGCTCATCGTTGTGGCAACAGGCTGGCTTGGATTCACGTTCCTTGAGCTAATCTTCGCTCTGTATGGACAGGATGCTCCAGAAATTGCGCTCCGTGAGATGCAGATTCTGACCTGGCCTTGGAACATGCTGTTCATCATCTTCCTGTTGACCGGTTATCTGATTCCAGTACCCATGTGGCTATTCAAAAGAGTTCGAACCAACATCGCCCTGATGTTTTGGACTTCGATTCTCGTGAACATTGGCATGTGGCTTGAGCGATTCCTGATCATCGTGCCTGGACTGGCGCGCAGGACTCCGTTTGTTTACACATGGGAGGCTTACCGCCCAAGTGCTGTCGAGTGGACCATTCTGATTTGGTCGTTCGCATGGGTAACACTCCTGATGTTGTTATTCTCCAGGTTCTTCCCTCTAGTACCGTTGTTCGAGCAGAAGGAAAGCCAGGTATTTACTGATGATGTAATGATTGGTCGGGCGAAGGTTCCGGCCATCGTTAGGGAAGCTGAGTAGAGGATCTTCTGATGACTACGAGTATTCTTGGCCTGTTTCAGCAGCCCGAACCCGCCGCGGATGCGATGGACGGGCTGAAGGAAGCTGGATTCGAACTAGGCACTTTCGATGTGTTGACTGGTACTCCGTACCCGGAAGGCGCATTCGGTGAGCATGTACCGCAGCACCGACTATTCCGCTTCCCTGCATTTGGAGCAATCATCGGTTTCACGCTGTCGATTTTCCTGACAGCAGTGACTCAGCTCGCATACCCGTTAGTGACCGGTGGTAAGCCGATCCTTTCTATTTTCGCGATGCTTATCATCATGTACGAAATGACAATGCTTGCAGCTGTCATCGCAACTGTAATAGGAATCATCTTCGAATCTCGACTGCCGAACCTTAAACCCGGTGTTTACGATACTCGAATTACCGAGGGATGGATCGGCGTGGTTATTACGTTCGATGACGACGCAAAGGTTGC
>MDTE01132064.1_pt1 | contig 10477 bp, 11 predicted proteins | sample 811231 | NCBI WGS metagenome assembly MDTE01 (sample SAMN05326651, study PRJNA326480) | marine metagenome | isolation source: seawater | place: Indian Ocean: Red Sea | collected 2010 | reverse complement strand
TTCCTTTGGTTTTTCCTTCTGGAAAAACCTATTCTTCCTTCTTGGGTTGGGTAATAACGGGCTCGAACCGCTGACCCTCTCGGTGTAAACGAGATGCTCTACCAACTGAGCTAATCGCCCCAACCACGGGAACCGCCATGTCGGCGGTGTGCTGCACATAGCGCCCAAATCGTCAAAATCAATTGCCGAGTTTGCATCGGCGGCGCTAGGCGGTGCAGCCATGACGACAAAGCTCACGGTTCTCGCCACCGGCGGCACGATTGCCGGGATTGCAGGGTCTGCCATCGCGCATGATTATCGCGCGGGTGAAATCGGGATCGAGGACTATCTCGAACGCGTCGGCGGGCTTGGTCTCGAAGCCGAACTGTCGGGCACGCAGATCGCCAATATCGATTCGGCGGATATTGGGCCGGATGCTTGGCACTCGCTGCATATCGCCGCGCTGGCCGCGCTGGCAGACGGGGATTGCCAGGGCATTATCGTTACACATGGCACCGATACGCTGGAAGAAACCGCCTTCCTGCTCGACCTGACGCTGCCCGCGACGAAGCCGGTGGTGGTGGTCGGCGCGATGCGGCCCGCCGATGCGGTCGGTTATGACGGGCTCAGGAACTTCGCCAATGCGGTGCGCGTGGCGAGCGATGCGCAGGCCGCCGGGCGCGGGGTGCTGGTGGTGATGGGCGACCGCGTGTTCGCCGCGCGCGATGTGCGCAAGGTCCGCACCCGCGGGACCGAAGCGTTTCGCGGCTTCCCGCGCGAATCGGTCGGGCTGGTAACGCCCGCCTCGCTCGAATGGTTCGGTGCCCCTTGGCGCAGCGAAACGCAGACCGCCTTCGCCTGGCCCGAAACACTGCCCGAGGTGATTGTCGTCTTCGCTTATGCAGGGCTCGACGGGGCGGCCGTGAGGCGACAAATCGGCGAGAACACGCGCGGCGTGGTGGTTGCGGGCGTGGGCGAGGGCAACATGCCCGAGAGCGCGCGGACCGAGTTGGTCAAGTTCGCCCATCGCGGCATCCCCGTGGTTCGTGCAAGCCGCGCCGACGAGGGCCTTGTCGACCGCGAGCCAGAAGATAGCGAAAACCGCTTCGTCGCCGGGCGCGCGCTCAACCCGCAAAAGGCGCGCATTCTGCTGCAATTGCTGCTGGCGGGCGGCGAGACCGACCCCGCCACCATCCAGCGCGCTTTCGACGCCCGCTAGCGATCACGTTATTGCGAGCGGCGAAGCCGCGCGGCAATCCAGAGTGTTACCGACCGGCCCTGGATTGCTTCGCTTCGCTCGCAAAGACTGCTCCGGAGGTTATCCGTTCGGCACGACGAGATATTTCTCGCCGGTCTTCATCTGGCGATAGTCGAGGATCGCATCCCTGGTCAGCATGCCTTCCAGATCGACCCTGGTCTTGTAGCTGCTGGCGAAGGTGGTGGTGAGGTTGTCGAGCACGCGCTTGCGCATCCGCATCACCGTGTCCATGCCCGCATTCTGAAGGAACGGAGTCAGCAGCCAGCCCGACAGCGTCCAGCCGAAGCCGTAGCTCGGCGTCAGCGTGGTGGGCGAGAAGTCGAGGCGGCCATAGATGAACATGCGCTTCGCCTGGTTCGAACCGTAGCGCGAATACTCGGTCATCTTCGAAACCGCGACCTGCTCCATCGCCTTGAAGCAGGTGTCGACCATCTGGCCGCCGCCGATCGGGTCGAAGCCGTAAAAGGCGTTGGTTTCGTCGATGGTCGCCTTGAGATTGGCGAAGAAGTTCTCGTCCGAGGAATTGACCACGTGCTTCGCGCCGAGCCCGGTGAGCAGGTCCACATGCTCCTGCTTGCGCACGATGTTGACGAGGTCCAGCCCGTCTTCCTGGCAGATCCTGACCAGCATCTGCCCCAGGTTCGAGGCGCCGACCGTGTGCAGGATCGCCTTCTGGCCGTCCATCTTGGCATTTTCGGCAAAGCCCAGAGCGGTCATCGGATTGACGAAGCTCGATGCACCGGCCTCGGCGCTGTGATCGCCCAGCGGCAGGCACATGGCGGCGTCGGCGATCGCGTATTCGGCATAGGCGCTGCCCGGGACGCAAGCGACGCGCTGGCCCATCAGCGCCTTGGCCATGTCGCTGTCACCTGTGGCGACGACGGTGCCGGCACCTTCATTGCCCGCTGGAAGACGTTGGCCGTGGCGCGCCTTCTGCCCCGAATTGAACGGTTCGGGCATCTTGGCGACGACCTTGCCGGGCGAGTATTCGGCATTCTCGAAATCGGCCGCGCCGGTCAGGATCGCGAGGTCCGAAGGGTTGATCGGCGCAGCTTCCATCTTGACCAGCACTTGATTGCCCGTGGGATCGCGAAACTCGCTGTTCGCGATTTCGACCGTAAGCGTACCGTCGCTTTCAAGAGTAGTGAAAAGCTGCTTTCCGGTGGTTGGCATGTCCATTCTCCATATTCGAATCCGGTTTATGGAGCATCGCTACCTCGCTGCCGCACGCTTGGCTAGGGCGACGTTGCGTCAAGCGTCTTCGGGATAGATCGCGCGGACGAAATAGAGCCCGTGCGGGGGCGCGTTGAGACCAAGGGCCTGCCGGTCGCGTGCCGCCAGCGCCTCGGCCACCTGTTCCTCGCGCCAGCGGCCCATGCCCACCAGCGCAAGGCAGCCTACCATGCTGCGGACCTGGTGGTGCAGGAAACTGCGCGCCTCGGCATGGATGCGTACCTCGCCGCCCTGGCGTTCGACATCGAGCCGGTCGAGCGTCTTGACCGGGCTGTCCGACTGGCAGTGGGCCGAGCGGAAGGTGGTGAAATCATGGAGGCCGACCAGCGCCTGAGCGGCGCGGTGCATCGCCTCGTGGTCGAGCGGGGTGCCAATCTGCCAGGCGCGGTTGAGGTCGAGCGTCAGCGGCGCACGGCGGTTGGCTATGCGATAGACATAGGATCGCCCCGTGCAGGAGAAGCGCGCATGCCAATCGTCCGGCACCACCTCGCAATGCGTCACCGCGATCGGATCGGGCCGCAAATGTGCGTTCAGCGCCTCCATCAATCGGAAAGGCTTGATTTCCTTCTCGACATCCATGTGGCTGCGCATGGCGAGTGCGTGGACGCCGGTGTCCGTCCGTCCCGCGCTGTGCAGCCGCACCTCCTCGCCGAGTATGCGGAAAGCGGCTTCCTCCACCGCCTGCTGCACGCTGGGTCCGTCCTTCTGGCGCTGGAGCCCGTAGAAGGGGGTGCCATCGAATTCGAGAGTCAGCACGAAGCGGGTCATCGAAGGCAACCAGCTCCCCCACCCGTCATTCCCGCGAAGGCGGGAATCCAACCGACGGTCGTGGCTCGCGAGGGCTTGTCTGGACCCCCGCCTTCGCGGGGGTGACGAAACATGGTGGCGGTCACGAGAGCATAGTTCCCTGCGTCACCGCGTTGCCGCGCAGGAAAGTGTCTAGATCCATCGCCGGCTTGCCCGCGCGCTGCAGTTCGAGCGGGCGGATCGCGCCCTCCTTGCAGGTGATCGCCAGCCGGTCGTCGAGCACTTCGCCAGGCGTTCCCGAACCCTCGACCACCTCGGCGCGCAGCAGCTTGACGCGCGCGCCGCCCAGTTCGAACCACGCGCCGGGGAAGGGGGACAGGCCGTGGACATGCCGAACCACCTCCTCGGCAGGGCGGTTCCAGTCGATCCGCGCCTCGGCCTTGTCGATCTTGGCGGCGTAGGTCGCCTCCGCATCGTCCTGGGGAAGCGGGTGAAGGACGCCGAAATCGATCAGCGTGCCGACCATCAATTGCGCGCCGATTTCGGCCAGCTCCTCGGTCAGCTCGCCGGTGGTCTTGTCCTCGATCGGGGTGCGCGCGAAGGCGAGCATGGGGCCGGTGTCGAGACCTGCCTCCATCTGCATGATCGTGACGCCGGTCACCGGGTCGCCCGCCATTACCGCGCGGTGGATCGGCGCCGCACCGCGCCAGTGCGGCAGGATCGAGGCGTGGACATTGAGGCAGCCGTGCTTCGGCGCGTCGAGGATCGCCTGCGGCAGGATCAGGCCATAGGCGGCAACCACCGCCACATCGGCATCGAGCGCGGCGAAGGCCTCCTGCTCCTCGGCGGGTTTGAGCGATTTGGGATGCCGCACCTCGATGCCCAGGTCGCTGGCGCGCTGGTGCACCGGCGTCTTCGTCAACTCCTTGCCGCGTCGCCCGCCGGGGCGCGGCGGCTGGGTGTAGACGCACACCACCTCATGCGCCGCATCGACCAGTGCCTGCAGCGTCGGCACCGCGAAATCGGGCGATCCCATGAAGATAATGCGCATGACGGCCTTTCTCTGTTTCGCTGCGGCCCCTATCTGTCGCCTCATGGCATCGCAAGAGATCGAAACCCTCGCAGCCGCGCTCGCTCGCCTGCCCGGCCTCGGCCCGCGTTCGGCGCGGCGTGCGGTGCTGTGGCTGGTCAAACGCCGCGAAAGCGCGCTGCCCGCGCTGCTCGAGGCGCTGGCGACGGTGGGCGAGGCGCTGGTCGAATGCGACACCTGCGGCAATGTCGACACCACCAATCCCTGCGCCATCTGCGCAGACCCGCGCCGCGACACGAAATCGCTCTGCGTGGTCGAGGACGTCGCCGATCTCTGGGCGCTCGACCGGGCGAAGCTGTTCACCGGCAAGTACCATGTGCTCGGCGGCAAGCTGTCCGCGCTCGACGGTGTGCGGCCGGAGGACCTCAACATCGCTTCGCTGATGGCGCGTGTGGAGGAGGGTGGGATCGACGAGATCGTCCTCGCCATGAACGCCACGCTGGAGGGTCAGACCACCGCCCACTACCTCGCCGAACGGCTGGAGGAGCATCCGGTGCGGATCACGCAGCTCGCCCATGGCCTGCCTGTCGGCGGCGAGCTGGATTATCTCGACGAGGGCACGCTGGCGCAGGCGTTGAGAGCCAGAAGGCCGGTGGGGTAGGTTTTGTCGGGTGCGCCTTCGACCTCCGTCGAAGGCTTGCTGCACCGGCCCACTCCCCCACCCGGCCGCCCACGGCACGGTATCTTATGGGTGGCCGGGTGGGGGAGTGGGCCGGTGCAGCCGCAAGGGAAGCGCGGAGGCGCTTCCCGCACGCAATGAACTCACGCAACGAACAATTGAAGAATCTCGCGCTCGCGCCTATCTGAGCCGCATATGGCTATCCGTGAAATCCTCGAAGTGCCGGACCCCCGGCTCAAGACCGTGTCTACGAAGGTCGAACCCGACGAATTCGGCGACGAATTGAACACCCTCGTCTCCGACATGTTCGAAACCATGTATGCCGCGCCTGGCATCGGTCTTGCCGCGATTCAGGTCGGCGTGCCCAAGCGCGTGCTGGTGATCGACCTCCAGCCCGAGGATACCGACGCCGAGCCCGAACCTTGCAACCATGACGGTCACGAGCATGTGCACTATCCGGTGAAGAAAGAACCGCGCGTCTTCATCAACCCGGAAATCCTCGACCCGGCGGATGAACTGGCGACCTACCAGGAAGGCTGTCTCTCGGTCCCCGACATCTTCGCCGATGTCGATCGCCCGGCGACCTGCCGCGTGCGCTATCAGGACCTCGAGGGCGAGACCCATGAAGAAGACCTGGACGGGCTGATGGCCACCTGCCTCCAGCATGAGATGGACCATCTCGAAGGTATCCTCTTCATCGACCACCTCTCGCGCCTCAAGCGCAACATGGCGCTGAAGAAGCTCAAAAAGCTGCGCGAAGCGGCGTAAATCCGCCTTGAGCTGGTCGCGCGCCGCACTGGCCGGAGTGCTCTACGCGGTTCTGATGTGCGGCTGGGTCTGGTACGACCGTACGCCCAGCTTCGACGAGCTTGTGATCCGCTTTGCGGTCTATTTCCTGGCGTTCACTTTCGGGCTGCGATTCCTCGTCAACCTGCTGGCTCGGCGAAAAGGGTAGATAGTCCGCGGCAGGTACTGGCGTTCCCTCTCCGTTCCGCTTAATATGGGCCGATGGATCCCGCTCTTCTCGCCCTTATTGCACTCGTTCTCGGCCTTGGGCTGGGATACTTTCTCGGCCACCGCTTCGGCATGGCGCCGGTCAAGGACTGGCAGACGCGCCATGGCGAGAGCGAGACGCGCGCCAAGGAGCTCGACGAGAAGTTCCGCAAGGCGATCGTCGATCTGGAAAACGCCAGCGTGCGCGCCGACCGCGCCGATGCGCTCGATGCGGAGCTGCGCGAGACGCGCAAGATCCATGAAGCGGCGCTGGATGAACTGCGTCGCAGCAATGGTGCGCTCACCGCAGAACTTGCCACGCTCAAGGAAAAGACCGCCAATTTCGACGAGCAGAAGCGCCTGCTGATCGAAGCGCGCGAGGAACTCCTCAAGGAATTCCAGAACACCGGCTCTGCCGTGCTTGGCAAGGCGCAGGAGGCATTTCTCGAACGCGCCAACGAACGGCTCGGCCATTCGGAAAAGACCAGCGAGGAGAAGCTCAAGGCGCTGCTCGATCCGGTCGGCAAGCGGCTCGAAGCCTATGAAAAGCAGGTCGCCGCGCTGGAGGAAAAGCGCACCGATGCCTTCGGGCGGCTTTACCAGCAGATTGCCGAGATGCAGCGCGGGCAGGAAGAGGTCCGGCGCGAGGCGCAGCGGCTGGGTAACAGTTTGACCAATGCCCCGAAGGCACGCGGGCGCTGGGGCGAGCGGGCGCTTCAGAACGTGCTCGAACAATGCGGATTGTCCGAACATACCGATTTCGAACTCGAACATTCGATGGAAACAGACGAGGGGCGGTTGCGTCCCGATGCCATCGTTCATGTGCCGGGGCAGAAGAAGCTGGTGATCGATGCCAAGGTGTCGCTCAACGCCTACCAGGCGGCCTTCGAGGCGGATGACGATGACGAGCGCAAGCGCCACCTCGACCTCCACGCCAAGGCCATGCGCGGCCATGTCCAGACGCTCGGCACCAAGGGCTACCAGAGCCAATTCGACGAGGCGCCCGACTATGTCGTCATGTTCGTGCCGGGCGAGCATTTCGTCGCCGCCGCGCTCGAGCATGATCCCGAACTGTGGGACTTCGCCTTCCGCAACAAGGTGCTGCTCGCGACGCCCACCAACCTCGTTGCGATTGCCCGCACCGTGGCGCAGGTCTGGCGGCAGGACACGATCGCGCGCGAGGCGGTGGAGATCGGAAAAGCCGGTGCCGAGCTCTACGATCGCCTGGCCGTCGCCGCCGAACACATGAAGCGTGTCGGCGGGGGGCTCGAAACCGCAGTCAACAATTACAACAAGTTCGTCGGCAGCTTCGAACGCAACGTGCTGTCCGCCGGGCGCCGACTGCACGAAAGGGGCATCGAAATCGGCAAGCGTGAGATCGAAGAAGTGCCCAAGGTGGAAGTGACCCCGCGCTACAATGCCGAGGACGCCGCGCAGATCGAGGACGGAACCGGTGAAGGGCGCGAGGCGGCCGAATAGCTAGCGGCGGTTGCGCTCTCTGAGGTCGGCAATCATGCCATCCAGTACGGCGCGGTCGATGTATCTCCCGTTCCGGATGACGGCCGCGATCTTGCGTGTGTTGCGGATGTCGCTGATCGGGTTGGCTTCCAGAAGTACGAGATCGGCTCTCATCCCGGCAGCTACCGTTCCTCTGTCGTCATCGACCCCGAGCCACTTGGCGGCAAGCCGGGTGGATCCTTCGAGGATGGTCCGGTTGTCAAGTCCGGCCTCTGCCAGCGCTTCGAATTCGTCGTGCAGGGAATATCCGGGCGCAATGCCGGGCACGCCGGCGTCCGATCCCGTCAGCACCGTGAGGCCGGCCTGTGAGAAGGCACGCACGAACGGGCCGTTGAAATCGACTATGCTGCCTGCATATTCGGCGAAACCCTCGTTCGACTGCGCGGCATAGGGATTGTGGTCGACATTGAGACTGTAGAACTCCGGGGAGAGCGTGCGCAGGTCCTCGCGCGTGCCGAGCGATGTCGGATCGCTGGCGATTTCCAGAATACGCTTGTTGGCGCTCAGGGTCGCAACCAGCGCCGTGCCGTTGCTGCGCGCCATTTGCACGTAGGCGGGAATGGCGGTCTTGTCCGGTATAGCGGTTTGCTGCGCGAATTCTTCCGCATGGACGACCAGATCGTAGCCGGGCTGGAAAAAGGATGCGGTCATCCCCTGACCGCGCTGGGGAATATGACCGACTACGCGGATACCGCGTGAACGGGCCTCTTCGAGGATAGCGGTGAAGGTCGGCAGATCCACGCGCCCGTAAATCTTCACGTAACGATGGCCATCGGCCTGCGCGTCTCTGACGGCCTGCCTGCCGTCTGCGGGCGTGGCGGCGGCCTTCGAAATCCCGAACGGGAGGATGGGCTCTTCGCCATCGATCATGGCGGCGGTGACGATGTGCGGGCCGAGAATGCGTCCGCTTTCGATCTCGATCCGCTGGCCGATCGTTTCGGGCATAGAAGCGAGATCGAAGACCTGCAGCACGCCGTTGGCGATATAGGGCGTGAAGAGGTCTTGGAGGACGGCGGTTCCGTCCTTGGGTGTCTCTTGCCCGGTCAGCAGCCGCAACATGCGATCGTTGCCGAGATGCACATGCATGTCGCTGAAACCGGGAAGGAGCCATTTTCCCGAACCGTCGATCCGCGTCGCGCCTGGGTAGTCCCGGCTCCTGTCGGCGGGCAGGATAGCGACGATGCGATCGTCTTCGATCACCACGGTTCGCTCGGTCAGCGTCGCGCCGCTTTCGGTCATGGGGATGACGCCGACATTGTCGATGACCAGAGTCGCTCGAACTCTTTCCGCTACCGAGGCAAATGCCTGAAACGGTGACGCCGCTGCGATGAGGATCGATACCAGGATTATGAAGTGAAAAGACATGGGTTGATCCACCAGCGCGGGAAATCTGCGAGTTGAAGGGTGTGTTGCTTGGGTATAACGGGCTTGGGTTCAAGGCAAGTTGGCGGCGAAGCTTCGCAGTTGCCATGTGTAGCGTCGCAGACCCCCACACGGCGCGCTCCGGTCAGCTATCCAGCTCTGCCAACACCTCATACCCCAGAACCGCCGCTGCCACGGCCGCGTTGAGGCTGTCGGCGCGGCCTTTCATCGGCATGGTTACCCGCAGGTCGCAGGCCATCTCGTAGGCGTCGGGCAGGCCGCGGCTTTCATTGCCGACCAAGACGAAGCAGGGCGCGGCATAGGGTGCGCCGCGATAAGGCTGCGCATCGCGCAGGCTCGCGGCGACGAGCTGGCCGGGTCCGCCGCGCAACCATGGCTCGAATTCGTCCCACCGCGCCTGCGCTATTCTCTGCGTGAACACCGCGCCCATGCTGGCGCGCACCGCCTCCACGCTGAAGGGATCGGCGCAGTCGTCGATCAGGATCAGCCCGCCCGCGCCGATCGCGTCGCCGGTGCGCAGCATCGTGCCGAGATTGCCCGGATCGCGCAGCGCCTGCGCCACCAGCCAGATATCTGCGCCGCCACGGTCCAGCGCGGCAAGCGACGTGTCGAACTCGGCGAAGACCCCCGCGACCGCTTGCGGATTGTCCTTCCCCGTGATCTTGGAGAGGATGTCGGCGCTTGTCTCGATCACTTCGCCGCCGCTGGCCTCGACCGATTCTTCGAGCGCGGACAGCAGCGGATGCGGATCGCGTCGGTCGGCGAGCACAAGCGTTTCGGGCACATGGCCGCACTCGCGCGCATCCGTCAGCAGGCGCAGTCCTTCGGCGAGGAACTTGCCCGCGGCCTTGCGGTGCTTCTTCTCGCGCAGGGCGCGCAGCGCCTTGACGGTCGGATTGGAAAACCCGGTTATGTGGCGGCGCTGGGCCATGATCCTACGGCTCCCCGAAACCGTCCTCGATCATGGCGGACAATTCGGCCATCACTGCTTCGGCATTGTCGCCGGCAACGATCAGGTCGATCGTGTCGCCTTTGGCTGCGCCCAGCATCATCAAGCCGAGAATGGAGCCGCCGGCGGCCTCGTTCTCACCCTTCGCCACGCGAACCGTGCAGCCATTGGGCAGCTCGGCGACCGCATTGACGAATTTGGCGCTGGCCCGCGCGTGCAGGCCGCGCTGATTGACCACCTCGATGCGCTTGCGCAGCTCGCTCAAGATGCTTTCCGCGCGCTGTCGAGATCCTGGCCGAGGAACTCGCTGGCAACGGTGATGTAATTGCGGCCCGCAGTCTGCGCGGCATTGACCGCATCGACCACATTCATGCTCTTGCGCGCGCCTGCCAGACGAATGAGCATCGGCAGGTTGATGCCCGCGATGACCTCGACATGGCCCGTGTCGAGCAGCGAGATGGCGAGGTTGGAAGGCGTGCCGCCGAACAGATCGGTCAGGATGATCGCGCCCGCGCCGGTATCCACCTGCTTGATCGCATCGGCGATATCCGCGCGGCGTTGTTCCATATCGTCGTTGGGACCGATACAAATGGTGGCCACGTCCTCCTGTTTGCCGACCACATGTTCCATCGCATCGATGAAGTGTTCGGCCAGTCTGCCGTGGGTGACGAGGATCATGCCGATCATGCAGCTTCAGTTCCGTTTGCG
>MDTE01038164.1_pt1 | contig 10477 bp, 9 predicted proteins | sample 811231 | NCBI WGS metagenome assembly MDTE01 (sample SAMN05326651, study PRJNA326480) | marine metagenome | isolation source: seawater | place: Indian Ocean: Red Sea | collected 2010 | reverse complement strand
GTTTTTCTACTTATTCAGAGTATAAAAAGTTAATTAATTAATGTTAAATATAACTCTACCAGATGGAAATAAGCTTAACTTTGAAAAAAAAGTTACAGGATTAGAAATTGCTGAAAAAATAAGTAAATCTCTTTCAAAACATGCTTTATTAATAAGTATTGATGGTAAACTGAAGGATCTTAATACGATTATCGATAAAGATTGCTCAGTTAAAATATTTACTTCAAAAGATAAAGAGGGACTTGAAACAATAAGGCACGATACTGCACATGTTTTAGCGATGGCTGTCCAAGAATTATTTCCAGGAACTCAAGTTACAATTGGCCCTGTAATAGAGGATGGTTTTTATTATGATTTCGCGAGAAAAGAACCATTCACTGATGAGGACTTAAAAAAAATTGAAAATAAAATGAAAGAAATTATAGAAAGAGATGAAAAAACAACCAGGGAAGTGTGGCCTAGAAAAAAAGCAATTGATCATTTTAAAAAAATCGGTGAGCTTTACAAAGCTGAAATTATAAAAAGTATTCCAGAGGGAGAAGAGGTTTCAATTTATTTTCATGGTAAATGGCATGATCTTTGCAGAGGACCACATTTATCGTCAACAGGAAAAATTGGGAAGTATTTTAAGCTTACGAAAGTGTCAGGAGCGTACTGGAGGGGAAATTCAAAAAATGAGATGTTGCAGAGAGTTTATGGTACGAGTTGGTCTACTCAAAAAGATTTAGACAATTATCTGAAAAGAATTGAAGAAGCTGAAAAACGTGATCATAGAAAGCTAGGAAAGGTAATGGATCTTTTTCACTTCAGAGAAGAAAGTCCAGGAGCTGTTTTTTGGCATGAAAAGGGATGGGCCTTATTTCAAAAACTCGTTTCTTATATGAGACTAAAACAAGATCAGGCAGGATATAAAGAAATAAATACCCCTGAAATTTTAGATAGATCACTTTGGGAAAAATCAGGTCATTGGGAAAAATTTGGAGCAAATATGTACACATCCGAAACCCCTGATCAAAAAATATTTGCGATTAAGCCAATGAACTGTCCAGGGTGTGTTCAAGTCTTCAATCAAGGATTAAAAAGTTATAGAGATCTTCCATTTAAAATGTCAGAATTTGGAAAAGTTCATAGATATGAACCATCAGGTGCTTTACATGGTCTTTTGAGAGTGAGAGCGTTTACACAGGATGACGCTCATATTTTTTGTACTGAAGACCAAATTACTCAGGAATGCTTGTCAGTTACAAACTTAATTTTAGAAATTTATAAAGATTTAGGATTTGAAAATATAATTTTAAAATATTCAGATAGACCTGACTTAAGAGTAGGTGATGATGATGTTTGGGATAAGTCAGAAGCTGCCTTAATTAAAGCTGTGAAGGCTTCGAAATTGGAATATTCAATTAACAAAGGAGAAGGAGCTTTTTATGGTCCCAAAATAGAATTTGTTTTGAGAGATGCAATTGGAAGAGATTGGCAGTGTGGAACTTTACAAGTTGATTTAAACTTACCAGGAAGATTAGGAGCAAGTTATGTAGATAGAGATGGATCAAAAAAAATACCTGTCATGCTTCACAGAGCATTATTTGGTTCACTTGAAAGATTTATAGGAATATTAATTGAAAATTATGCTGGCAAATTACCTTTCTGGCTGTCACCACTTCAAACAGTTGTGATTCCAATATCAGATGATTTTAACGATTATGCAAAATCAATCCAAAAACAAATTAAAAATGCGGGCATATCGTGTGATGTAGATCTAAAAAGCCATAATTTAAATTATAAAATTCGTGAACATTCTAATGCAAAGGTACCAATGCTATTAATTTGTGGAAAAAAAGAAGTTGACTCCAACGCAGTAACTATTAGAAGATTGGATTCTGACAAACAAGAAAACATGTTAATAAAAGAATTTATTAAAAAATACGCTGATCAAAATAAAGCTCCTTCAATTTAGTGCCTGATTTCAAAAATAACTATTTTCAAAAAAAAAACAAATCTTATGGACCGAGATATAACAATAGAATTAATTCTTCAGAAGTACAAGTAATCGATAGTGATGGTCAAAACTTAGGCGTTTTAAATCTTCAACAAGCAATAAGTAAAGCTAAAAATGAAGGTTTGGATTTAATTGAAATTGCACCTAATGTCCGCCCGCCAGTTTGTAAAATCATGGATATTGGTAAATATAAATATGATCAACAAAAAAAAGCTAGTAAAGCAAAAAAAAATCAAAAAAAAGTTGAATTGAAAGAAATAAAATTAAGGCCTGTAACAGAAGTTCATGATTATACTTTTAAAATTAAAAATGCTCAAAAGTTTTTATCAAAAGGGGATAAAGTAAAATTTACAATTAGATTTAAAGGTAGAGAGCTTCAACATGTAAACATAGGAAATGAATTAATGGAAAAAATTAAAGTAGACATGGAAAACATTGGAAAAATTGAATTACAACCCAAATTTGACGGAAAACAAATGATTATGGTGGTCCAACCAATTTAATTATTCATGTTGTAAAAAAGATTGTATTTTGTATAACCCTTGAAATTATGCCAAAATTAAAAACTAAAAGCTCTGCAAAAAAAAGGTTTAAGATTACATCTAAGGGTAAAGTAGTAATGCCTCAAGCAGGAAAAAGACATGGTATGATCAAAAGAACTAATTCGCAAATAAGAAAACAAAGAGGCACTACTATAATGTCAAAGCAAGATAGTAAAATTGTAAAATCATATATGCCTTACAACTTAAGAGGATAAAATGGCTAGAGTAAAAAGAGGAGTTACTGGTAAAGCGAAACATAAAAAAATATTAAAGGCTGTAAAAGGTCAATACGGGAGAAGAAAAAATACAATTAGAATAGCAAAGCAAGCATATGAAAAAGCTTTGCAATATGCTTATAGAGATAGAAGAAATAAAAAAAGAGATTTTAAATCTTTATGGATTCAAAGAATCAACGCTGGAGTGAGAAATGAGGGTATTACTTACTCTAAATTCATTAATGGATTAAGCAAATCAGGAATTAAGCTAGATAGAAAGATTTTAGCAGAAATTGCCTATGAAAATCCACAAGCTTTCAAAACCATAGTCAAAAAAGCTCAGGCTGCGTTGAACTAATCTTTCTATTGTTTTTCTAATCTTAACAAATATTCTATTAAAATGTCTGAAATAGAAAAAATAAAATCAGAATATTTAGATAAACTAGACAAATGTAGTTCAACAGACGATTTGAATAAAATTAAAAACGAATTATTTGGAAAAAATGGTTTAATTACTAATCAGTTTAAATTTATTGCCACAAAAACTGAAAATGAGAAAAAAAGTTTTGCTATAAAGCTTAATGAGATTAAAATTATATTTCAAGAAAAACTTAATCTAGTAATTAAAAAAATAGAAATTGAAGAAATAAATAAAAAGTTATCAAAAGAAAAAATAGATGTTACTCTACCAGAGCGTTCTTTCAAACAGGGTAAAATACATCCAGTATCACAGGTAATTGACGAAATATCTTCAATTTTTTCTGAAATTGGTTTCAGTGTTGCAGAAGGTCCTGATGTGGAAAATGAATATAATAATTTCACTGCACTTAATACTCCCCAAAATCATCCTGCGCGAGATATGCATGATACTTTTTATTTAAGTGAAGACAAAAATTTATTATTAAGAACCCATACGTCTCCAGTACAAATTAGAACAATGCTCAAAGGAAAACCTCCTTTTAAAATAATTGCACCAGGAAGAACTTATAGATGTGACAGTGATCAAACTCATACGCCAATGTTTCATCAACTTGAAGGCCTGCATATAGATAAAGATATTAATATGGGTCATTTAAAAGGTTGCCTTAACTATTTTATTAAAGAATTTTTTGAAGTAAAAAAATTAAAAATGAGATTTAGACCAAGTCATTTCCCCTTTACAGAACCTTCCGCGGAAGTTGATATTGGATATGATCTTAAAGATGGTAAAATCGTAATTGGTGAAGGAAATAAATGGTTAGAAATTTTAGGATGTGGAATGGTTCATCCAAATGTCTTAATAAACTCAAAAGTTGATCCGTCAAAATATCAAGGATTTGCTTTTGGCATAGGAATAGATCGCTTGGCAATGTTAAAGTATGGAATTAAAGATCTAAGATCTTTTTTTGAGAGTAATTATAAATGGTTAAATCATTATGGCTTTGATCCAGTCGATGTTCCAACGAATTATAGGGGCCTAAGTCGATGAAGTTCACCACTAAATGGTTAAAAGATCATCTGAACACTAATAAAAATGAACAACAAATCGTAAATACTTTAAATAGAATTGGATTAGAGGTTGAGTCTATTAATCCAATTAAAAATGAATTATCAGATTTCATAGTTGCAAAAATTATAAAAGCAGAAAAACATCCAAATGCAGATCGTTTGAAACTTTGCGATGTTGATATTGGTGATAAAAATATTTTAAAAGTAGTTTGTGGCGCTCCAAACGCAAAAGATGGTTTGTTAACTGTATATGCACCACCAGGATCAGTTATACCAAAAAATAAAATGAAATTAGAGGTATCAAAAATCAGAGGTATAACATCGTATGGTATGCTTTGTTCAGAATCAGAATTAAATATATCTGGTGAAAGTCAGGGCATCATATCTTTAGGTAATAAATATAAAAATAAAGTTGGAAAAAGTTATTTTGACTCAAAAAAAGAAAATACAATTGAATTATCAATAACCCCGAATAGGCCAGATTGTCTAGGTGTACGTGGGATAGCTCGTGACTTAGCAGCCGCAGGAGTTGGTAAAATGAAGCAAATAAAAAGCAAAAAAATAAAAAAAAATAAAAAAAAAATAAATGTTGTAATTAAAAAATCGAAAAATCAATCTTGTTCAATTTTTGGGAGCTGTTTGATTACAAATATAAAAAATCAAGAAAGTCCAAAATGGCTTAAAGATAGATTAATCTCGGTTGGATCTAGACCCATTTCTGCAGTTGTTGATGTTACTAATTTTATTATGTTAGATTTGAACAGACCACTACATGCTTACGATTTAGATAAAATAAATAACAAAATTATTGTCAGGGAATCAAATAAAAATGAATCATTAAATGCATTAGACAATAAAAAATATAATTTATCAGATGGTATGTGTGTAATTGCCGACGAAAGTGGCCCACTAGGTTTAGGTGGTATTATTGGTGGAACCAGTTCCTCAACTGAATTAGATACAAAAAATATTCTTGTTGAGTCAGCCTATTTTGATCCATCGATAACTAGAAAAACTTCAAGTATTCTAAATTTGAATAGTGATGCAAAATATAGATTCGAAAGAGGAATTGACCCAAATTCAGTTGAGATTGGTTTACAAAAAGCAGCTGATATGATCGTAGAAATTTGTGGTGGTGAAGTAAGCAACTTTCAAATCACAAAAACAAAAAAATTTTCTAAAAAAAAAATAATAATAGACAACAAATTCCCATCAAAAGTTTTAGGTATAAAAATTAATTCAAATGAAATAATCAATATATTAGAAAGTTTAGGCTTTAAATGTCAGAATAAAAAAAATAACATAAATGTAGAGGTACCGAGTTGGCGACCAGATGTTGTTAGTAAAATAGATCTGGTAGAAGAAATAATTAGAATAAAAGGTCTGGATTCAATTAAGTCAATTGAACCTGAAAAAAAAAGAATAAATCAAACTTTAAATTATGAACAAAAACATTTCCATTTAGCGCAAAGATCTGTGGCGGCGAGAGGATACCTAGAAGCTATAACATGGTCATTTACAAATGAAAAAATTAATAATCATTTTTTGAATAATAGAAAAATAAATAAATTAATTAATCCAATTAGCTCCGATTTAAGCGTTTTAAGATCATCAATTTTTTCAAATTTAGTTCAAAAGGTTAAAGAAAATATTGATAGAGGTGAGGAGAATATTTCGTTATTCGAAATAGGACCAATTTTTGAAGGAAAAAATCCTGGAGATCAAATAATAAATGTATGTGCAATTTCATCTGGATATGCTTCAAATCCAAACTGGAATGAGAAAGGAAGATACATTGATCTTTTTGATGTTAAAAAGGACCTATTACATACACTTTACGAGTTAGGAACAGAAAAAAATCAGATTGTAATTGAAACAACTAATTTGCCAAATTACTATCACCCTGGAAAAAGCGGCAATATTTCTTTTATAAATAATAAAAATAATTACTTCGCTTCATTTGGAGAACTTCACCCTAATATTATTAATCAATTAGATATCAAAACAAATTCATTAATTGGATTTGAAATAAATTTAGATAAGTATGTTAAACTTAAACAAAATAATAAAAAATATAAAGCTAATTATGAAATTTCTGAATATCAAAAATCTGAGAGAGATTTTGCTTTTATTATTGATAAAAATATTCAAGCTCAAGAAGTAATAAATTTGATAAAAAACGTTGATACTCATCTTGTAAAAGATATCTCGGTTTTTGATCTTTATGAAGGTGAAAATATTCCTAATGATAAGAAATCATTAGCTTTTAAAGTTGTTATTCAATCAAATGAAAAAGCGCTTACTGAAAGTGATATAAATGCAGTCTCAAATAAAATAGTTAAAATAGTAGAAGATAAAACTGGTTCTAAACTAAGATCCTAATGGACAATATCGATAATATTAGAAATTTTGCAATAATTGCACATATAGATCACGGTAAATCTACAATTGCCGATAGAATTATTCATAAGTGTGGTGGTTTGACTGATAGAGAAATGAAGGCTCAGGTCCTTGACTCAATGGATATAGAACGTGAAAGAGGTATTACAATAAAAGCCCAGACTGTAAAATTAAATTATAAATCTAAAAATGGTAAAGAGTATATTCTAAACATAATCGATACTCCTGGACACGTAGACTTTAGTTATGAAGTAAGTAGATCTCTTTATGCATGTGAAGGTTCTATTCTTATTGTAGATAGTACACAAGGTGTTGAGGCACAAACACTAGCTAATGTTTATCAAGCTTTAGATATGAATCATGAAATAATTCCAATACTTAATAAAATTGATCTTCCAGCTTCAGACTTAGATAGAACATCAAAACAAATCGAGGATGTAATTGGTATAGAGACAAATAATGCAATACCTTGTTCTGGAAAAACAGGTGAGGGAATAGATGAAATATTGGAAAGTATTGTAAATTATTTACCATCCCCAAAAGGAAATAGAGATAATAATTTAAAATGTTTATTAGTAGATAGCTGGTACGATACTTATCTTGGAGTAGTAATATTAGTAAGAGTAATTGATGGCAAACTAACAAAAAACATGAAAGTAAAAATGATGTCAACTAATCAAGAGTACACAATTGAGAAAGTAGGTGTTTTCACTCCAAAACCAAAAGATATTAATGAGCTTAATACAGGAGAAATTGGATTTATTATAACCGGTATAAAAAATCTTTCAGACACTAAAGTTGGAGATACAATATGTGATGCTAACAAGCCATTACAAAATGCATTGCCAGGTTTTAAACCAAGTAAACCAGTTGTATTTTGTGGTTTGTTTCCAGTTGATAGTTCAGACTATCAAAAGTTAAAAGATGGTCTAGCTAAATTACAATTAAATGACGCAAGTTTTTCATATGAGGCAGAGTCTTCTTCTGCATTAGGATTAGGTTTTAGATGTGGTTTTCTAGGTTTATTGCATTTAGAAATAATTACAGAAAGATTAGAGAGAGAATTTGATATAAACCTAATTACAACCACACCAGGAGTTGTTTATAAAGTACATCTTAATAATAACAAAATTCTAGATTTACAGAATCCGTCAAGCTTACCTGACCCATCATTAATAAAAATTATAGAAGAGCCATGGATTAAAGCTACAATAATTACGCCCGATGAATATTTAGGTTCTATAATAAAATTGTGCCAAAATAAGAGGGGCATTCAAACAAATTTGAGTTATTCGGGAAATAGAGCGGTATTAAATTACGAAATACCTTTAAACGAAGTCGTATTTGATTTTAATGATAGATTGAAATCAATGACTAGTGGATACGCGAGTTTTGATTATGAGATAATTGCTCATAGAGAAGGAGATTTAGTTAAGCTGTCTATACTTGTTAATTCCGAGCCCGTAGATGCTTTAGCTATGATGGTTCATAAAGATTTTGCACAAATTATTGGAAGAGAAGTTTGTGAAAAGCTTAAAGACTTAATACCAAGACATAATTTTATGATACCAATCCAAGCTGCTATTGGTGGCAAGATAATAGCTAGAGAAACAATAAAAGGTTTCAAAAAAGATGTATTAACAAAGATTCATGGTGGTGGAGCATTAGACAGAAAAAGAAAATTATTAGAAAAGCAAAAAAAAGGAAAGGCTAGAGCAAAACAATTCGGAAAAGTCGAAATTCCTCAGGAAGCTTTCATAGGCGTTTTAAAAATAAACAAGGATTAGTATTAATATATGAAAAGTAAAATTGTTGATTGTATTACATTTTTTAACGAGAACTACATATTCGATTTAAGATATAATATTATTAAAAATGATGTAGATTTTTTAGTAGTTTGTGAATCATTATATGACCATAAGGGTAACAAAAAAGAATTAAATTTTAACTTCAATAAATATTCAAATGATGAAAAATTAAAATATTTTGTTCTAGAGGAGCCATTTCCAAAAAATAACAATCCTTGGACAAATCAAGCAATCCAAAGAGAATTTTTATTAGAGAAACTTACTTTCGTAGAGAACGAAGATTATATTTTCTTCTCTGATCCAGATGAGATACCAAACCCAAATTTATTAAAAAACTTTCAATTAAAAAAAAAATATGGGATTTTCCTACAAAAAAATTTTAATTATAAGTTTAATCTTTATAATAAATTTGAAACACCCTGGGATGGTCCACGCGTGTGTAAAAAGAAAAATTTAAAATCAATTGACTATATGAGGCAAAAAGTTTGGGCAAAAAACTTAAAATATAGGTTTTACAGAATCGATAAAGAGAGAAATATTGAATTATTTTTTGATGGTGGATGGCATTTTAATAATATTATGTCATCTTTAGATATCTCAAAAAAACTTAAAACATTCGCTCATTCAGAATACAGTGGTGAAGAATTTTCTTCCCCAGATATTATAGATAAAAAAATACTGGGAAAAGAAGACTTATTTAATAGAGGTTATAAATACGAAAAAGTTGAATTAGACCAATCATTCCCAAAATATTTATTAGATAATAAAGGGTATTATTCTAATTTTATTCTATAAGTAGTTTTGAGAAATTTAATAATTGTCTATTAATCATTTCAGCTTGTAAGATGTTCATTTTCCTAGTTTGGTGAATTGGGTCGCAAAATAGTTCATTCATATTATAATTATCTGTATCTAAATTCGAATTAATTATTTTTACAAATGGATAATAAATTTTTTCAATTTCGTTAATTTTATCATAATAAAGTTTGATTTCTAATTTATCACCTATGAAATCATAGCTGCTTAAGAGTGAAACAATATAAAATTCTTTAACACCAAATTTCTTAGAAAGTTCTATTGCCTCGATTGTGTTCAATTTAAAGTTTTCAAGAGCGTATGTAATATCCTTTTTTGAGGGTTCTATTTTATATACTTTGATTAATTGTAATTGGCTATTCGCTTTAGATTTTTGCAATATTATTCTTATTCTTGTAACAATTTTATCAAGAAATGCATAAGACAAGAAATATGACTTTAATGTTTTATCTAAAGTTTTAATATCCATAATAAATTTAGTTTTAGTTGAGTGAGCAAAATCATATTTTAATATATTTTTATTTCTATAATCTTTAGATCCTGTTATTCGAATAGCATTAAATTTATTTGCCCACATTATTACATCAGGCACATTTCCATCGATATTTTGATATAACAAATTAATTTGATTATCTGTAAATGCACCACCGAAGGCAAAATTTCTAAATTTAAAATTTCTATTTATTTTTGATAGTTCTGTTGGCCATGATGATGAATATGATCCTTCACAACCCGATCCTTCAGTGGTTGATCCACCAAAAACCCATACATTTTCGTCTTTAATATTTATTAATTTATTTTTTTTTATGTCCTTTTGTTTATCAAATATTACTATTTGTAATTTCGACAAGTCTACAACATCAAATATTACAGATTTTTTAAACCCATATTTAAAAACATCAGAATTAGTCGGAAAAAAAACTAAAATTCGAATAAGTACTTCAAAAAAAATTAATAATATAAAAAGGTAGAAAATATAATATAAAAAATTTAATAATTTTCTTAAAAAAAAAGAATTATTTAAAATTTTTTTAGTCATAACTTTTTTGAGATAATATCTTTATATTATATATATTAATAAGAATATAAATGCTTTATAATTAAAGCTTTAAAACATTTGAATGTAATTAGGAGAGATGGCCGAGCGGTTTAAGGCGCACGCTTGGAGAGCGTGTATAGGGGCAACTCTATCGTGGGTTCGAATCCCAC
>MDTE01019397.1_pt1 | contig 10477 bp, 8 predicted proteins | sample 811231 | NCBI WGS metagenome assembly MDTE01 (sample SAMN05326651, study PRJNA326480) | marine metagenome | isolation source: seawater | place: Indian Ocean: Red Sea | collected 2010 | reverse complement strand
GACGAGTCTCATGACCGATTGCGTTCATGTCTCTTTCGATTTGGAAGAGGAGACCCTTGAACTTCTCAACCGACCAACGACCGTTGGAGTCAACGTCGAGGTCAAACACACCAGCGGTAGCAGTGTTGTTCTGAGCGCCAGGACGAGCGATCTTGTAGACAGTTCTAACAACTTCTCTGTTGATCTCAGCGAGAACCTCAGTAGAGAGGATGTTAGCGAGTTCGCTCTCAGCGTCCAGACCGTGGACTGCTTTCAAGTCCTGAGCAAGTTCAAGACTGTACTCAGCTTTCAGTGCTCTGGACTTAGCAGTCACAGTGACCTTCTCGATCGAGAAGTTCATTTCTGCGAACTGGTTGCCAGAAGCGTCGCCCAGTGCCTCAGACTCGGCAGTGGTCATACCACCAGAGGTGTTGTAAGTGCCACTGTCGTTGAGCAGACCAGGGTTGCTACCTGCCTGAGCAGTTCTACCCAGGTCAGATGCTGCGTTCTCAGCGGAGAACTCAGTGTCAGCCTCGTTGAAGAATGCTTCGGTGCCAGCAGTTCTGTTGGTGCCATAGCGGGAGCGCATTGCGAAGATCAGTCCAGTAGGACCAGTCATCGGTTGCACACCAGCGATATCATAGGCAATCAGTTTCGGCATGGAGCGTCTGATCAAGGAGATCAGAACAGGGTCGAAACCAGCAACAGGACCAGTAGCGGTGCTGCTACCACTGAAACCAGCGGTGCCAGCGGACATGGTAGGGGCTGCCTCGTTGAGGATGCCTGCTTCCTCTTTCAGGAAGGTTTCTTGGTTTTCGAGCAGGATGGAGGTAACAGCCTTTCTATACTTGTCCGAAATGTTATCGAGTTCGGAGTGTTCCAGAATGGGTGCCCACTTTTCCTGCAAAGATTCGGAATTGAACATTTGCTTTTTTACCTTTTGATTTGTAGGTGGAATAGGGGTTTAGTTATCACTTAGCCCAGCGGGAAAGTGCTTGCACATAAGCGTCCATAGTGCCGCCAATCTGTGCGTTCTCTACTTCAACATCCTCAGTAACAGTAGTTACTTCGGGTTTGGTGGAGAAATACGACTCTCTCAGAGTCGCCACCTTCTCGCGGAAGGTCTCTTCATTTTCAAACTCAACTGCTTCTGCAAGGGAGGCAAGTTTCTCGCGTTGTGCAAGAGACAGTCCTTCGCTCAGCTCGCTCACGATCCCATTCTTGATATAACCGCCGACCTCTTTGACGAGACCAACGTTCTCTTCGATTTGTTCGTTGAGTTTCTTTTCCATAGTATCGAGTTGCTCGGTCATTTCATCAACCAAGTCAACTTTCTCGTCGGGAACTTCGATGAAGTTCTCAGCGAAAACTTGTTTGAGTCCAGCAAGGACGCTTTCTGCCATCTCGGTCTTAATGCCGTGCTCAATGGCAAGAGCGTTATCCTTTGCCCACTTCTGAACAGCAAACGACAGATACTCGTCTACTTGCTCAGCAAGAGTGGATTTTACGGTCTCAATTTCTTCTTCGAGGACCTTGGCATAATCACCATGGATTCTGTCAAGTTCTTCGTTAAGGCGAGAAACAACTGCTGCCTCAAAGATAGTAGCAGCTTTCTCTTTGAACTCCTCAGACAGGTCTTCACCCTCAGTCAGAGCAGCAACGTCAGCGGAAAGATCGATCTGAATGGTTTCAGTCTCTTCTTCCTCAGCAATCACTTCTTCACCTTCGTGCTCAGCGTGGTCGAAGGTAGGAGACTTCTTGATGCTGTCCTGCTTGTTGCCAGAAGCATCGGAAGGTTTCGTTGTGGGTGCTTGTGCATTGCCACCCGTGACGACCTTAAACTTGTTGGACTCGTCGTCGGGTTTAGAGTTTTGGGGGGTAGGACCACCGAGGTCAGCGACACCACCAAGACCACTGCCTTCATCAGACAGTTTACCTTGGGGATCGGCAGGCTTAGCGCCAGCAGTTACGCTCGATTCGTCCAGAGTAGTTTCAATTTTGTCAGACATTGTGTCTCCTCGTGGTTACGTTGCTGTGATTGCTCTAATTATTTATGATTACAGATTTTTCAAGAACTCAGAAAACGCGGAAATCTTCCTTTCTTCAAGTTGACGTGCCGCAGCATTGTCAATTCTTTTCTTGATTTGCTCAATTTGCTGCTCGTGGATTGCGCCACCAGCAAGCACCCATTCCTTTCCTTCCATGATTCCATTAACAAATGCATCAGGAGCAGAAGGATCTGCTACGATGTCAGCAGCAGTAGCGAGCATAAAGTCTTCGCCTACTACCTTGACACCATTTTCTTCCTTGATAGAACCCAGTCCGCGTGAAGAAACTCCCAGTTTGACACCTTCGTCAAGCAGTTGCTTGGCGATTTTACCCATAGGTGTTTCAAGAAGTCTTGCTTTGCCAACAAAGTTATTACCTTCCTGTTTCAGGGAAGTGATAAGGTGAGAAGCACGGTCAAGGTTGATGGTAGGACCATCAGGGTGACCCAGTTCTCCCAGAGCACGACCAGTCTTAACGAAGTTCTCGTTATACTTACCTACTTCTCTTGCGAGAGTAGAGATAGGATAACGTCTTCCGTTACGGTTAGTGAGTTCGCCTTGCAGAAATACACCCTCAATGAAGGTATTTTTCTTACCGTTCTTACCTTCGGTAATTACGATCTTGGCGTCATCAATTTGTTCCGTTATCAGTTTCATCGGTAGGTTCCTCAGTTGATGCTTCGGGGGTGTCGGGGGTTTCAGGTTCTGTCTCGGCAGATGCTTCTACCTCTGGTTCGTCAGGGGTAGGTGCAAACATCTTTGCGCCGACTTCCTTCTTCATGTCACCGATGGTGTCCATGGCGAGGGATTTCATCTGTGTATCAACGTAGTCCGAAAGGTCCTTTTGACCAGCGAACAGCGAATTTACAATGTCAAGGGCAGATTGGGAGGGCATGATAATTACAGATTATATGTACTATTTAGATATTTCCTTTTTCGTAATCTTTGGGATCTAATCCCTCTTCCTCTTGTTCGGGTTCAGGAGGCATCAATGACATCTCCATTTGCGCCTTCTCCATCTGTTGCATCTCTGCGGGAGAGACAATCAAACCAGCATCCATTTCTGCTTGCATCTGCTCGTTGATCTCATCGATCTCGTTATCAGTTTGACGCAGAATGTTGCGGCGGAGGGATTCAAGAGAGAAGTATTTACCAGCGTAAGGATCCATCTGAGCGAGAAGAGCGAGTCTCTCATTCATAACTTCCTTCTCTTTCATTTCAGAGAAGTAGTTATCGGCAATGAAGTTGTACTGGATTTGCTCCTTCATCTCATCCCATTCTTCCAGCGTGCAAACGCCTTTCAGAACCAGTTGAGTTTTAAGGAGATCATTAAACAGGTCACTAAACTTCTTACGGAGTCTTGTGACAAACTTTTGGAACTTCACTTCATCACGGGTGATCTCAGCAGATCTACCAATGTTGAAAGAAGATTCAGATTCCAATCTAGACTCTGGGACATTCAGAGATCTATACAGTTTCTTCTGGAAGTATTTAACGTCTTCCAGTTCACCGAGGTTTTGCCCGCCAGGGAGAGTAGAAATTTCAGTGCCGCGCCCGCCCTCGCGTCTTGGAAGCCAGAAGTCTTCCAACATAGACATGAATTTCTTATCGTCTCTGATCTCACCAGTGTCAGCGTTATAGACCAACTTGTTTCTATAACGAGACATCACTTCACGTAGGTATTGTTCTGCCTTTTGCTTGGGCAGGTTACCCACATCAATGTAAAAGATGCGGCGTTCAGGTGCTCTGGACAGACGATAAATGACCAGAGAGTCCTCAATCATACGGAGTTGATTGAGTGCCTTGATTGCTTTGTGAAGGTGTGACAGCACATAGTTGCGCTGCATATCCAACTGACCAGAGTGGACATAGGAGATAGCATCAGGAGCAATCTTGATACCATTATTCTCATATCCTTTCAGACCTTTGGGTGAGTAAATGTAATACTCAACAGACTTCGGTACGATCGAAGCAGTCTGCGGATCGATTGGTTGGAGGCGATCTTTGGGTTTGTCAAACTCGACAACCTTCTTGATCTTACGAGGATCGATATACCGCAACTCACTAATGCCAGCACTAGGGTTCTTGGTATCGATCATCTTATGATAGAAAAGTCTGCCGTCGATATACCATCTACGGAAGATGTCGTATGCTTTTCTATCAAAATCTAGGAGAACAAGGACGTTTTCAAACTCTTCCTTGATTCTATTTCTGAGTGTCTGCGATGCTTTGAGGTTTTGGAGATCAATATCTACGGGATGATCGTTTAGATCCCCAGCAATCGCTTCGTTAACAACATCATTGATTGCTGCATCACATTCAGGATGCAGTGACATTTCACGGTAACGACCAATAAGGTCTGCTTCGCTTGCCTTGTTGGCAGCGTCGCCCATCTCGACATATTGTCCAAAATAACCACCAGCAACAATAGGTTGCGCTGCATCGTCTGACTCTTTACGCACAAAAGAAGGAGCCGATTTCGACCCCTTCTTTCTATCAAGCGAATAACCAAATAATTGGGACATCAGACGTATTGTAATTACTTGTCCTACTATTTAGTAGGTTTGTAATTCATCAGTCTGTGCTTTCGCTATTACCAGTGTTAACGTCGGATGCATAGGTCCAGTATTGGACTTGGAACTCAACGGTGTACTCCTCAGGAGTATCGTTGCTATCCCATGCAAGATCGATTGCGCTGATGTTAGATGGCCAGATGCCAACGAACTCATATGCGGCAGAGTGTGCGCCCTGTCTATCGAACTGACGGACCAGTGCATTAGACTGATATTCAGCAATGCTAGTAGCAGTCTGATAGTTCATCGGCATGGACTGAATGATACGGGACCACTCTTCCAGTTTGCGTCTGAGCAGGAAGTTCTCGTCGTTCATGACGGTAACAGTCCAAGGTTCAAACGTTCTGTCGCCAGCGATTTTCAGAGTACGACCTCTGAAAGGAACCTCAACCACACCCACAGTAGAAGCGGGAAGGTTTGCTGCCTTCACAAGGAAGGTAGAGAGGCGAGCGCCTTCGGCATTGCCAGTGCTGTTGTTCTGAGATTCAGGAACATCGGCAGAGTTGACTTGGAAGATTTCTTCAACCTTAGCGGGGAAGTTGATCTCCACTTGGAACAGATTAGGGCGAGCAAGTTCGCGAATCTGGTTCCTAAAACTAATAATGTCCTGTACGACATTAAGTTTTTCGACTTGTCCAGGTCTTTGACGCTGATTTTGCTGGGGCGTCCTCCCTGTTTTTCTAGGATTTGCCATTGATTGACTCCGTTATGTGTATTGATGAAAAGGAAAAAAGGGGAGACCGCCCTTAGGAAACGATCTCGGAGAACGATGCACCAGTTCTGGTGGCAGTGAATTGCAGCGTGATGAAGTTGATGGAGCGGGTGGGTTTCACGAAGATTTCCGCGAAGAACTCGCCACGATCAATGGCGTCATCAGGGTTGTTGCTACGGTCACAAACGACGAGGTAGTCAACAACACCTCTGCGTGATTGCACGCCTCTCAGATAAGGATCGACGACGTTCTTGAATCCCTGACGGGTGAACTCATCGTTCAGTTCAAAGAGTTGTGATTTAGCAGCGGTTGCGATTGCTTTCTCGATCACGAGGAACAGTCTACGAACGTTGATTCTGTCAAAAGCAGAAGCAGTTGAAAGAGCAGTCTTGTCTCCGAAGAGCACGATGCCCTGTCCAGGGAATGCAACGATCGGGTTAACTCGCGATGCATACAGTCTGTCTCTCTGATCTTTCAGAGGAGAGTATGCAAGCTTCACAGCGTTACGGAGTTGACCTCTGGTGAAACCAGCAGGAGAGAACCAAGGTTCCTGATTCAGAGCAGTGCTCAGAGTCAGACCAGCAACGTCAGCGTTACAGGGGAGATAACGATACTTGTCGTTATACTTGTCGTAGATGTACTTGTAGTTGTTGTCAAATACAGCGTACGAAGAGGAGGAAAGTCCATCGAAGAATTCGATAGTCTTCTCTACGATGTCGTTGTTGTTAGAAACACCGATCACGGAATCTCTCGGGGGCGAGATGAATGCCATGCAGTCTTTTCTAGTGGCAGCGATATCGATGCACTTTTGTGCCTTCGCTTGGGAGTCAATGTCGTTGGACATTGCGGGACCCATGAGAATGTAATCCACCTCCTCGGTCTCAGGGTCGCTAAACATGTCGTAGGAATCGAACAGTTTGTCGCGTTGAGCGGTATAACCGTCAACACCACCTTTCAGAGAATACTTAACAGTAGAAGCATTCTTTGTTCCGAGAACTGCGACACCTGCGCCGTCTTTGGAGACGATAGCGTCAGAGGACTTGAATGGGTCAAAGTGGCGGTTGGTAGCAGATCCACCGATAGAATCAACGCTAGTACCGTCAAGGTCTTGTGCAAGAGTTGCCTCATGAGAACCCCAGAAGAGGTACTTGGATTGTGCCTTGATAACATCTTTATAGTAGATGTTTGCACCCTGAGGAGATCTAGCATCAGATGCCTTAGATACATCCAGGAATTTTTCAAGAACCGAACCAGGTACGCCAGTGATACCACCGTCGCCATCAATGACGAGGATGTGCATCAGGTCATGGTGACCACCGCGATCAGCAGCATAGGAAGAAGTTCCAGGTCTGCGAGCAATGGAGGACCACTTCTGGTTGAGGTCATATTCTCTGGACTCATACTCACCAGAGATACTATCAATGTTAACGGTAACACCTGCGTTCTCTTCACCACTGAGAGTGGAAGAGTCAAAGAGGTCTTGGTTAGCAGTGAATGCAGTAGCACCTGGGTCAAGAACGACCATCAGTTTGCGCTTAACAGCAGTGATGATTGCTTCGTCGCCAGTGGTGCTGCCACTAACCTTCTCTTGGATCTTATCGTTGAGTTTGAAGTAGTCAGTGGTGTTATCGTAGTCAATGCTGACTTGCAGTGTGCGAGTCTTAGCATTGTAAGCAAGGATATCACCAGCGATATCAGTGGTGTAGGAGTTACCAGCACCAGAACCAGCAACAAACTGGGCACCAGCAGCAAAGTCACCTTTGAGGGTAGAACCTGCTTCAAGAGTCAGTTCGATGACATAGTTATAGATGGTAGCGCGGGAGTTGGTTGCGGAAACAACAACTCTCTTACCAGTAGTGAACTTGTGCTCAGAACCAGTAGAAGGCGATCCCATGAACAACATCTGGTCAGGACCAGCGTCAGTCATTACAACTCTGAGGCTGTTGCCGTAAGTACCAGGAGAGCGAGCAGCCCACTTCCAGTTGTTAGCGGCAGACTCAGTAACTGCTTCATACTCATCAAGGTTCTTGATAAGAGGAGCGGCAACACCAGTAGTGGTGGTCTCGTTAATGGTAGTCTTGTCAGCGGTTACAATTTGTCTAGTAACGTCTACACCGTCAGTGTGAGCGGCAGCAGCAGTACCCAGAACAGCGCGAGTAACTGTCAAGGTGTTACCGTTAATGGCAGTAACTTGAAGGATCTCGTCGTCGATTCTGACGTAACCGTTTACAGTGGCACCGAGCGTTGCTGCGCTGGTCACTGGAATAGAGGTTGCACTATCAGTGATAGTTACACCAGAGTTGCTGATTGGCGATGAAGTGCTAGGTTCGATCAGCATGATCTGAGAACTAGCGGGATGCAACACAGCAGTGGTTGCGAGTTGTGCGCGATCAACAGTCAGGTCAACACCACTTACAGCGGTGACCTTCATGATTTCATCGTTGATCTTCAACAGATCATTTACGTCAACGTCTGTTGCGTCGCTGACAGTCAGAGTCGTGTCAGTCGCAGCGAAGGTTGCGAGAGTGATCTGAGCGGTGTCAATAGCGTTTTTAAGAGTGTCATTGGCAGCACGTACCACTTTCACAGATCCACCATAAAGGAGGAACTGAGCGGCAGAGAACCAATACTCGTAGTTGTAGTCGTTCGGCTTTCCGAACTCTTCGATGAGTTGTTTCTCGTTCGAGATTACCCTTACTTCTTCGACGGGACCCTTCTCAAAGGTTCCCACGACTGCCGCTACATTATCGACGGTAGCGTTTACAGAATTGGTAAGATCTCTTTCAAGGACAACTACACCTGGGGAAATTTGTGTGGATGCCATCTGGTATACTCCTGATAGTAAATCAATCGGATGCTACTATTATTTAGAAATACCACTATTTTCACTGGGGAAACTAGCCGTGAGCATTACCAGTCAGGATAGTCTGTTATCCATTTCCTCGGTTGTCGTCTACGTTTTGCAATTCTTTTGATCGTACACTGTTTACATTCGTAAGAATACGCTGATGGCAATGATCCCCGATCTTTTCTAGTCTTATAGAATCCATCTAGTAGGTCCTTTGTCTTACCACATGTCTTACAGGTACGTTCCTTCAATAAGAGATGTTCTAATTCAAATTCCCCTTCTAGATCCATTACCGATAATCCCACATGTAGGACATGTCTCCATATTCATCTGTGTGCCATACCTGTCCATCAGGATCCACAAATGATGTCTCATCTATACCATTATCTATAAAACCAAAGGGTGCCATGTCTGCCTCAATCTGTTCTTTCTGTTCCAGATACATGCGAGCACGGACATCTTGATCATGTAGTTCTCTGAAATAATCTGAGGTTGCTAACCAGGAGAACATAACCAAGCACATAGCAAGGTCATCATTACATCCTTCTTCTGCTTCCCATGCTTGACCCTTCTGAATAAAGGTAGTCAACTCAGCGATGACATCATAGTCATTGAGTAATAGTTTATCATCTTCAATCAATGCTTTAAGGTTAGAGCATCCAGTCTTCTTGACTGTGGTAGACATCTTCACACCTAACTGTGTCTTGGTGCCAGAGAATCCTTGACCCACAACCTGCCCTGCACGCCCTCTCATAGCACACATAAGGAGGTTGTCATACTCCAAGTCAAACTGCATGATATCTGCAACCTGACCACCAATATCATTTACTTCAATGAGTACATATGCATGGTTGTAAGCAGTAGCAACTTGGTGTATAATATTCGGGAACAACAAAGGTTTGATAACGTTGTTCCTATACTTTGCAACCATACGGTAAGGTATAGTCGTGGTGTCGATAACTGTGAAAGCGGAGTAGTCCTTGGTAACCCCTCGGGCTACGTCCACTGTAATTACATACTGATGGTCTTCGATAGGTTCTTCAAAAATATCAAGACCTTTATTGCGGTTAATCGGTTCTTCATATACCATCGTACGCAACTTTGAGGCAGAGATGAGGGTATCAACTGATCCCAAGAACTCGCATTCAAACTCAACCCTGAACTGCTCCTCAGAGGTGTTCGCGATGGTTTGTTCTTTCCATACTGCATCTCTTCCTGGTACTTCTGACCAGTGAACCTCAGTGGTTACATATTCGTTCTTATTTCTCTCAGCATCATGCCAGAGTTTGTAGAACATATTCATCCCGTGTGGGGTAGAAATGATAATAACTTTGGTTGATTTACCAGAAGAGATAGTAGGATAAACAGAACTGAAAAACTGGTCAGCGATATGATTCGGAATGAACGCGAATTCGTCCAGAAAGATGACGTTAAAAGACATACCCCGTACAGCAGATGCCGAAGTAGAAGCAGCCATGATTTTGCTTCCGTTCTCCAATTCCAGAGATCCTCGGTTCCACTGACTGATTCCTTGTTGCAACCACTTGGGGAGGTTTTCATAACTAAGTTGTAGACGTTGTAGCATTTCACGCGCAGTCGCTGCTTTGTTAGCAAGGATTGCTACGTTGACATTATCATTGAACAGTACATACCACAACAGATAGGAAGTCACAATGGTGGACTTACCTGACTGTCGTGGTAGTTTGGCGATATTAAATCTATTGTCATGAAACTTCCTAGTCATATCAACTTGGAAGTCATACATCTCAAACGGGATCAGACCTTTATCCAGAGACACAATCTTGATGTATTTCTGAATAAAGTAAACTGGATCCTTAGAGCATTTAATAAATTCCTCAATCTGATCAGGCGTAAACGATTGTGCAACGTTTGCCTTTTTAAGATTAGGATTGCCTAGGTACTGCTGATCTGCACTCATACCAATGTTCCGTGTTCTCTACGAATCTCTCTCAATTCTTCAAAATTCTTTTGCTTGGTGCCACCATCATATGCCCATGCATATCCTTCGGTGATCATCATTTCGTTGAGCGATAGTTCGCTGTCCCCCACATAGAGCCACCCCAGCAGGCGACCATACTTACCAACACCGCCAACGAGTTCAGTACGAATAACAAGGTCATCCTCTCCATCAATGGCACCTTCGAGTTTTTCTTTGAGCCAGTTTGTTGCATCGATTCCTAACTCCTTTTCTTCGAGGTCCCTCGTTCTTTTCTCTGGCGTATCAACTCCTGCAACTCTAACTCTTTCTTTCTTGTATAGATCAAACCCGAGATCAATAGTAACGTCAATAGTATCG